>JACLAC010019034.1_pt1 | contig 27596 bp, 39 predicted proteins | sample 8027881 | NCBI WGS metagenome assembly JACLAC01 (sample SAMN15725517, study PRJNA655200) | protist metagenome | isolation source: fluorescence activated cell sorting (FACS) single amplified genomes of... | place: Spain: Blaines Bay Microbial Observatory, Mediterranean Sea | collected 2016-01-19 | reverse complement strand
CGAACTCGTTTTTCCACGTCTTCGCAGCAGTACAGTGTTTTTGAAAAAAGCACAAGCATCTACACATGCTGCGCACCATCTGTCCGCGGCGGTGCACGATGCATAAAGCGGTGTGCTGCTGTGTTGCTACGAAAAAATATAATCTGCGAAAAAATACAGAGCCCCAAGTCCGACAGAAGGCGATCGAAGTGATTTTGTGCAAGGAGATTCTGTGTCGTGGCGAATGCTTCAATGGCGACAGCTGCCCGTATAATGCATTGGACTAGCTTTCGTACTGTTCACCAGACTGTGCTGATAATCAAGCGATGACCATGATTCACTTTCGTGTGACGAGCCATGGATGCGTTGCGTATCTTCAGCTGGCCGCACAGCGAAAGCGCTTGGATGCTTTGCACCAATGTATGTTGTGGCCAGCTAACACTACGGCGACAGGCACTTCCACCCGTCGTTGTCGAGCAAGTTGTTGATCGAGAGGCGAAAAAAGTGGAAATGCAAAGCGTACGACCAGGTATCAATGCTTTCACACGATGTCAGAGCGGGCTAGTTGCTATGTTGCCAGTGTGCATACAGACCAGATGAAAACTTGTGTGTCATTATAGCGTGTGATTCAGTGACGTGGCGATCCGGGCTAGTGCCCGGAAGACGGACATCGGTGTGCCTGAAAATTTCTCATGTGCTAGTCTCAAGGACGTCGCTTAGGCCGAGTATTTGTTTCCATGCTGGGTCGTTGTCATGCATTCAGAGTGCAGCTCTGTCGTGGTTCATGATGCCGCATATCTATCCAAGCTCATGGCGTGATTGTGATATGGTCTTGACTTCGTTATGCAAAGGAGGGGGCCTGCGAGAAAGGCAACGACTGTGGATTTCTGCACATCGAGCCCGGCGTAGAGGAAGCTGCTGCGAATGCCGTTGTGAATGGACAGCAAGAGGACCCGTTCGCGGCCGACCCGTTTCTCGACGGCGGTGCCTCAATGGGTGGCGGTAAAGTTTTGCACTACAATCAATGGGTGGCGGTACAATCAATCGTCGGCAATCTCTAGTGACACCTGCACACTTCACTGATCAGTAGTTTTGCGTGGGCAGATGTGTGCTGGTTGCACCGCATGTCATCAGTTGAACGCTGCGATTATGTCATGCCGTTGCCGCATCCAGAACTTGAAGTAGCAATACAGCACGTGAGAACGTAATTTTCCCAGGACACACGTCTTGCCAAAAATACGCGTCGCGAATTTTATTCTAACGTGCCGTACAAGAGTTGGCAGGTGACACTCGTAGCGTGCTCATGCATGCGCGGGATCCTGTCCGGCTGGTCTGATTGCTCTTTCGAGACTACGTGTCAAAAAGTATTGCGCAGACCTGGTGGCATGATATCTTCACGATGGATGCGTGATGACATCGGTGTGCAAATTGCTACGCAAGACTTAAAATCAACAGATGGCGAAGGAACTGGTGATGGAGACGAGGGATCAACGAAGCCAACGAAGCACGTTATTCAGCTGAAAGCAAAGGTGCCACTAGGGCGTTCGTTTTCAACATTAAACTATCATAACGCAGTTGCTTCGTTTTTTGACATGCGAGTACAGCTTGAGTTGCGGCCAGTGCACCACAGCCGTTGTGGCACGTCATCCATACCAGGTTTTGTCTGGAGCACACATGTCCGAATACTGATTTGCTGTTAGCGGGTGAGTACACATTTCTATAGCACTGAAACGCAACCATCGTGATGGTGGCCGTTTTCATGCGCAATTCCGGTACACACTCAGGAAGTATTTGGAACGGAGCTATGCGCAGACTTCCGGTTGGGACGATGCAGCCGCGCGGATAAATGCCGTTTCCTTCACATCGAGTTGCACCACACCCAGTGTGTCGAGACTTTGCCGACAGGCGGTGAGAGTAATTCGTCCCTGCCCATTTCGCACCGCTTGCTTGTCTTGCCGCTAGTGATGTGTAGCAATGTACTGGTGCAAAACTCATGATGATCTGCACTGATCTAGACGGTGAATATTTCACAGTAGCAATAAGTGTGTAGCTGCTTCTGTGTAGTGTGTACGCATGGCAGTGAAGATGATTCAGCACATGCTGCTGCAGTATGGGTAAGTGTGCAGCATGAGTAATCATGGTGTTGTATCAGTGAGCATCCATCAGGCATCATATTTTGAGTGCATGCGCATTGCGATGGCGCGAGCGTCGGTTCGCATCGTCAGCACCACGGCGTCGAGGGGCGGGAAAATCTACAGGTTTGCTCGACGAATTCGCGAAGAAGGTGATATCCGGACGACCGAATGGTGGCGATAAAGGAGGATCGGGCGGCGGTGGTATTTACGGAGCACTCTCCTCCTCGAACGGCGGTGGCGGGGCTCCCGCAGTGACAGGTAAAGTACAGAGTGCGTCGGTATCATTCACGAGTGAATATCGTTCAATCTGCGTGTGTACGTTTCGCAGTGCCAACATGTAGATGATGTCCCTGTGCTCTGAGCGCCGCGCCGCGCGGGAGACACACTGTGGATATGATGCTGTAAGCCGCGTGCTGCCATGAGCTGTTGCTGTGGACAGCTTGGCCCGTGGCTTCGTGATTGCCATGACAAGCTGCGGCGTCTTTTTCTTTGCCGTGGCACATGCAATAAGTATGCCCCGTGGCACAGGCGAAGTATGCCGAGGCTTCCAGACCGGCGTGTGTAAGATGGGGGACCGGTGTAAGTACGTGCACATCGACAGTGCCGGGAGACGAGTTGGGAACAGTGGCGGCGGTGGCGGTGCTCCCACGAGTGACCGTGGGAATGGTGACCGCGGGCGCGACTCGTCTGCCGGTAATAATATTACCGGCGAAGTCTGCCGTGGGTTCCAAACGGGTATCTGCAAGATGGGCGACCGGTGCAAATACGTGCACATCGACAGCGCTGGGCGTCGCGTCGGAAACAGTGGTGGTGGCATTGTGCCCCTGTCGTCGTCGCGTGGAGGAGGAGACCGCGGCCGATCGAGGAGCAGGAGTCGCAGGCGAGGCTCTGGTTCATTGCTGGGAATTTTTTCAGTTCAGTAGTAGGATGCTGTTGCGTGATACTGATGCAGCTGTTCAGTTTTTTTCTACTGTTATGCAAACCGCGTTGCTGATACAGAGACGCATCTAGCGTGTGGTGCTTGATGGTTGGTTACAGTGTAAGAACTGATCGTCATGAGCAATGATTGTTCGTGTGTTTGAAACAGACAATGAGGTTGAAACAGGTGGCGGCGTTGTCCCGGGTGACTACCGAAGTGCAGGAAGCTTGCCGTCTCCTCCACGCGGAGGTGGTGGTGAGCCAAGCAACATGCGAAACGTGCAGATCCCGACCGAGTTATGTGCCGACTTCCGGGTCAAGGTGGGAGGCTGTGCACGGGGGGCGAGTTGTCGTTTCCTGCACTACGGATTTGACGAGGTGTGACTTGTGCCATGCTAACTGCTACTAGTCAGTGTGGGCTTCTTGATTTTTTCCATCATGCGCCGATGCCGGTGTGAATCGATGATGATGATGATGCTGCGATGTTTTTTTAGTGTGTCCTGCTCTTGGTTGACGGCGGTTGCTACTGCATATTACGTTAGAACGGCACAGTGTATAAAGGAAAATTGCTGAACAGGCGCGCGCAGCGGGGTACGATGTCGACGAGCGTGGATTCGTGCGGGCGTTCAACCCCCCTCGGCGCCGTGGCGGGCGTCGATAAAACCGTCGCTGCATACTGCGCGTGAATACTCGGCATTTCACCACTAGCTGTCATCATTCATTCTGCGGATGGATGAGAAACCACCTAGAGCAGTTGTGCCAGGGATTGTACCAGATGTGATTTGCTTCTTCACCCGTGTTTCAAAAACAGAAGTACTTGTTGACACAGCGTGTTTCAGCTAGCAGTGCAGAGTCTTTTTTCCCGTGTATCATAATATCTTGTGGCTGTTGTGGCGTGATGCCTTTATTGCGCAATATGTACCACTGCAGTATTCCCTGCGCACTCCTTGGTATGATGATTGGTCCTGTGGGTGGTGGACCATGGAGCGCATGTTGTGGGAGGGGTGGTCGGTGTTGGTTTTTCTCTGCCTGCCGTGTTGTGATGGTGAGAGGTCAGCCACAAAATCTTACGGTATGTTAGCCTTCATGCCCGTGGGGCGTCGCCAAGCGACCATTTCCGGCAACTGTTGTGCACGCGGTGCAAAAAAAGAGAAACATCCGTAGGAAGAGCTCGTGCCGGCGGCCCATCATGTTGGCATGTAAAGCTGGCTGTGCTTGCAGCAGCAAGTATTCACTCGCAAGTGTTCATTCGCTGCGTGCGACGGCTAAATCAAGACGTGGTCAAATGTAGCGTGGGCACTGTGCCCGCCGACTTATCTTCTGAGACTGTCATTGATCGGCATGCATTTGTTGTGCACCAAACAGCGACACGTTGCGCAAGAGCATGATCATGATTTTTTTAACAGAAAATCACCGTCATGGAGCGAGTGTTTTGGAATGAAGTTTTGAAGTAGGTTCGTGGTTCTCCGCCCAGGCGGTTTCAAGAGATCTTGGCACAAAAGTTCTGCTCGAAATCAATTGTTCTCACTGTAAGCCGCCTCTCATGCAGCAATATTTTCGTGTCGGGCGTGTCTGTCGCTTGAAGCAGCAGTCTCCTAACCACTTGCGTCGTTGATGTTGGCGTCTCGCGATTTCCCCAATTACTCACACAACGCCTGCAACATTTCTTCGTCGGGGGTTCCGGTCGGGTGTCCTATAACGTGTCGCGACTGTCGTTCGGCGTCGCTTCGTGTTGTGTGTATGCATCTACACTTGGTGACTCAACGTTGATGTTGCCATTTCGTGATTGAACGTTGATGTCGACGATTTCGCCGTTGCATTTTGACTCGTGCGTCCTAGGAAGGAGAAGATCATCATTGTACATTCACTCGGCGATTTCTTCCTTGTGTCTTAGAACAAGAAGCAACCATGTCCAAGTGCGGCCGTGTCAAGTTCTTCAGCGAAAAGGGGTACTCTTGAAAGTCTTCTGTTGTACTTGAAGCTCACTTCGATGCTTCTACAGCACTTTGATACGAAGAACATGCAGATGTTGGAGCGTTCTAAATGTTCTCGAGTGGTGCACATACGGACATCTGTGATTTCTTGCGCAGCTGTTGTTGTTGCCGATCGCGCATGTTTTCTTGTCGCAGCATGCAACACACAACAGCTACTACCCAGCGCTTCGATACTGTGTGGTCGTGCAGCAAACGCTAAAAAAATGCAATACTCTCAGGTTCGGTTTCATCTGCCCCGATGACGGCGGTGAGGAGTTGTTCGTGCATTTCTCGGCCATCAACAAGGACGGCTTCAAGTCCTTGAACGAGAACGAGACAGTGTACTTCGACCCCTTCTTCGACCAGCAGAAGGGCAAGTGGGCTGCCGTGAACGTGACCGGCCAGGGCGACGGTGAGCCGCGCCAGAAGGGAAAAGGAGGTATTCATGCTATGGTCAAAGAGTATCTCAACAGAGCGAGCCACTATCGCCTCGCAAGCTCTTCTATCCCAACTTGCGCGATCATGCATGCTTCTCCTCTTTTTCCCATGTTTTGCACTCAAAGACGTTTCGTGTAGACTCCAAGCTATGCCAAGAAAATGAACAGTCTGCGCAAGAAAAAAGACATCTTAGAGTGGAGAAGCTAGTTGCAACGCACGCAGTGATAACATTTGCATTTCCTGTGTGCGCAAAGATGGGTGCAACTTGTCGTCAGTTGGCTCGCATTGGCCAGCCACTGCTGATACGACTACGGGTGTCAGCGTGTAGCTAAATATTACTTCCCACAGGTGGAAAGGGCTTCGGCGGAGGCAAGGACTTCGGTGGCGGCAAGGGCTTCGGCGGTGGTGGCTTTGGCGGCGGTTTCGGTGGTGGTAAGGGCGGATATGGCGGGGGCAACGGCTTCGGCGGTGGCTTCGACCAGGGCTACGGTGGTGGCGGTGGCATGTGGTAAGTCGTCAACAACCACGCGGCAGCAGGGAGGCGCCTGCTCCAGATAGAAGGGCATTGCTGTGTCTTTTGATGATGATGTAACAACTACCATGATGCGTTTGTCACTTTCGAGTAGGACGAAGAAGAAGAAGATGTGTGCTGTTCATGAGTTGTAGAATACTTACACATGGGAGAGATGAAGATCGTCTCACCGACTCATCGGTGTCCGTCGTGTCGTCGCGCATGTGCTAAGCGTTGCTTGCGCATGTTGTGCCGATGGCGAAGGCAGCGTGGACTGTGGTGAGCAGAAGCAGATGCAGAAGAAGTTGAAGTATTTAGAAACTGCTGTGAACTGTGAAGCATCATCGATCACCGTTGTCGTGAAACACGGCATGCGCACTACGGTCGTCAAAGTTTCTTGGCGATTACAACTACGGGCCTGCTGTAGAGGAGGTTTATGTTTCGGAGTCTTGTTTTCAAGTGTCGAAGGAGAAGTGCCGCGGAATTTCTGGAAGAACCAGGTGTGCTGTGATCATCGACCGAGTGCTTGCTACAAAGTTATCTTCTCCACAGGATGGTGTTGTGACGAACTAGATTGTTGAATCATCGATACTATTGACAGGCCAAAGCTCCGCTGTACATCGGATCGTCAAATCTGTTTTCCCATCCATTATCGACCTCGAGCAGCATGCTGTATTGTTGCGTTGTGAAGAGAATGCGTTGTGGCCACGCGCCGTGATTAGTTTCAGGGTTCGTGGTTTGTTCGTTCTTCGCTCCGCACTAGATCTCCGTTGCTTTGGGTAACAGGATCTAGGTTGGGTGTAGCGGCGGGGCAGCCACGCGGTTGGGTGTACGCTGGATCATGCTCCGTCGGGAGCAGTGAGTACGAACTAGCACAAACGGTTTTACGCTATTTCTGTATTGGGTCGTGCCAGAAACAAACGTTGGAGAAAACGCCGTCTCTTGATGTGCCGTCTTCGTCGGAGAGGCGTCGAGCAGACGCGTCTTGGACGGAGAGGTTCTAGAGCGGTGAGGATGAGGCGTGGAAGATGTTGGTGAGCTGCTGTATCTTCGTTCCGATGAAGCTCGAGGCTGGGTGGAGGGGAATTCGGTCACCCTGGCTCCGATGGGCCAGGCAGTGTACTGTTTTGCCAACCGGTTTATCCTTGGATACTCCAGGGTTCGACTTTGCCATGCCGATTGTACATACTTTTCCACGGCCACATCACCGCTACGCTCTGTTGCGGCATTCGCTTCTGCCACTCACTTCGAGATGCCACTACAGTGGGCAGAAAACGGAGAAGAAGACGAGAGGAGGGGAAACAAGCTGCGCCGACTTGCACAATGGCGGTTCGGCCGGTTGTTCGGTTTCCAGCTTGCACCTAAGCACCGAATTTTTTCGTCAGAAGATGAGTTCGAGCCGCAGTAAACGTGGTCATTGTCGCTGAAATTTTTGCTGCTGCTTGAAAGCGAATTCGGGGATTTGTTCTCGCGATTTTGGTGCTACTCGCTCGAAACGGATCTTGCTCGTGCACGGAAACAACATTCCCCCAAGCAATTTTGCGGATGGTGCGCTTTTTTCGTGAAGTGATTTTCGCTCGCGTTTACGGTGCTTTTCGCTCGAAACAGCTCTTTGTAGTGCACGGAAACAACAATTCACCAAGCAATTCTTCGCATGGTGCGCTTTTTTCGGAAGGTGATTTTCGCTCGCTAAGGATGTTCCTCGTGCTTGCCAACGACATTCCACCCACTCCTTTCTCGGATGCTGCGCTTTTTTCATGCGCTATAAGCGCGATGGAAATGAATAAGAGTTGCGCACTTAGTTGGCCCAAGCTTACGCTCGCAATTTCTCCTCTTCTACTCTGCCGCGACAGGAACACAGGACATGTTGTTTGCCTACGCTCTCTCACTCTCCAGTTGGTTTTCCGCACTACTACTGTGCTCCTCCAGCTTTTTACGTCCGTCGTTTCACCACGTGGATCCCGCTGCGCAACCGGTGCTACCCTCCTCCTTCGGCCGCATTAGGTCGAAATCTGAGGTGCACGGCGCTCCAGTGGGTAGCTGTCTCGGTCCCTCGTGTGCATCGGACAACCGATCGCCCTCGGACTACTTCAGAAAAGCTTTCACACGCTGCTCCCCCGACAGCAACGCCGCCTTCCATTGTCCCTTCCCACACGGAGTCTAAGAGGCTGGGTGGAGGGGAATAAGATACGATGATAGTGACCAACCGATTGCTGGTCGCGCACTACTGGCGAGGTTGCAATCGAGCTGGTTGTGTGTCATCGACTGGCAGCGAACTCAACGCCGTGCCCGTTAGGGCCATCGTCATCGCTGTATGCGGTTGTTGGAGAATCCACTCATGCGCACTAATCACCAAATGCACTGATGCGTGGAAGAAAATCACTTCGATGAGTGGAAGGAAGTCGCTGTTGTGTCTGCTTTTTTTCGGCTCGTCGTGTTAGCGTCGTCGTGAAAAGGAGCATTGCTCAGGAGAAGCAGCGTCGCAGTTTGATTTCAGAATCAGGTTGCAACGCGTTTAAGGCCGCGATCCTGCCGTCGTCGAGGCGGGCGCGTCGATGGGTGGCGGTGATGTGGTGGTGTGCGTGTTGTGACGTTGTTTTGGAATGTAATTGCGGCGGATGACGTTGGACGGCAACTGGAAATTTGCGTATGGAGTAGCAGTGTCGTGATTTGAATCAGTGATGAGATGGGTGTCACCGGGATCGCTCTTGTGTAAAAAAAAAATGTGGATGCACTGCGGACTCACTAGTCAGCTCATCTCTGCGCAGTAGCGTCAGTCTTACGTGCTACTTGATCTATTGAGTGTCGTTCTACCGAAACTTCGTGTTTGATAAGGGCGTTTGTTCGTTTTTTTGATGGAGAGAGGAACTGGGATGGCCGTGTGGCACAAGCATTGTTGAGTCCGTGAACTCCTGAAAAGTATCCGGCGAAAGTGGTGTGCAAACCAATGTGACGGCAACTTCGATGCGAGGTGACACGCCGTGATAACATCACATCTGCGCAGGTCGTAGTTGACGTTCCGATGGAGGTGCTAGCGCATGTGGCATCCTGCGCACGGGTGACCGAGTCGGGGGCACCGTCCCTGCCCGTCGCGTGTGGCGGGGGCTACAGCATGCAGGGCAAGCGCCGACGGAGCGTGGGGCCAGGAGCGGGCGCCTGCCAGCGGGCCCAGAGCGCCTTCGAAAGAATCTCGCGACGCGCGGGGCGATTGAAAAGTCGCCACAAAATCCTGCGACTGAAAAGTCGCCAAGAACTTCGCGGGGCGATTGGAAAGCCGCTAGGACCCGGCGGGGGGCAACGCGGCGAGCGGTCTTCGCGTCGGCGAGTCATGGTCGCGCCGGCGTGTAGGGCGTCGTTCGGTTCTCCGTTTCCATCGGTTCTTTCATTGCGGCGGCGGTCGGGGGTCATCATCCACGCGACGACGGGACGGCCAAGCGCATTCGCAAGTTGGGTCGGAGCATCAGTGGCGCAGTCAGCCTTGCTGAGCATGTTTTCGCCCGAACAATCAGACCCCATCTGGGCTCCTGGGGCGGTTGGCATTCATTCTCTGCCCGTTCGTCATCTCTTCAGGCAGTTCTTTCCTGCGTCACAGTCGGTTTATTGCATGAGTCGGGGCCCGCTAAGATCTGGTTCCAGCGGGTGTCAATGACATGTCACATTCCCAATGGCAACGGGGAAGGCAAGCTCGATATCGTTTTAACGAGGCGCAGGTTTAGTGTGGTTGTCAGCTAAAGTTTTCGGCCGTTCGAGTCGAGACGAGTTTTCCTGCGCATTTATTAGGCGATGGGGTCCGATTCGTTCGTTTCGGTCCTGGTGTGGATTCGCGTCAGGATCAGTTCTCGCGACGATATGTCGCCCGCGACTACGTTATTGCATTTTTCAGTCTGGGCAACAAGTTCTCTTTGCTTGGGCCCGTTAACAATCTGATAAGAGAGGAGTCGGTCGATCGAGGGTGTTCCAAGGGGAGCATCCGTAGCGCAGCGCAATTGTGGATTCCATGGGGCTCCGATGACATGCACCAATTCCAATGGGGAAGGCAAACTCGATATCGCTTTAGCAAGGCGCAGGTCCAGTCCGAATCGGATTGTCAGTTGAAGTTATGAATCGACGGTTCGAGTCGAGCTTTCCTGCGCACTACGTGATGTAGTTCGAGTCCTTCGCTTCGGTCTTGGTGTGGATTCGTGTCAGACTCATTTCTCGCGGCGATGCGTTTTTCGATACTAAGTTATTACTTATTTCCAGCCTGGTCGCCCAAGACTCCAAAATGATTTCAATGCGTTGAGTGATGTCCCGGTCCGTTTCGCACTTATTTTTCAGACGGTTGTTTCGTTGTTCAAAGAATCAATGTCGGAAGTCGCATCATGTTGATGTGTCGTCTCGTGGTACTAATTCTTTCGCGGTTGCGTCGAGTCGTGTTCGCGTGACGTTCTACTTCTCGATCGGCACGGCGCCCAGCCAGCCGAAGTCATTTCAGCGTAGCGAGTCGGTGTGTCTGTGACTCGAGATGTTTTCTCTGGAGTTCCGAGTCTGATTCAACCAGATAAAATGTGGTTATGTTCGACAACCCAATTTCAAGTTTCCCGCAAATGAAATTTCTCCAACTCAATTGGTCGATGGCCTCATCTTATCGGAAACGACATTCACGGGCGATTGTCTCTTCAAGCAGTCGCAGAATGAATGTGTCGATCGCAAAATTCATGACCTGCACCAGTGGTATCATCGTTCTTGAGAAATTAATGTTCAATTGGAATCGTCCACCACAGCTTGCACACAACGTGATATCGGGGGTTCGTCCGTGGTTGAAGTTTTCCCGGGCTACACGTCGCGCATATTGGCATTGTGAATCGCATTTGGAAAGACAAGTCTAGCAGAGCCCCGAGCTTCATGTATCGAGATGCAGGGTACTCCAGTCCTGCCGAACAGGGCATGAAATCTATGCATGCTAGTGATATCGATTCGAAATGAGCGAAATTCTTCCACGAACCAAATCTTCGCGGAATCTGAATTCGTCGCAATCACAGTGAGAGCCACTTCAGTGCTGTGTGCGCATCTATGTCATTCAGCGGCGCGCCTGTAGGTAGGGAGTTTGATTGAGCGACATTAAATAATTCTTATTATTCGGAGTGTAGCATTACTCGTGGCGGAGTGATCTGATTTATCTTTTTACACAGTGATCCTGGCGTTCGTCCTTCACCCATCAAATGGTACTCTACGCTCGCCATCGAAAATGTGTTCCCTGACCTCAAATGTTGCACGTTGAGGAGCTTTGTATACGCAGCTTCCCAACCCCCCGATGAGTAGTGCCGAATTCGAAAGTCTAAATGAAAAAACATTTTGATGCAATGAAGGCTCCGCGTGGCTCTTCTTGCAAAGATTCCCCAGCCATAAACGTTTTTCACTCTCCCCATTTTCCATCCTTCTCCCGTGTCTCTATCACCCACAAATTCTTTCAGAGGTAAACTTCATATCGCCAGGATCTTGTGGCCGTCATCGTCGGCACGCGTAGTACTACCCCTCTACGATTCTTTCGTGGTTGCCTCAAGTGTATTTCCATCATCATCATCATCATCACAACTACTAGAAGGCTCAGAGAGCACAGCAGCTCGCAATCGTGGACAGTATCAGTGGCACAGAGTGCGCCGGACGTGGCGCCCAGTGTCCACAACTGGATCCCATCAAGCAGCTCCATCGGTGAGTTGTCGACAGGTCGTTGCCGAGGAAAAACTTCAGCATCGCGTAGTAGCACTCGAGCAAGAACTCCTCTCACCCCGGAGTCCGTGCGAGCAGAAATTTTTCGGGAAGAGCGTTGCAGGCCAGGGAGAGCGTGTGCTTGGAGGAATCAAGCTGGGTATCTGCGGTCGGCTTCGAAGTCACGTGCGTGCTTCATCGTAGCAGAGGCCAGCTCCGAGGATCGCACGCTCGCAGGGCCACGTTGTGGTTGAAGATGCAGAAGATGAGTCAGACTACGGTGCAGCAGCAGCTGCCGAGTGTGAACGAAATTCGCACGCAGCCCAACGAGACTTACAATCTTAAGGTAGCAATTTATTTTTGGGTATCGACATGGTATAAGTTATCTCATTTATCTGTTGTGGTCGGAGGTGTATAAAACTCAGAAGGCGTCGGTCTGTGGGTCATCTCGGAAGTTGATATGTGATGAGCCATGGTGCCGAAAAACACTCATTGGCGGTGGTAGTATTCCGTTTTTGCTTCTTCACATGAAAATGCGACACTCCATTTTGATGAGGATGTGATCGTGGTGGGCAAGTTGCCAGTTCTCATTTCCGGGGGCGAGATGGAAAAGTTGCGATGCGCTCTGGGCCCGGATGTCGACAGAGAAAAGTACGAAATCGACTTCCAGAAGGGAATCCGCAAGAAAAACCAGGGCAGGAGCGGCATGGCATTCGTTATGTTTCAGGATCTCGAGGTGCGCTTGTTTGTTCACAGAAAAGTTCACTTTGAGCTGCTGTGAATCACCGAGTTCATAGCGCGTTGTGAATCGTTTCAAAGCACGCTCACAGCAGCGCTTTAGGATGTGAGATAAGTTATTTTGCGAAACGTCTTCAGCTCTTTCAGATATGTGACGTCTTCAGTTTTTTTTTTTGCGAATCTCGTTCGTGTCGTACGCAAGTGGAAACGTGCATTGCTATCGTTGTGCTAACTGAGCGTCGTGAGATGCAGTGTCGAACTCCATCGTGTCCTTCCGCATTGGCTAGTTGTAGCAAAGATGTCGATCAGCGCAGAGCGATGTCTGCATGGACATCCACGGAAAAAAAGGATAAAATCTGTACAGGTTGCCCGCAAAGCGCGTGAGTCTTTGGACGCATTGCGAGAGTCCGGCGAAGCGACGTTCACACGTCGAGTCCGTGTGGTTTTCCCAGACCAGGAGACATGGAGCCGAGCTGTCTGTACGATGGAAGAGAACAAGGAACGGATGAGCTACCTCCGCCAGTTGTCAGCGCAGCCCGACCGGAGCGCGGAAAAATTCTGCCTCGCGAATCTCCCACCCGAGGTCTTGGCGAGGAGCAAGTTTCTTGGCACAAACAGCTTGGTATCCTGAAACTGAACTTCTTAGCACTGGTAAGAGCAATAACACTTCTTCGCCGTGCAGATCGTCTTCTCGCAGTAGTCTTCCGCTAGTCCCACGGAAGAAATTAAAGAAGCTTCGCCCAAGCGAAACTTATCCGTCGTGTGCGAGCTGCGCACCGCTGCTAGACGACTGTCGTATCCGAAAATTTCTCTCTTCTTCAGATGCGGCGTCTCTCGACAGCGACGATCAGATGTAATGAGACTGAATGTGCAATCTGAAGGTAGTACTTAGGAAACGCAAGACATGCACTCAGGTGGTATTGAAGCTGGAGGGCCAGCGGCTGATGGGCACGGAGGAGGACGAGTCATTCGATAGACTGATTGCATTTTTCAGATTCGCCTTGTCATCGGGCGCGTTCGCGAAATCATCATCGTTGGCGTTCGCGAAATCATCCGGCGTAGCGGCGGATGAACCATCGCCCAGAAAAGAAGCACTGTGAGTTCGCATGGTGAGCGTTTTCTTGCTACTACTCTCAGTCTCTCGGCCGCTAGGGATGCTCGGCAAGGCAGCCTCCATGACTGCTGCTGATGATGTAGAGGCGAAAAGAGTAGATGACCCGTCACCGTCGAACGTCACCTGTGTAACAGCCCTCCTCGAAAACTCGATGTCAAACGCCCTACCGATCCGATCCACGGTTTTTTTCGACGAAGTCATGCGGCGAGCATCCACCTAATCAGTATCGGAATTCGGGTCGGGATAGGTTAGTCGGGGAGGAAGGAGATGGGACCCTGCGGTTGCCAACTAGACTGCGCAGTAGAAGAAAATTGTGGAAACTTGTATGCCGGCTCTGAAGGGGCGGGAAGAGAAGTAGTCGAGGTTGTTCTGAGGAACTGTGTTTTTCCGAGGGAAGGTGGCGGAGTGTTGTGGCACTCGAGGGTGACACAACTGGCAAGAAACTATTTTTTTCGATCATGCGCGAAGTAGTTCGTTCGTCTGAAACGCGACGCTTTGAATGTTCGCTTGTGACGTAGTTACACGCGATTTTTGTCAGTGCTTCATTAATAGCTAGGTTTGTGTTACTACGCGATTTCAGAGCAGGACATGTTTGAATGCTCCTCGTTTTCGATGAGAATTAAATGTTCGCGAATTATTCTTTTTCTGCTTTCTTTACTTGTTCGCAGATTCACACATTTTGTACTTTCCAGAGAGCAAGAAGCGACACGCACATATCTGAAGAACATTTCCGCGTTGATCCCGATGAGAACAATCATCACGCGAGCTCGGCATGATGGTCACGATTTCTTGCACGTGACTCCAACACGTCGCCTTCCTCGCGTCAACGCTTTTTCCATAGTAGCCCCATCCTTTACTTTCACCATACTGGTTTTGTAGTCCATATGAACCCAGTCCGTCGTCTCCCCTGGACGCTCTTTCCTCCGACTTGATTTGCAACGAAGGCCACCTTGCTTCAAAGCCTTTTGGACTGAGGCTCTTCCATTCTGTGCATGAAAAGGCTCTTTGCCAAGAGCCATGTTTGCTAACTGCACCGTAGTATTCACAGGGTGCATGACATGGTCATGCGCCAATTCTCGATCATGTCAGTGCTGTAATTTGTAAAAGAATGTATTATCGACACTAACTTTCTATCGACACGTCGGTACTCCAGACAAGACATGCACTCAGGTGGTATTGAAGCTGGAGGGCCAGCGGCTGATGGGCAAGGAGGAGGACGAGTCATTCGATAGCACGTTCGTACTTCCGAAGCATACTAGGGTTCAGGCCGAGATGCTCGGACGGCAGAAAGGCGATGAGAGCGCTTCTGCTGGCGGGGCGCCTGAAGGTGGCAAGGGTGCCGCTGGTGGTGGCTCATCCTCTTCTTCGAGCAGTGCATCACCGGTACTTCTACACCTTCAATGCTTTTGCAATCTACGTTGGCGTGTGGCGGCTTCGTTCGCATCGACATCGTCGTCGCTGTGTACTGATGTTGTGAGCAACACGTTGCGACCGTAAATGAAGAGTTTGACGACAACAATAAACGGGCTGAGCTCAGTGCGCGAGAGGTGCTTGGTGTAGTAATGATGCCCGTTGGACTGGCATATTGCGCTAGCGCTCTCGAGTGTCTGAGAGTGACAAATCCGCTCTCATACTGTTGACAGACGATGTACCCGCGCGTGGACGTGTTTTCGTCGCCAGACAAGGGGTCGGGCAAAGATTCGCGCAGCAAAGATATCGTGGTGGTAGACACGCGCAAGGGCTGGAAGATGGTCGACGCTGGCACGCCGTTGAGTCGATCAGGTATGCTGATAACACGAGTATTACAGCTATTACGTGAGCAATACTCTCTAGTAAGTAGTGCACGCTGTCACAGTGATGTCTTTCTTGCTCTTCCTGAGATTTGCATCGACCATTTTTACTGCATTTGTTTCATCTCGGGATGATGTCACTCGTTGTTTTTCGGGAGATCGTTGCATTGCCAACATGAAAACGCATAATGTTGCAACGGTGCACACGAAAACTCAAAAGTTGTTTTCGAGTACTCCACCGGCTTGTGGACCATCGAATGGGGCTTCCGACAGAGCGCAAAAAAGCCGAAAACGTTGAAGTGGCGTTTGGTGTTGCCGCCGACCGAAGATCCCTTCATTCCCGACGATAGTGACGAGTATTGTTTGACGCGCATCAAGTAGTGTTTTTCCTACATTGATACGCATAGATTGAAGTAGCGCTTGAGATTCGATCACCGCACAGCCGTTCGTTGTACTGATGATTGTCCGTTGTGTGTGCGGACAATTTTTGTCGTGTGTGTGTGTGTTGTAGTGCGCGTCGTGCAGCGCATCTACATCATAGGGCGCACTCAATAGTGCGTGCGTCAGAGTCCAGTGATTTTTTCTCGATCAGTATTATCCTGCAAACCATCTTCGCGCCAACAGGAACACCGACGCCGCTGCAGGTGCCGGCGAAGCTGCTCAGAAAAAGAAGAAAGCCGAGGCCACAAAATACCACGATGGCGTGGAAATGAACGCGTTGACTGCGGCGGACACAAAGTACACCTTCCTCGAGCAGATCGCTGGCAGCCCGAACGAGTTGACTTCAGCAACATTCGGGGAGAAGGGGCCCATGCAGTTCAGGTATATTGCTACGTTGCCTGCTAGCGTGTTCAGCAGCTTCGTGCATAGTAGCGTCGTCAACTACGCATTGGCCTATCGGATTCGTTTTTCCCACGCAATGTGCATCTGTGCGACGACACTCGACACGCTAAAATTACAGAGTCGGTTTGGAATACATGGTTTGTATATATAACACTCTTCGGAACAAAAAAGGTCAAACCCCGACCAGTATATTCGGGAGCTCGTGTCGCGGATCGACAGTGAAGATGAGCCACTAGACAGTCGACCGAGCTTCGGCTTTCGATTCGCTACTGGTATTTATTTTCTGGTGCTTCAACTCTACTGGTAGTGATTTTCAGGGCGCGAAACGTAAACTCTTGTTGAGTGGGCGGAAAAGTGACGAGAATATACGAAGTGCACGGAATTTTTCGATGGCGTGGCTCATGGCGGTTGTTTCCCAGGTACGATGACATGGCGCATGTTTTTTGGGCCGCTTTTGCCTGGCCCAGAAGTCGAGGCAGACAATGCGCAGTACGAAGCCGTCGCTGTCCGACAGTGCCAGAAAAACTTCAACGTCGACAAGACACTTTGGGTATTTTGTTGTGTGCATCACGTGGCGAGCTTGACTGGTGTTTCTTTCGTAGTGGCTTTCGTTCAGTCAGCGTCGAGGCAGCAAGGAATGATATTTTTGCGCGGGGAAAAGTTTTGCAGTTGCCATCGGTGGTGGTTGTGGAACTTCAAGTGATGGTTTCATTGACTTCATCGAGTTCAAAAATGATGTATAGAATCGCCTCGAAAAGCTGTACACGTCACAACCGCAGGTATACAAGGACGCTAAGCTGATCGAGTGGTGTTTGAAGCAATACTATCACAAAAAGGTAAAATCGAATCATTTGCAGGAGCCATTTTTTTCCTGTCATGCAAGACATTCGTGTTCTTGTCCCTGCGAAAATGCACGCAAGAGCACGAACATCATGCACAAATTGTTTCTTGCACGAGATGCTGAAAATCGGTGCCGTGAAAGGTGCGTAGCACGTCAGAATAAAGTTCTGATGTGGTTCTCGGTTTGAAAACACGCCATGCTCAAAATTTATTCTGACGTGTTGTACACTAACACAAGCGTGATTTTGACACACTTCCACAATTTTCACAGGGCAAGCTCCAGCTGCGATCCGAAGTGCAGAAGCACGGCCTTGTCTCGCCGCCACAAGGAGGAGTGACGGTGTCTCCCTCGAAAAGCGATAGCACCAACGACACCGCCTTCGGCAGCCCAGCGCCATCAGAGCACCTGCCAGAATTCGAACCGGTGAGTGGGCAGAAAGTTTCCTTCGCTCATGGCGTATTTTCGTGCGAACGTTTCAAAATATCTCCGTCAAGAAAGGCGTCCCTTGTCGTGCAGCGGCTAGCACGGGTGGATCGTTGCGTTTTCTGTGGTTTCGGGGTTGCGTTTCACTTGCATACTGAAAGGCCATGGCGTGTGCACTGCTTCTGTGTCCTGCTCATATGCTATCTGTCGCTCATACGGCGAATCTGGCGCTACAGGTTGGCATGGAGAACGTGAACAACGTGTCGGCGCCAGAGCAGAAACCAGCCTGCGAAGACTCCGGTGTGAAAACGTCAGTGGGTAATTTTCACTTTCATGAAAGAGGCGTGGCTCAGCATGATACGTTGAGAAGCACAATCGCATGACACAATTGAGTTTCAAATGGAGTGGTATGCAGTAGAAGCGAAGTTGTGGCAGATGGTTACAGGTGATACGCGTATGTGAGAACTCGAAATCCCATCATGACGAACAGCAGCGAAAAACCGAAATCAGATGGCAAGCCCGTGAAAATGTTTCACTGGGAGTACGGCGTGAGCTCCTCCGATAAAAAGAAACGACCATGCTTCGGCGTGAAAATCGCATCGCATGCCGCGGAATGGACACTGTTTTGGTCCGACTACGCGAGCTATGTGAACAGCCAGTTGTTTCAGGGAATCGACGTCATGCAGGTGAGATGACATTTTTTCACCATCGTTCCTCAGATTATTCTGGCTACTAATGCATAGGAGGCCCACTCGCTTGTATGATTTGCAAGAACCTTTGTGTGAGGCTCGATAGCGCTAGTCTTTCATATGGTTGTGATCGCGTGAAGCTGCAATTTTGCGATCAAGTGTTGTTGAATGGTGTCGTTGCTCATAGCAGATATAAGCTTTGTTGAGGAGAGCAGTGTTGCTAGCAATCGGTTATGTCGATTGCCTCTTCAATAGGTACATGCAGCTGGGTTTCCGGAGGGTCACTCGATCTACCTCGGCTTGTTCGCGTCCCCGGTGTTCCCAATCTACGCTGTGGACGAAAAGAACGGCGTGTTGAAGTGCCTGTGGAAAGGCAAGTGGCTCGACTTGCAATCCAATTCGTACCGCATACTGCCATCTGGCACCGCTGGAACCGCTGTATCAACAGCGTCAGATGGGAAGAAAAAGTCCAGTCCAAGTGCTACTGCGACGATGGCGAAAACCGCTGGGCCGGCTGCGCGAGCGTCGGTGTGAACCTGAGCCGATGCGATGCGATGGTCGTGTGGCAACTCATGCTGTCAGAGCTGAGTTTCTTTCCCGCCGTCCAGCTTTCACTCAGGCGAGGCGCGTTGTTGTGAACGGTGATGAAAAGAACGCCCCTTGGGTTTCGACGACGATTACGAACAGATGATGCCCCTGCAGACCATTCTTCAGGCCCCCCTCGTTATTTCGATTCCTTTGCTCACACGAGCGTTCATTATCCCGACAGCGTTGGAAAAAATCCTTGCTCGACACTCGTTGTATCACCCGAATTCGACATCCGCTTCATATACATGCATGCCATATACGTCTTCTCGCGATGGCCCTCATGTGGTTTCACATTGTTTCTCCCAAAATCAACGTGGGCACGTGTCTTTTTTTTGCTCTTTGCATTCCTGCTTTTTTTCCTGTTTTCATTCTTGAGCGACATGTTGCTCCCCATAGTATTCCTAGTTTTGCGATCCCTAAGTACGTGGAGAAAGCGACGATTCTCGAGGCGATATGTTTTCATCAGCGAGAGCGAGACCCGCATGGTGATGGCATTGTTTCGTGAGAAACGTTGGAGTTGTCCCTCGAGCGGATCATCTTCATTCCAGTCTTTTTCCAGAGTTCGTATCAAACAATCTGGCGAGTCTGTTCGGTCAAAACGAGGGTGACAGTAATTTCAAAAAGTTTCTCAAAGGACTTTTTCTGGCGATTGTGTAGTGTGTCCCGTAGTTTTCTAGTATTCTGATAACTACCAGTGTCGGTGAGGAGCGAGTTAACGTCGTGCCTCCTCCCTCACTGTCTATGGGTGCAAGCCAAAGAGGGTACGCCGATGTGAGTTGTTCGAGCGTCCTACTAGCCATATTTTCAGTGCATTCCTAGTGGTTGTGATCAGGTGAGATGCTTTTTGGGTGAAAACACTCTTTCGCATGGCATGTCTTCTGCGCATGGCCTCCTGGCATCATTCACTCTGACAGTAAAACTTGTCGTTACGGCAGCATTTCTGTCATTCAATGCCTACTTTCGAAAATATGATCGCCTCAGTTGCCTAGGTGCCGCACGTCAGTAGCTACTTACCGTTGGATTCTGTCGATCTTCTGTGCCGTATTCGGTTCTCGTGTCAATCCCATATTGCCCCACGTCTTCGTCCAATCTGATCGCCTTCACAGCTCCTCTGGGAAGAGTCAGCATACTACTACTTACTACTACCCGCGACCCTACGTTATTTCTTGCCATTTGCTAGTTTCGGTCGCAGGTGAAAAGTGTCATCTTATTATCGTCCGCGTAAGAGGATTTTGAAAATCAAATCGGCAAGCATCGCGGATGTGAACATGCGGTACTGCAGACACGCTCATTCGCTGAAAGTGATTGATAGTTTACTCACCAGCTACTCTACTTTTCACTCTCGTTCCGGGAGCGAGAAACTTCTTCTCGAGTCCGCGGCGAATTGGCCAGTAGTCGAGATGCTGTCACTTCGTCCTCGATCGAAAAGATGGAGAATGCTACAGTGCTTTCCCGAGCGTTGGTCCACACGACCGTTGTGATGGTCGTGTATTGTTGCCCGTTGCGGCGTCAAGAATCAATTTCGCACCTATCATCTCGCGCTCACATATTCAGCGGTGAGGCGTTGCCTCTGTCTGCCGAGCGTCCGGTATACCACTAAAATCACTTGCAGCAACAGCTCAGTGCCGTCAACAGTCGATACAAAACGTGCATGAGGGAGGCGAAGACCGTCGTGGCAACATATTGCCAGCTCTGATCTGGTACTTGCCTCTGACCAGGATTTGCCCCGGACACAGGATACCACACCTTGTCGCAGCAAAGGATTTTGAAAACAGAAAAGAAATTAATACGCGCGCGGCCGCTACTGTTGATCAGAGTAAAGTCCTACTACGGTACGTGTCCGTGTGGTGTTCGGGTTGAGTCGGCAAAGACCGCGGCGTAGGGCAAGTAATTAGCAGGAGGGTTGACCACGTCTTGTCGTTGAAGGGCACGCGTCGGGGACTCAGTGCAACGGAATTTTAGTGAGTTACTGTATTTTGTAGTGGGCGCGTCGAGAGCTAGGAAGTTGAGCTATACGCGACGTGAGACCCAGAGAGCGGTTGGTCTGGCAAGCGACTTCTGAGGCAGCGTGTCGTTCGTAAGGCGTGATACCTGAGTGATGTCGACGTGAGCACGTGAGCAATCCTGAATTTTTGCGGTGCATATCGTCGGCAATCAGATGTCTGCTTTGGTGTAAACGTTGTAGAGGGATTTTGGCATTCGGAATAACGTTCCCGAGCATCTGCGCAACCCCTGGGTCGCATGAGGGGCGTCAGCAGGTGTAGGGGGCTCCGCCTGGCTCGTTGGGTGCGGATTGAACTTTGGGGCGGGTCTGTCCGGCCCGGGGCGTCTTTCGTCTGCGGCGCGCCGTGAGGCCTTGAGCGATATGGCGAACACGATTGCCGGCGCCAGCATTGGCTCAATACTATCGAGAAGAGCGATGCGACGCGCGCCCGGCGGCATCGCTGATTGCGTCTAGAAAGGTCGGGCCAGGGGTCAGTTTCCGCCAGCGCGTGGAGACAAAGCCAAAGGCCCCCAGCGCGTCTTTATATTCGGACTTCGAGTTGCAGTGTCAGTGGCAGGTCCGTGCGGCTTCCGCAGGCCGGTCTTGGTACTGGTAGGCGTGGTCGATTGTAGTTATACTCGGCTCGGGGCGCACGGGTCTCCGCCGACTTCGTCTGGCCTTCTTCAGTTGAGTCTGCGTGGCGCCGACGTCTCTTTCAGCGAGTGGCTCAGTCATTGAGTGTCATGACATTGAGTCAGTTTTGGATAGCCATAGGCGGAGTCGGAGTGTCCCGTTCGGTTCGGATCGGGTCCTTCCCTGTCTGCCGGCCGGTTGATTAGATTTCCGGTGTGCTAAGTAAAGTATTGGAATGAGGTTGGCAGTGGTCGAGTTTGGCGACGTGATATCATCGTGACGCGAGTGTCATTGAAAGATTTAGTCCGTGGGATCCTGCGGCTCGGCGAGGTGGTTCGCACGTTCAGACCTCAGTGAAGTTCAGTTGCAGTATTTTGAGCGACTCGAGCAATAGTCATAACTGATATTTCATCAGAGTGTCAGCGACGTCGTTGGGCGTGGTCGATCGGGCTCAGATTGATTGTGATGTGTCGTTTCTGTTTCTATTTGCAATCTCTGGATGCTGGAGCTCATCCGCGCTTCGGTTTCTCAGTCTTGTGATTGTCCTAGCGCTCCTGGTTCATGAATATTTTCGTCGAGTCGCATTTTTCTGGATGCAGACGTGGCGTGAGTGTACGTAGCGTTGCGCAAGGCAATGCATTGATTCAAGCAGGCATGGCAACGTTATAGTTGAGTTATTTGTCAAGGACGAAGCGCAGTGTGTCTGAAGGTTGGTATAGTCATCCCTCGGAGCATGGGGATACATCTTGTCGCAGGAAAGGGTTGAGCAAACAACAAGCAAATGCTAGTTGTCGGAGGACCTCAGTGTTGTCATCGTCCCGGACACAGCATACCACACCTTGTCGCAGCAAAGGATTTTGAAAACAGAAAAGAAACTTACGCGCTCGGCCGCTGGCGCAGATCGGAAGCACGTTACTACGGCATGCGTCCGTTTGGTGTTCGGTTTGGTAGTTAAAAATGGACACGGCGTAGTGCAAAACGCCAGCGGGAGGGTTGATCGCGTCTTGTCGTTGAAGGGTACGCGTCGAGTGACCACGTCTTGTCGCTAAATGGTACGCGTCGATGGCCTCGATGAAGTGGATTCTTAGTGAAGTCATTGATCATTGTATTTTGTAGCGGGCGCGTCAAGTGTTAGGAAGTTGAGTTAACGCAATATGAGGCCCAGACACCGCATGGTCTTGCAAGCCAGTTCTGAGGCAGCATGTTATACGTGAGGCATGTTATTGGTACGTGAGGGATGTCGACGTGAGCACGTGAGCAATCCTGAATTTTTTGCGATGCATATCGTCGGCAATCTGATTTCTGCTTTGATGTGAACGTTGTAGAGGGGTTTTGGCATTCGGATTAACGTTGACAAATATCTGGGCAATCCCTGGGTCGCATGGGAGACTTCAGCAGGCGTTGCGAGCTCCGTCTGGCTCGTTGGGTGCGTCTTCGTCGCCGACGAAGGTCAACAGTATCCCGCCGCCACGACCTTGGGCAACGAGATCGCGCGAAAAATTGCGGGCGCGGCGCGAGAAGTGGTTCATCTGGGCGGAACGGAATACACGAATAACCCGGCCGGGCCCCTAGAGCTGCTTGCGCCCGCGCGGCCAACTCGGTTGCGCTTCGTCTCATCATTATACGCAGAGTTATGGCCCAGCCGGCGCGGGCGGTCCTGGTCCATGGCATTCATAGCGTGGGAAATGGCGGAGCCGCAGTGGCCCATTCCATTCTTATCCTGGCCGGGGTTGTACTTGTTTGTCGCTTCCGGTGAGCAAAGTGAAGTCGATAGTTCAAATGGATGTGGCAAGGGGTAGGCGTAGCCGAGTTTGGCGAAGCGATATCGTCTTGGTATGAGATTGAGTGTCGTGGCAGTCATTCTATGGGTCCCCGCGGTTGAAGTTCAGTGCATTATTGAGTCTTGAGCGAGTCGGGCAATGCTCATATTTCAGAGAGTCAGCGAAGTCGCCGGACGTGGTCGATCGGGCTCAGATTGGTTGTGGCGTGTCGTTATTTTGATGAGAGTCACAAGATGTTGTAGTTCTTTCGTTCTTCGGTTTCTCAGTCTAGTGCTTGTTTAACGATCTTGGCTCATGAATATTTTCGCGGAGGTGCATTATCATGGTAGAGTTTGTCCGTCTTCGTGGCGTGAGCGTACGTAACGTCGCGCAAGGCAAAGCATTGATTCATTCAGGCATGGTAACGTTTTAGTTGATTTACTAGCTTCTACAAGCTTCGCCCGCGCAGTGGTTGGGAACTCAAGTGCGCCGCAGGCGCAAAGCTAGAATTCCATATACCGACGACGTGGGACTCGCAGCCTGGGAAAGCTACACTCGGGGATTTGTTTTTCTTGACATGCGGGGACTCGCAAAATGATGGAAGCACGGGGCAGATGGAAACACGTGTTTATGCGTCGTTCTGTGTGTTTGATTTTTTCCGAGCGCTGTGCATTTTGAAGAGTGTTTGGCATTTTTTCCATCATGTGTCTCTTCTAATGTTTCGCAGCCATGGTTTTTCCCATTATTACAGTTTTTTTCGTTATGGTCTTTTTCGCCACGTGACATTTCGTCGATTACAGTGGATTTCTATTTGATGGTCATTGGTTTTCACCCGGGCAGGCGGGGTCTGTTTTCGTCGGCGATGGTCATCGGCGTTCATGTTCATTGGTCTTTGTCCATTCGTGCGATCGTTTGCGCAGACTGGACAGTGTCGTCATTGGCGTTCATTCAAATTTTAACGGTGGATGTTGTTCGGCAAATCAATGTATCGCGGCGAAGCGTTCGGCATCAGTGTGTGGAGCGGCGAAGGTATTGCGACTGGCGTTGGTGGGAGACCTATCCGTCGACAACAGTCATCGAGATGTTGTCGTGTTCGCGCATGGTTGGTTCAATAGTTTTATTGATCAGGGTTTGCGTCTCTGCGTTGTAGTAGTCAGACTTGCTCAAAGTCAATATTTTCCCATTATTACCGTTTTTATCGTTATGGTCTTTTTCGCCACGCGACATTTCGTCGACTACAGTGGATTTCTATTTGATGGTCATTGGCTTTCATCCGGGCAGGCGGGGTCTGTTTTCGTCGGCGATGGTCATCGGCGTTCATGTTCATTGGTCTTTGTCCATTCGTGCGATCGTTTGCGCAGATTGGACAGTGTCGTCATTGGCGTTCATTCAAATTTTAACGGTGGATGTTGTTCGGCAAATGTATCGAGACGATGCAAGGAAGCGGAGGTGATTGGTTTTTGGGTCGTCGTCACGTGAACGCGGAGATACAAATGGATTGCACTTCGACTCAAGATGTTGTGGGGCAAAATGAGTCGCCGGCACGGGTTGATTCTGATGCGAGTGTTGCGTCGTGTGTTGAGAATTGTTCGTTTTATCGTTTTTATCGTTTTATCATTTTTATCGTTTTGCGGCAAAGCATTTATCAGTTTATCGTTTTTTCGTTTTGGTTTGGGGTGCGAAAAAAAACGATAAAACGAAAATCTGATCAACTTTTTTTGATAAAAACGAAAAAACGATGCCCGAAAAACGATAAAACGATAGAAACGATGCTCCAAAAACGACAAAACGATAGAAACGATAACACGACAAAAACGATAACACGACAAAAACGATAGAAACGATAACACGACAATCAACTTTTTTGGATTGTGTTGGTGTTTCTGTACTGGTTTGGCGGTCTATCGTTTTATCATTTTATCGTTTTATCGTTTATCGAATTATCGTTTTCATCGTTTTTTCGTTTTGTACCCTAAATTTGGCTTGCGTTTGTGCTATAGTAGTAAACTCTTATTTGTCAAAGACGAAGCGCAGTGTGTCTGAAGGTTGGTATAGTCATCCCTCCGAGCATGGGGATAAATCTTGTCGCAGGAAAGGGTTGCGCAAACAACAAGCAAATGGAAACTGTCGGAGGATCTCAGTGTTGTCATCGTCGTTACGTGGAGTCGCAACTACGTGTAGGAGGGTGTTCTGTGCGAGAGGATTCAATCGGAGTGCACAGTATTGAGCGAGCATGATTTGATGATGGGATGAGACATAGAAATGACACGCATGATCTAAACTCGAGTTGGTCGGCGTCAGTGCGTAAGTTTATGTCGTTGCGCATAGAGAGAGCAAGAAAGCTGCGAACCATGGAACATGGATTGAAAGACGAGTATTAGCGTATCACTCGGCGAAGAACAAGCAAGATGATGCGGCATTGCGTGCCCAGCGGTGCGGACTGCGCACTCGAGGAGATTTCTTGGCTCTATGGAGCTAAGGCAGGATTGTCAGTTGGGTCGTGGATCGGAGAAGCGCACTCGCCAGCACCGGGACACGAAGGTTTCTTCTCGATCTCCCACTCGAGCATCGGCGTTCGGCATCGCTCAGCGTTGCGACATGCGGAGTGGCCTTCTTCCTCATCGTCGTCCTTTCTCTCATCGTCCTCTTTCTCGCTAGATGGTTTGGACGACTCTTCCCAGTGGTGTGATGTTGGTGCACGTAGCGCCGCCGGTTTCGGAGCGGTTGTTCATGACGCGAGTGTTGTGCCTGTGCCGAAAGTGGGCGTGGCCGCTCGCCATCGTCGACACGGTGATGCATTGGGTTGGAGCGACGAGTGTTATCGAAGAAACGAAAAATCGCAGACACAATTTTCGCCCTCCACAACACAGCCGACCACATCGTTCATCTCGATGCAGCCCGTTTTCGACTCGATGGGCCTGAACAAAGATCCGACGATCAAGGTGGAGGACCAGTTTCCGCCGGCAGAAATGCTGCCGCGCATCCCGGACATCCCCGAGTTCGCGCTACCGAGTCAGCACCCAGAGTCGTTTCCGCCTCCCGGGGGCCCGTCGCCTGCGAGCAGTTTCGAATTGCCCAACCTGTACCCGACGCGGACGATCAGCGGATTTGCGGGGACTACGGCGTTGATTCAAGTGCTTTCGGGTACTTCATGTTGTGTGTGGGCAAGTGCACGTTCTGACTGTTGCCGCATCCCATTGCTGCTCAATAGTGAACATGATTTGTGCTATGACGTCTGCGAGTGAAAGTGCCTCCTTCGATTCAAGGCGCTTTAATGACAGCAGCGAGATGCAGAAATGTTTAAAGCGAGCTGCAAGAACTTGGGTGAAGCCGGAACAGGCGCTTTCCTACACGTGCGCACCGCGGCGCGTCACACACTGACCAGCGTCGCACTGTCCTTCCAGTGAAAGTATGCCATTGCCATGAGCGACTGTCCGAGCAATCTCATTATTTGTGTTTTGTTGCTCGTCTTGACTCGCGGCAAAAAAAAGGTTTGAAAGTGTTGAAAGAGGCATCTGCGCAAGCGGTGACGATTCTGCGGGGCAACGTCGCGAGTAAGGCACGGGCAGCGCAGGCCCTCGTGGAAGCCGTGCGCATGGATCCCGATGCGACGACGAAACAAGTTTTGCGCACGTTGGCGGACGAGACCGAGCGGATTCGCCTGGACAGTGAGCGGTGATGTCTTAGTTTCGGCAATTCATACTGGATAGGTAGCGGCTTGAAGTATGACGTGCGCCAGTCTGGAGCTGCGGCAAACAACGGAGCCTTGCAATTGCATTCAACATTCATCGCGAGCTCGGTGTAGGAAGTCAGTTGCCACTCGATGTTTGGGGTTGGTGTTGTGCTAGTAGGTATTGTATGGGGAGGTGTGCTACTATTAGTATGGTATGGGGAGGTGTGCTAGTAGGTCTGGTATGGGGACCAGACGGTATCAGTGAAAGGGGGGAAGCAGACAAAAAACTTGGGAAGGTACATCCAGAATATCGCGACGACGGTGAAACAGGCAGAGCTAGCGGTCGATGCGATGAAAGATACTTTGCGCCCGGTCATGGATTTTCCGGAGCATGGCGACCCAGACACGCACACCCAGACGTACATGGGGCGCGAGTTTCTTGCAGGTGGCGGTGGTGGGGGAGTGCTTGCGAGTGGTGGTGGTGGAGGTGCTATTGCAGCGTTGTAGCTGCTGGTGGCGCAGCTCTTGCATCCATTGCGATGCGCCTTGGCGCAGTGACGTGAGTGGACGCATCTTTCATGAGCCGCGACGGCGCCGTGCGTGTTACAGGAGCATGCGCGGCTCGTTGTGTGCGCTTGAATCTAGCATGGGGAAATTCGCATAGCAGATAGCACGATGACGTCGTGCATCAGACACATAACGCCAGCTCGCGGGTGCTTCAAAATGCCGAGTCGTGCGACAAGAGTGTCGCTGATGGTCGATGAGACGACGTGCACTGCGTTTGTGTGTTCTGGCATCAGAACTCGCTATCGAGGAAATTTCCGACTTTACTGGGAATTTCCATCCACATCCTTGAAATGAACCTTCTGGAATGGTGC
>JACLAC010016913.1_pt1 | contig 27613 bp, 28 predicted proteins | sample 8027881 | NCBI WGS metagenome assembly JACLAC01 (sample SAMN15725517, study PRJNA655200) | protist metagenome | isolation source: fluorescence activated cell sorting (FACS) single amplified genomes of... | place: Spain: Blaines Bay Microbial Observatory, Mediterranean Sea | collected 2016-01-19 | reverse complement strand
ATTAATTCCAGGGATAGAAGATGAAAAGAATAAAGACTTCCATATTAATAGTAGCTACAACATTGTATGTAAGCATTGTAACAGCAAAAGAGGTAACGCTATTAATGGATTGGTTTCCCCAGGGAAATCAGAGCGTATTCTGGCAAGCTATGTTGGACAATGATGAGCATGATTTAAAAATAATTGTTAAAGCAGGAGGGCCTGGTGTTAAAACAACCCAGGCTGTAGCAACTGGACAAGTCGAATTCGGATTAAACGGTTCGGACAGTGTAATGATGGCTAATTCAAAAGGAACTGGTTTGGTAGCTGTCTTTGCCAATTTAGATCATGTACCTTACACCTTAGTATTCCACCCTAATCAGGGTATCAAGTCAGTGAAAGACCTAGATGGCAGACGCTTTGCCGTAGTATTGGGAATAACATACTGGAAATGGATAAAGAAAGAATATGGAATAACTGCAGACGAATTCCCACTGAAAGGAGATTTAGGATTATTTGCAAAATCACCAAATATGTTCCAACAAGGATACTCAATCTTTCTACCAGCCAGAATGGACGCAAAAGGGATCCCTAACGAACAAATCAAAGTAGCAGACTTAGGTTATAAACCATACAGCACATTGTTTACTAGCCAAAGATTAATAAATGAAAGTCCAAAGCTAGTACAGGAAGTTGTAGATAGATTAAAGATAGCTTTTAAAAAGTCACTTAACAACCCAAAGCCAACTATGGATCTTATTCTTAGTAAAAGTAAAAAAACTACACCAGCTATTCATATGAACGCTATTAAACTTATGAAGACAGAATTTTTGCCAACAGACTATAGTAAACTTGGTTGCATGAAGTCGGAACGTTGGGCCGAACTCGCAGAACAATTAAAAGAGGTTGATGTTGTCCCTTCAGACTTTAATCCATCAACATCTTATAACCTATCATTCCTCAGCAACTGCGAATAATAGATATCAGCTATGATTGAAGTCAGCAAAGTTACTAAACACTTTGACGAAGTTCAAGCATTAGCGGAAGTAAACTTAGATATTGCCACAGGCGAGTTCATCAGTATTGTTGGACCATCAGGCTGTGGTAAGTCTACTTTACTTAGAATAATAGCTGACTTAGTTAAATCACCCGGTGCAGTAAAAAAACCTAACAAAGGTGCATTCGTATTTCAAGACAGTGCATTACTACCTTGGCGTACTGTACAAGCTAACGTGGAATTATTAATGGAACTTGAAAATGTTCCAAACAAAAAAGCCAAAGCCGCTGTAGCACTAAAACAAGTTGGACTTACAGGCTTTGAGCGTTCATATCCTCATCAGTTAAGTGGGGGTATGAAAATGAGATTAAGCTTAGCAAGAAGTTTAGTACTAGATCCAGAATACATACTGCTGGATGAACCACTAAGTGCAGTAGATGAATTAACCAGAGAAGTACTGCAAGAAGAATTATATGATATGTGGGCCAGAGATAAGTTTACCGCAATACTTGTTACACATAATATAGCAGAAGCAGTATATCTAAGTAATCGTGTAGTAATTATGAGTCCACGTCCAGGAATGATTACAGATATTGTAGATATACCATTCGAACAACGAAGACCTGATATTAGAGAACATGATCAGTTTAATAAGGTTGTAAATTATATTGCAGGAAAGTTAAGAACATGGAAATAAAAAATATTATACCACCCATACTAATATTTTTACTATTCTTAGGTGCATGGCATATAAGTGCATTAATATATGATATGGAATTTTTATTACCAACGCCATATGCTGTTGCACAGGTATTTTTAAATGATTTTAACATAATTATAATAGGGCTTCACCAAACATTTAAAGCTGCATTTACAGGATATATCATTGCTATCGCTGTAGGTATTGTAGTTGCTACAGTAATGAGTCTGAGCAGAATACTAGAAAGAAGTTTATATCCATATGCGGTATTACTGCAAACTGTGCCCGTAGTGGCTGTTGCACCACTAATTGTATTATGGTTTGGTTTCGAAATCAAAAGTATTATAATAATTAGTATAATAATAGCATTATTTCCTATCATAAATAATACATTACTCGGGCTTAAGTCAACACCCAAGACACTTGTAGAATTGTTTAACTATCACAATACAAGCAAAGTAACTAGCTTTTTTAAGTTACGTTTTCCTAGTGCAATACCAAACATTATAGCAGGTATGAAAATAAGTGCAGGACTTAGTGTTATTGGTGCTATTGTTGGGGAGTTTATAATAGGTAGTGGTAGCGAACAAGGTGGATTAGGTGTACAAATAATATATGCACAAGCAAATTTAGAAACTGCGTTGGTCATGGCACTTATACTTACAGCCACAGTATTGGGTTTTTCTTTTTTTTTGACAATACAAACTATTGGTTGGTATCTAATGCGTAAGTGGCATGAATCAGAGATGAAAGGAAATTAAAAATGCGCGGAGTACCGGTAATTGACATCAGTAGAGATCCTAATATTGTACACAATGAAATAGATGGAGCCTGTAAGGAATGGGGATTTATTGTTGTAAGTGGACATGGTATTAATAACAAATTAATTGATGATATGTTCCGTGTTAGCAAAGACTTTTTTGACCAACCACAGCAATACAAAGATACTTTTGATAGAGCAGACATTGGACGTGGCTATTATGCATTAAAAGCCAAAGCACTTGCTAAGACACTTGGTATCACTGATGCTAAACCTGATGAAAAGGAAAGTTTTACTACAGGACAAGAAGCAGTACCTGATGATCCATATTACCACACAGAAGGTGCAAAAGGACATTTTGCTTTAAACATTTATCCTAATGCTAAGTTTGAACAAGTCTACCGAGAATACGATCAAATTTGTTGTAAACTTTCGCAACGCATACTTGATCTCATGCATTGTCCATTACGTAGTGATAAACCAATTAGCACACTTATTACACATAACTATCCTAAGCAAGATGTTTCGCCTGAAGGTATTAGAGCAGGTATTCATACAGACTTTGGAACACTTACACTATTGCTTACAGAAGACAAACCAGGTGGACTACAAGTAATGGGTCTAGATGACAAATGGTATGATGTAAAGCCTTTGCCCTATACGTTTATTGTAAACTTAGGTGACCTTATGCCGCGTTGGAACCCAGAATGGCGTAGTACATTGCACAGAGTCGCAAACCCTCCTGTGGGTAGTGAATCAAGGCGTATGAGTATAGTATATTTTCATGCTCCTAACTATGAAACAGATGTAAATGGTGTAACCAGTGGTCAACACCTTATGATGAAGTTTAGCAAAAACAAAAACATAGGGGAAAAAAATGACAACAGTAGCTCGTAGAAAACTAGGTCTTACATATTACGACAACAAAACAGCAGGCGGTTATACATTATTCGCTCCACAAACAGGAGGTGGACGTGTATTACTTATTGATGATGTTGGTGAACTTGTACATGAATGGAACATGCCTGTTAGGCCAGGGCGTGATGCAGTGTTGCTTGCAAATGGAAACTTAGGTTATAATGGTTGTCATAACACCAGTGTTGATCTTTATCCACCTTGGGATATTTGGCATGGTGGTCACTTTATGGAAGCGACAAAAGATAGTGATATAGTTTGGGAATATGAAGATCCTTATGCACACCACGATGCCCAGTGGCTTGATGGCGGTTTGTTGTATGTTGTTGCCGCCGAATATCAATTAGGAAGATTCAGTGATATAGTTAAGATAGTTAATCGTAAAGGTGAAACAATTTGGGAATGGTGCGCATGGGAACATATTACAGAAGAAGAGTTTCCCACTCACGCTGGTTTCCCGGACAACCATTGGCCTATGATTAATGGAGTTTGTCTTTCAGGTCATACAATTTATATGAGCTTGCGTAACACTAGTGGCATTATTGGTGTGGACAAAGAAACAAAAGAGATTGTTTGGAAAAAACAATGGCCCGATGTGGCACAACAACATTGCCCGGTAGTAACTTCATCAGGTACACTGGTTGCTTTTTGTAATGGTAATATTAGACCACCAGGAGTGCATCACAGCAGAATTGTAGAGTTTGATTTAGAATCCAAAGAAATGGTTTGGAGTTATGTTGATGATATGCCTTCCGCTTTCTTTAGTCCTTACATGGGTAGTGTACAAAGATTATGGAACGGTAACACTCTTGTTTGTGAAAGTGCCTTCGGTCGTATATTTGAAGTTACCCCATTATGCGAAGTCGTCTGGGAATATATTATTCCTGAATTTTCCAAATATCCACATCCTTTAAATGAATTTATTACTGGTGAACATAATAGTTGTTTTAAAGCCCATCGATATTCTCCTAGTATAAAACTTAATTAAAATTTATTTATTCTATATTTGACTCGTAAAAAAATACTCAGAAGTCATAATTGCTGACAGCTGCTACTATAGTATTTTTTGATAGTGCGACCGAATTACCACTATACGGCCCTGACCAAGACATTATTTTTTAAAATATTGTAGAAAATCCCTGATTATTGCCACAGTAGTTGTTCTCATGATTGCTACTTTGAATACGAAAAATGATTTTGATTCCTCATTAGGAATCTTTTTCTTTTCTGACTGCATTTTCTTTTGAGTGTGTCTATGCTGTAAATTTTTTTTTCGGTGTTAGGGTCTTTGATCCGTTTTGTGTTCAGGAGATAACGGCGTCTGCGATGAGGCTAATCGAGTTTTTCAGCTTAGCCAGATGATAATTTGATGATAGGTGTTTTTTGGTTGAAACAATTACGAAATAGTTTTTCATTTTTTATTTTTTTTACCTTTCCCTTAATTGTTACTCAAAGAAATTACTAAGATACATTCGAGCTTCATATTACTATTCTCGATATCTTTACTGATCTTTACTACAGCTATTCACTCATTCACTTAACTTACTTGATAAACAACAAACAATGCTGTTATCAATTCTTAGGTCAGTCTTGAAACAACTTGTGCTTAGAAGAATGACTTCAAGGACCTTGATCGTTTTGCTCCACACCAATGTTTAGAAATCATTGCTAAAGTAATCAGATCTTTTCAAATACCATTTAATAGAAATTGCGCTTTTGATTGAACCAATTTCTGATCAATCCTGGATTAGGAAATTGATAACTTAAACTGTTGTCTGTTATTTCCTTCAAAATATATTTGAAGTTAATAGTGTCATAATAATCCTTCAACAATGTATTATTGATTCTATCTATTTCTTTTGGATACTAATTAACTTTATCTTGCTTTTTCTTTTTTTTCATATAGATCACTTATTTAAGTATTCTTGTTATTTTGCTTTCTCAATTGTTTGGTCTTTAGACTTTATATTACTGCCTATTTCCCTTCTCTGTATATAAGGATTGATTATCCTAAATGAATTTGTTCTACTCAAACTGACGGTGTTTAAAAAGTAAGGTATTTCATTTGCTTATTTATTCTTGAGTTTCTTATAAATTATAAAACCAATTCATTTTAGTCAACAGCTATTGCTCACCGGTTCATAAAGTATTGAACGGAGAGTATTATATTAGACAGCTTCATATACAATTTCTTACCTATAATCGCTTATATTATTGCACTTAATTATTTGTCTTTCCATTAGTGATAACACAGACTTATACTAATTTTATATCTGCACTACTATGAAACCTTCATATTTTATAGTTAATTTCTTTAGTTTACTGAGATTATAATAAATTACTTTTATTCAATCTAGCATTTAATTAATTCCACGAATTGTTTAGTTGCCGGTTGACTCGAATGAAGCTAACACATTTTGGCATGTCTTTAATTCTAATGGCTCCTGCATAAGTCATTGCACTCCTTAGTCCACCAAGGAACTCAATAACAGTATTACGAACTGGTCCTTTGCATGGCACATAAACAACTCGCCCTTCAGAAGCCCTGTAATCTTGTTTTGATCCGTAGTGAGCAATTTGTGCATCTTCTGAACTCATTCCCCGAAACTTCATTTTCTGCTCACCATTAATCATAACTTTTTCACCTTCACATTCGTCATGCCCAGCGAACATTCCACCCAACATGACAAAATCACTCCCAGCACCAAAAGCTTTTGCAATGTCGCCCGGGACAACACAGCCGCCATCAGCAATTATATGACCCCCCAATCCATGAGCCGCATCAGAACAAATATCAATGCAGGTTAACTGTGGATATCCAACCCCAGTCATTTCTCTAGTTGTGCATGCGCTTCCGGGTCCAATGCCAATTTTAACTACGTCTGCTCCTGCTAAAATCGTTTGTTCAACGGCTTCTGGAGTGCATACATTACCAGCTATAATGATTTTATCTTTTGTTTTTGAATGAGAGCGCATTAATGAAACAAAACGAAAAAAACGTTCTGTATACCCGTTGGCAACATCCAAACAAATCCATTTGCCTAAGTTTTCTTCGATTAAATTCAAGTCTTGATCTAGCCCAATTGTACGGATTATGTAATTTGAGCGAATTGATGATTCAAATAAACCCCAATCTATGAATTTGCATGCTGCTGTTAACATTTTATCATTTGATAATTTTTTAGCCATCTGTGGAGTTCCGACATGATCCATATTTGCTGCTATTATAGGAATACCAGCCCATGTACTTGAAGAATATTTGAAATTAAAACTCCTTTCTAATATTGCATCCCGTCGTGATTCTAATTCAGATCTTTTGGGTTTGATCAAAACGTCATTAAAGTCCAACTTTATATCTTCTTCGATTCTCATTTGTATTCTCTATTATAGTTCTCATTAATCCTATCATTAGCGTCCTAGAGACCCCTTATTTTCTCTAACCATAAATATTAATTTTGCTGGTTTCACTAGGTACTTCGGACCACTTCCAAAAAATTTAGTATTTTGAGTTTATCTGGAAGATGCTTAATTTGACAATTAGTATTAATCCCCCTTTTCCATTAATTCGGTTGTAGTGTTGCAATATTAATCTACTGGTTTCTATGAAAAATCTTGTATTAATTATCCATGCTTACTCCATAGTTTTAAAAGCCCATCAGCGGTGTTTTTTTTTCTTGGTATTTCAGGTTTGAAAAACAATCTGATTCGTGAAAGGAAATTGAATTATCCACGTAAAATTGACCGTCGTTGAAAACCATCAACCCTGATGGAGCCTTTTCTCACACTGGTGTGGAACATACACCCAATAGTCATTAGAATTCTCTTTACTTAAGAATTCGCTTTTTAGAAAGATTTTGTCCCAGATCCTCAGGGCACACCCTCTTGTTCGAAAGAATCAGGACCATGTTTATATTCCATAACTTAATCTCAAAAATTGTGGCTAAGAAAGTGAAGAATTAGGAACATTTTCAATTTCAGCATACCTACCCATAGAAAGGTATTTCTCCGATGAATTGGAATTATTTGCAACTTTTTTTCAAAAACCTCACTCAAAAATTATAGAGAGGAAATTTGCTGATTTATGCTGTTAGGTTTATTGGGTCACAAAGTTAGAACTACACACAATTTCATTGTCTTGAACAGATGTATTTATATCTACAGCTCTTGTCCTAACATCGCATCCATCACACTCTGGGTTCGATCAGCAATCCCTCTTTGAGCAGACTCTAGGAATCGGGCATAGCGGCGTGTCATTGGAGAGCCGGGAGAGTGGCCTAATTGATAAGCAACTTCATCAAGAGTCGCTCCTGAAGATAAAAGGCGTGAAGCCACCGTATCTCTCAGACAATAATTTGGCCGGTAGTCTCCGGAAATCCCTGCAAGATCCCGTATCCTACGGAAGTGGCGAATATAAGAATGTAACTTTCGTTGACCACCGGCTGGACCGGGGAAGACAAAGCTACTTATCCGCATAGCTTCTGGGCAGCTATCCAGCAATTCCCTTTGCTGCTGCAAAATAGAGTGTAACTTAGCACTCATTGGGAAGGTCAGTGATTTCCCACTCTTGGTATCACGCTTGATGTAGAAGCGCTGAGTAAGATCTACATCTACCCAGAGCAGCTTCAGTACTTCAGATGGCCGAGAGCCACTCCAGCCAATGAACTGGTGAAGGTGGGCTATATGTCGATCATGGTAGGATGCCCAGACCTCATGAAGCTTTTGAAACTGCTCATCTGTCAACACTTCAATACGTTCTGAATCCGGATCTGGTTTAGGAAGTTTGATCGTCCAGTTGAGGGGAGGGCAAAGCTGCTGACTGACTCCAAAATTGATGATTCGACGCAGTAATTCCAATACATTGCGCACTGTCCCATTACTGTGGTCCTTCAATAATTCTAGACGCAGTCTATCTACATCGGGTGGGTTAAGTTCTTCTGGGGTTTTCTGACCAAATGAATCTTTGAGATGTAATTCATAGCGGTTCTTGTCTGTAACCAGACCTTTAAGTGAAGATCCCTTGGACTCTAGATAAGCTCTCCATAGTCGATCAAGTGTCTGCCGAGATTCTTCTGCCAGCCTTTCAGCGATTCTAGACTCTCGTTGCTCCGCATTTGACTTTGCTTGTCCATTGATGCGTTTTGCCCGCTCAGCATTGCCTCTAGAGGCTGTCCACCCTTGCGCCTTTGATCCGAGTTTTTCTTCAACAGCTTTGTCAGTACCCGGCCGCTTGTAGCGAATGTAGAGCGTTTCAATACCTTGAATGGTTAACCAGAAGACTCCGGGGTATTGGGTTGTCTCTCGCTGATATTTTGCCATGCTCTTTCTGTTGGTTCAGTTTTACTGTCCCCACCATTGTCCCCACCTACAAGGTAGTAAATGAGTAACTTTTTGACTTGATCTGACTGCAGAGAATAGCTAATTATTATTTAATTACAACATAATATCAAAAGTATGAGTACTTCTGACACGATAAAGGTATTAGATGCCTAACGGTCTCATAACCCGAAGGTCGCAGGTTCAAATCCTGCCCCCGCCACCACACCTTCTCAAGTAAATTCAATTACTTGCGGCCTTGATAATCTTCTCAGAATCAAATCGTTTCAACTGACAGCAACTGCCAGTAGCCCCTCTTATCTTTCCTCAACTGCCCGCCAACTGACAGTAACTCTTGGCAGTACAGTTACACACCGCACTGTTTATCCGGGAGTAGGAATTTCAACCTCCGCTTGTCCTTTGACCAACTCTTTTCAAATGTTCGGCACAAGCTCTGAGAAATAACGAATTCGCCAAGCCCACAAAATAGTATGGGAATATCGCACCGAATCCAACAGCTATGTTCTGAGTGGAATCATATCCAGAGAATGGCTTGCCCCCAACTGGACTCAGATTCGATAAACTACTTACTGGATAGCCGGTACCTCCAGCAATGTTTCCATAACTGCCAGTGAGACAAAGACCATCCCAACGTAAAATGTCCAGAGTCCAATATTTCGGTTAGTGTTATCGGGTTGCAGATACTGCACGGCGCCTCTTCGGGATTGGTTGATGGATTCACATGTTTGTGCTTCCAAATATATCAGCCAATCGGCTAGACTCGGAGGCTGTCGGGGGGAGGTAGATATTGAAGCGTATTGCAAGCAGTTGGGGGGCTACACCATCGCAGAAAACAAAGAATAGACACTAACATGAAAAAATCAATCATTCTATTACTAACATTTGCAATGATTATTGGGCCTGCTTTTGGGTTTAAAGAAGCAGATTTAAATCAGTTGTCGAATTCTGAATACTGCGTGAAATGTGATTTGAGTGGGGCTGACTTGGGTGGGGCTAGGCTGTATGGACCCAACCTTAGCGGTGCCGATCTGAGGGAAGCCAACTTATTCAGAGCTTACTTAGGTGGAGCCAATCTTAGTTATGCCGATTTGAGTGGTGCAAGCCTTGATTTTGCAGCTCTGGAGTCAGCGAATTTGATTGGTGCTGATTTGAGTAATGCTGATTTACTTTCTGCATTTCTTTACAAAACAGACCTAAGTAAAGCAATCTTGATTGGTGCCAATTTGAGTCGAGCAATCTTGAACGAAGCAAACATGAATGGAGCGGATTTAAGTGGTGCCAATTTGAGGTACGGAGACTTGAAAACAACAAACTTAAGTAGTTCCAACATGAGCTACACAGATTTAACAAGAGCAGAATTGAGTGGTGCTGATTTAAGCGGTGTTGATTTGAGCGGTGCTAATTTGATTGGTGCTGATTTGAGTGATTCCAACTTGAGCTATGCTAACTTACAAGGAGCAGTTTTGCTTAACTCTCAATTAGATTTCACTGACCTGACTGAAGCCAAGTTCTGCAACACGGTCATGCCGGATGGTCAGCGCATTTTTAAAGATTGCTAATTAAAACCATCATCCAGATTTGTTGGGAACAATAATGACAGGCAAGTAGTAGTTGAGCTACACCATCGTAGAATTTAAATCACGAATACCAGCATAAGGAGAGTAGGTGACTAAGGCTGAGGAATTTGAAAAAGCATGGCGACTTGGATACAAAAATGATTTTTCAATGGTTGATAAAATTTACCATCCCAAATATTCGGCTCTCGAGAGAAACACAGGTGTTGAGGTTAATCTTGAAGCAGACAAAATTATCATTTCAACATACGGCGAATACCTAACTATAGGTCCATTCCGATTGATTTTTGAAGATGAAAATTTTTTGTGCCTTGAGAGAATTTACAGATCAAATCTTACAGGAGGATTTACTTATAATGTCGGAATAACAGCAGTCACTTACCTAGATGGAAGGATCATAACTCAAGAAAGTACCAACGAAAATGATGTTCCTGACCCCAGCGAAGGCCAAAACTGGAATTGGGAAGATTACGAGTAATGCACGCTCTGCTAACGATACTTTTTATACTACTGACAACAGTAGCCGTTGCAGATTCTGCTGGTTGCCCCAAATACGACCGCAAGAGCTACCGCCACTGGATTGACGAAGACCGTGATTGCCAGAACGCTCGTCATGAAGTGCTGATTGAGGAGTCCCTCTCATCTGTTACTTTTAAAACGGGGAAGGGTTGCAAAGTGCTTTCTGGCAACTGGGACGATTCCTACTCAGGCAGAACCATTACCGATGCGACCAAGCTGGATATTGATCACATGGTGCCTCTCAAGGAGGCCCACCAGTCTGGTGCTGCCAACTGGTCAAGAGAGCGCAAAAGAGCCTATGCCAATGATTTGGATGATCCGGACACTTTGATTGCTGTCGATCGTCGTCTGAACCGTCAGAAAGGAGCCAAGGACCCAGCAGAGTGGTTACCACCAAAAAAGTCTTATCAAATCGAATACGCAAGGGCTTGGGTAGGTGTGAAGCTGAAGTGGGGATTGACAGCTGATCGACAGGAGTTGGTGGCTTTACGAAAGTTGCTTGGGAATCAAGTCGAGTTACCGCCTGAAGCACCTGAGATGAACTGCACTACCATTGGGCAGTCTAGCAAGCTAACATTGACCTCAGCGGATTTGGAAGTGGTATGTGGAAGCAAACGCTATTGCAAGCAAATGAATTCTTGTGAAGAAGCGAGAGCTTTTCTGAATCAATGCGGGATGAAGAATCTTGACCGAGACAGGGATGGTGTGCCGTGTGAGGCGTTGTGTAAATAGGCAGAATATTATGGTAAAAGATAGGGCTATTCTGTGATCACAAATAATTTAAAAATATATAAGACTTTCTAATGATAGTTACTTAATAGAAGTCTTTATTGTTCATTATCACTGGAAAAACCTGAGGCAAGTATTCCAGCAGGTACTGCAAATAAACCAATACCCATAATTGCTGACAGTGAACCAATGATTTTTCCTGTAGGAGTTATTGGAGTAACATCCCCATAACCAACAGTTGTCAAAGCTGCTACTGCCCACCACATTGCATCAATAATACTACCAAATTTTTCTGGCTGTGCTTCATTCTCTGCATAATACATCAAACTAGAAGTTAAAAAAAGTAGTGCAACTAAAACAATGATTGAGGAATAAAGTTCACCTGATTTTTTTCTAAAGACTCTTGCTAACCTTTGCAATGAATTACTGTATCTGAAACCTTTCATTAACAAAAATACTCTTAAGAGTCGAAGTGTACGTAATATCCTAGTATCAAAGAAGAATGTACTAAACAATATTTCTATGTAAAACGGAAGAATTGCAATCAAATCTATAAGTGCAAATTTTGAAAAGAAATATTTAATTCTGCCAAATTCACCCGAAAAGCGCGAGTCTGATTTGCAAGCAAAAATTCGCAATAAGTATTCAATCGTAAATATTATTATACAAAAATAATTAAAAATTTGGAATTCAAAGTAGAATTTTGATCTGATGTTTTCATCAGTTTCGAATGTAAGTGCTAAAAGATTAAAAAAAATAAGTAACCCGATAAAATAATTAAAAATTTTTCCGTAAAGATCATCCTGATATTCAATATATTTCCATATTTTATCCTTGGAAATCTTTTTAGATAAACTATTCATAATCTACAAAATTTATATATTTTATTATTAATTTGATAAGGATATTTAATTACTCATTGAAAAATTTTCACTTTTTCTTTCACCTTCGCCATTCTCCAATAAAACTCCTTTTGATACTGATACTTTCTCAGAGGGATTTTTATGGTATTTATGAGTGAATTTGGTTTGAGCATTACATACTCTGCATTTGTAAACTGTTAAATAAGGAAACAGTTGGAAATTATTTTTGACTCTTTTGTCCTGACTGCCATCTTTATTACTTGAATTCCAAACACCTTCACCCGTCTCACCCGACACTAAGGCCATTCCCGCTCCACCTTCGTAATGCTCTCCACACCACGCACAGTTTTTATTTGGGTCACTTTTCGAAGAAATTTTACCAATTATATACAGCGAGAATAAGATGGTGATGCCAAGGGGCCAATTAGAATCAACAGTGGCTAATTTTGTGGAAAAATTTTGTAATTTCTCCCAATAAAACCAGCTTACTAAAAAGAAAAGAGTTATAGTATAAAGAACGATTCCTGGTCGTTGCCTTGTAGGAGTTGAAGAAGCAATATAAAGTCCAATCAATACCACTAAAATTAAAGAATAAAATGATTCAATTTGCGCTAGTTGTTCTGATTCCTTTTGAATTTCTTCCCAATAAAACCATAGTGTAACAGATAGAATAAATAATATATATTTTACGTATTTTTTTCTGTTTTCACTATTCTCTTCTGCTGAGACTCTATCCACTGACTCAAAATCTTCAGATTTTCTCTCTCCATCCCCATTTTCGATTAAAGCACCCTTCCAAATTTTAATGTCCTTCGATGGTTTTTTATCAGGGAAATGAGTAAATTTTGTTTTAGCTCCACATATTTTACATTTACATTCACTTATATAGGACCACTTTTCAAAATTAACTTTTACTCGTTTATCACGACTACCGTCTTTATTTCTAAATTCCCATATTCCCTCACCTGTCTGACCTGTTTCAAATTTCAACTTATTATTATCATTGTGACCACACCAAACACATTTTCTATTCTTATCAGAAGATTTGTGTGATCCTAAAATATATAGAAATATCATTCCAGCGATTATTGCAGGCCATTTTGAATCAATTGTTTCAAATGAATTCGACCAACTTTGAACTTCATTCCATTTGAACCATGCAACAATAAATAGAGAAAATAATAGATATTTCATAAAACTAATTTTTTAAAAAAGTACTATTGTCAGAATCATTAAGCTTGTGAATTAAGTAGCTGAATTAATACTTGTTTTCCTTCAAAGAATAACACCCAAATCAAAATTGCCCAAATACCTGTAGAATACAAGAAAGTCATAATTGGACTTCTGGCGTGTCTTGCAGTTCCTCGTGTTCTTGAATATCCTTTTCCAGGAAACATATAACCTAGCCACAAAACCAATCTTCCGGGAGAATTGTAGATTTCCCAAATAATATTTCCACGTTTAGTCCCATCAAGTCTATCTCTTGCCATCTTGTTCTCCCTTTTTTAAATTAAAAAGAATAATTGTACTTTTCTTTCCACTGAAAATTCTTTTACTTTAGTTTCAGATAAAATATAGTTTTTTTAAGTATGCTTAAGTTTAAGCTGAATATTTTGATTAATATCCTTTTAGCTTTGTTATATAATCATTTCCTCTATTTTTCTTTTATGTTTGTAATCCTAATGAATTTTAATTTGTTCTTAAATCATTAGAATTGTAAAATAAAATATTATTTTATTTTCAGAAAACTAAAGATGTATTGAAATGTAAATTTTGTCTAACCTATTTATAAGAAAATGTCAATAAATGAATTCTTACCATTTTTTGATTAAGTCGATCCTTTAGTAATTACCAAAATGAATGACTACCAGTTCAAGCTGGTAAAAATCAAAGGTGAGTTCACTTGGCACAATCACGCCGATACCGATGAAACTTTCATTGTGCTAGAGGGTTCCATGGGAATTGAATTCAGAGATCGGACGGTTCAATTGAGTGAGGGTGAGATGATCGTGGTTCCCCGTGGGGAAGAACACAAGCCCTTCGCTGATGAGGAGTGCAAGGTGTTGCTGGTTGAACCAAAAGGAGTGGTCAACACAGGCGATGCTGGAGGTGAATTGACTGCTGACAATGATGTCTGGATTTGAGGGTGGGCTACTGAACTTTATACAACCTTTTAGTGGCCAGTTGATGGTAACCCAGACAAGGTTGCCCGACCAACGCTAAAGCCTTGTCACAACAATTCTGAGAGCGTATGAGCATAGAATCAACCGTCCTACCCATGCTCCGTCCAGATGGAGCGAAGGTAGATGCAAAGGTGGAGTGGGAAGCTGTAAAATACGGCGAATGTAGAGTCAGTACCAATTGTGAAGGCAAAGTGTTTGAGGGTAGAAGAATTGACTATTTTGATGCACTTGAGGAAGCCCGCTTGCCATTCGAAGCCGAGGGCTATCGCCTACTCTGCTATGGAGCGAGTTTGAACGTCTTTCCCTCCGGCATGGGCAGAAGCTGTGGTTTGGGGATGGAGTCCTATCAATTCAGAGAAAAGGGGCCCAAGGGAGCAAAATCATTTTTGAGACTGGTAAGGATGTCATTCCTGCTACGGTCAGGGAACAGCGCCTGTTTCACTTGAAATGGCGCAATCAAAATGAATCTGAGGAAGTTGAATACGATGATGCAGCTTTTCAATGGTCTATTGAAGCCAACCTAGAGAAAAAATAATCAGATCAATCCAACTTACATTCTGGCATCACCAAATTTTCTAACCCATCGGACGGATTTTTACAGAGAACTCACTAATTGGGGTCTTGACACGTCTTGAATCACAATGACTAACATAAAGATCATCCCCTACAACATAGTAAATGGCGTCTTGCAGGAACTCTTCTCCAATATCACAAGCTTCGTCAAAAGAGATGGCTGTTGCCCAACACGGTTCATTATGACCAGTGTCGGGGGCATAGCCGGTAACCCTTCTCAGCCAAGTCCCATTTTCCACCAGACGTTGGTGTAAACGTTCATCTGCCTGCTGGTTTCTTTCTTCAGACCATTTCTCTCCAGTGGTCGCATAGGCAGAGATAATGGCGAATTCCTCGGGTTGTTCAGACCAGTCAGTTCCTACGTCCAGAAATGTTGATAGGTACAAGGGGTTGATGGGATCCATTTCACTCCAAATGTTTGAGATGAAACTCAGTGTTACTTTCGAAGTCTCATTGACTGATTTGGGACTCGAATGTCACGCCTCGACTTCAGTACTAACGGTGTTCTCAAAGTTCTTGAGCAAGTATTCCAAGCGATTGATACGCCGGTCATACTCAATAATCTGCTCCTGTTTCTCTTTGCCATTTCGTCCGTAGCGTCTGCAAAGAGAACGAGTCGCTTTGGCTTCGTGCAACTCGTATTCGATTTCTTCAAGAGTCTCAAGAAAGCCCTCACCACTGTATCCATCCGGTATTGATTGCTCATCGTCATCTTCATCATCATCTTCATCAGGTTCATAATTTGAGGCCATACCCCAAGCGTCATCGGGCCCAAAGGCGTTTTCAAGTAATTCAAGATAGCGCTGTTTCTGTTCATCAGTGAACAGCACAGCAATATCCAACGCATCAGTTTCGCTGAAGTATTCCTCTCTCAACTTCTGATAGCGCTCTAACTGGGTTTCTGTCAGTTCATCGATAGAAACACCAGAGTAGGTGGTCTTACTGGCAATTTCCCAAGCCTCTTCATGAGACAGACCCTCATCCAGCACCTTATCAAGATAGACTTCTTCCTGATGTTCTTTTAGCCACTTTGCAATTTCTTTTGCTCGCTCTTCATCGAAATGTTCCGAGTAGTTTTCACGCAAATTGTAGAAGCGCTCGAGATGCCCTTCGCTCCATTCAAGGTCCATTTTTAGCCTCAAGTAAATTGTTGAATCCTTTCCAAAATGTCACGTTGCAGCTAGCCGCAATCCTTCCGACAGGCTTCAATCCCGAACATAGACTTTAAATCGCGGTGACAGGTGTACCGGCATGAAATCAGGAAAGTCTGGCTCTGACCGGTTGCGTAGACGTTCCACTCGGTATTTGTCTTTCGGCTCCACGTATTCGCATTTGATCCACAGATCATTATCAAGTCTTCCTGAGGCTCCAAGGGGCTTACAGAACGCTTGGTTGTTGTGTACGTCATGTAGTGGCTTGCAGATCCAGCGGTCTGAAAACGTTGGGTCACGCTCATCTAATTTGGGTAGACCCATCTGGCTTGCAATAAAATCCGTTTGGTCTTCTTCAAGCAACAAGCGCAGCCGCTGAGCTTCGGCAAAGTAATCAGCAAGCTCTGGTGGAATTTCTGATATGCGTTCTGCCATTTTATAGATGAGTCGTTTGGCTTCATCCCGAGACTTCCAAAACCGCTCACGTCTTTGATCGAAAGTTAAATTCATTGCAATTCTTTTGGCTCGGAGATTTTCACAACCAATAGCGTTAAATTTATTTTGAAGTCAAATATATTTCATTATTGGAAGTCAGTGACGAATCAGCTTTTTATCGGAATAGACTATCTAGTGGTTCATTTAGTAGAATGTCCGATTCTTGAGAGATGGCAGAAAAATGCCATTACAAGAAAAGCTGAACGCAATAAGAGGTTAAATTTTACATCATTTGTATTTCTCAGATCAAGAGGGAATCCCCAGTATTCTTTCATCAATGAAAGAATTTTATTTTGATCATTTTCTTTGAACTTCATGTCGTGAATCGATTCAATTAAAATTTTCGATGATGCATTAGGAAAATGCTGAATATTTCTACTAATAAAACCACTTAATAAGTCTTCACTTTCGAGGAAATAATCCTGAAGTGGTTGATTTAAAATTTTTTTTCTATATACATTTGGCGGTCCATACATCACATAACTTTGTGCAATCCAAAAAAATTTACCAATTTCAGGATCTAACCCACCTATAAAAGTCAAATTTATCCTATCTATTGGACTGCTCTTGATTAAATTATCAATTGGAAGTTTTGGAACAGATAAAAAATATCCATAAAGAGGTGGTACCCAATCATAAAATTTTGATACTAAGGCCATTGTACCCTCAGTATCCATGTGAGCATGGACAGAAAACAGATTGAATCCACTACAAAAAATTGAGTCAATTGGTTCATCCAGTAAGCAACCAATTCCCCGAAGTAACTGTTCATAAGTTACATGGATAGAAAAATGATCAACTTCATTAATTTTGAAATTAAAATTCATTAAACCGTGGTTTTTAGGCTCGATAATATATCTTTTATTTCCACTTTTATGTTGAAAAATAACTCTTAAATTTAGTTGTTCTTTTGTGATTTTATTCCACCATAAATATTCTTCAAAATACTGTTGAACTTTACTTTCGTTATAGTCTTGTATTCTATTTTCTAATTGATCCCCTGAATCGGATTCAAAAAATAAATTTAAAGTATTTGCAATAATTTGCTGGTCCTGAGAAGCATTAATTGTATAACCTAACATGAACACAAGACCTTTGATTTCCTCAGGTGAAAATCCCATCTCTTCTGCCTGCAATTTAAATAAATAACTTCTGTTTTCAGATTTCATCATATCATTTTCATTAAACATATAACCCTAATTTAAAATAATTATTTAATCATTATAGATTATGTCTACTAATACTAAATCTTGATGAGTTGAAGACTTTGTAAAAGGGATAAAGATAAAGTCTCCAAAATAGTTCAAGCTTCTCGAATTTGCGCCTTCGCTTTTTCGTAGTTATCGTATTCTGAGACTCCAGCCTCATGGCAGACAAAATAACGCCCCTTGTACTCGTAAAGATCGACTTCCCATCCGTAGAAGCCTGTACCCTCTAAGTGATCGAGATGTTCCGCGTTTTCTAGAATAAATGGCCACCATTCGTCACTGTCCTCATCTGGTTCCACTGGTTCGGGTTCAGGAATCAATTCCATTGGAAATACACCATCGAGGAATGCCTGAACTTCACCCTCTCTTGGTGGACTAAAATCTTTTTCCTCTCTGGGTTTGAGGTATCCATCAGGATCACGCAAGAAAGCAAGATCGTCCAGTAAGTGCCGATCAAGATCGTTAACTAGAAACCAGCAATACAAGCGTTTTTTTATAGTAAACTCAGACGGAACATACTTGGTTTTTCTGAGCTTGTGACCATATCGACTCATATTGATTCTGTGATCTATTTTAGCGTAGAGATCCTCTACTCGTTGCAGCTCTTGATTTGAAAGTTCCATAATTACACCTCCACTGATTGATCAGGGTTGCTCCAAAAAATGGAGATGTAAGAACTGGTCTGGGCACTGAGCGATGAATTCAAAATCAATGAAGTGTCATACTCAAAATTGGTGAATGTGAATAAACCAAAAATTGAAGATGGTTCGACCTCCAAAAGACATGGAGTTCCCTCAGAAAAGCTGTCTAGGGGCAGTACCGAAGAAATGAAACCCTTAGCGACTGGCAAAGGTAATAGTGCTGGTTCAGTGGTAATGATGGATGGCGAGTACATAGTGTCGTCTCCTGAAATTTGATTAGGAGAACAACCCAAGGAGGCAAGCTCTGCTGACAGATGGGCATGGAAGCCATTTGACAGGGAAAACACGGTCTCCAGTGGTTGCTCAGAATTCAGAGACAAACAGCGGGGATCCAAAATTGGAGACCGGCTGTCGCTTTAGCAAAATTTATTGACCGCCCTGCAAGCTGCTCTTCAAATCGGCGGTAGAAACAAAAAAACCCGTCCAGCCAAATCAGGCCAAAACGGGTTCAAGAAAACTGATCCGCTTTAGCTGAATTTGTAATGCGCCCGCAATCTGTGGTCAAAACGGCGCTACTGAAACTGATTAATAGTGTACCACAAAACTCAAAAAATGAAATAATAAATTTTGAATTTGTTTCAATAGGTACAGAACATGGACTTTATCATTCGTAACGAACGCTCACAGAGTCAGCCAGCATCGACTTAGAACGAGTATCTTTGCTTCGTCAGTGTTGGAGATGGTCGCTTTAGATTGGATGTCTGGACAAGGCCACTCGTCTGCGAATACCATGAGTGGCTTTCGGAACAGCAGGACGAAGACGCTGAGGAGTTCAATTATGACATTGAACTCCCAGCTACAATTAATGATAAAGCTGTCTATGGAGTTGAAGGTGAATTTATATTGGCTGATGCACATCATCAGAAGTTCTATCTTCAAACATTGTTGAAATACAGAATGCCTAGACCCTATTGCTAAAAAAGCTTGGACCAATGCTCGCATCGCCGCTAGTCACGCACATTCCCCATTCTTCGACAGAAGTCCCACTCGACATCCTTAATCAGTTTGTACTGAATGATGACGAACTAGATCTGGAGATCAAAAAAATCACCGACCATCAAACGAAAGAGATTTTCACAGCGGCTTTCGTTGAGGCTAATGCTGTACTGTCTCCTGTCAGCCGTTTGGTTGTTGACATGGAACGCTTTGCAGATGATGACTTGGAAGAAATGGCTCAGATTGGAATGGGAGCAATTTACCGTAAAGGGACAGCCAAACAGCAACTTCGCAGGGATCTTGATTCCCATGAAGTTGAAGACCTATTCACTTCATCTAATACGGGTGTGACCAATGTGGAGCAGCAGGCAGAGGCCAAAATTCAATGAATTTCAGCATTGAGAGGTAGGCAGGCATCTGGTAAGATGTTTATTGATGCCAAACCGCATCTCTGCAGCCACCACACTGGTTGTCAGAACAGCCTCTGTTTTCTCTCTCCTTCCACAGTTCGAGAAAACAGAGGTCACAAAACTTCAAAAAATTACTTACTTCTTCTTGCCCTGATCCTTTCGAGCATCCTCTTCAGCCAGTTTCTGAAGAAACTGCTTCCCTTCTAATCTCACCTCTTCTTTGTGTTGTTTGAGTCTGCGAACTGTTTCAGTTTTTCGGAGTTCCGGTTCAAGCATTTTTCGAAACTGACGAATTTCATTCGTCAATTCGGACATAGCTTCAAAATTCATTCTCAGTTCATCAGCGTCTAAATCCTTCATTCGGCCTGATAAATAAGTGCTTCAACTGCTTTTCTTGGGATATAGACTCTTCCCATGATTTTGACTTTCTTCAGCTTTTTGTCCCGCAACCAATTTCGTACCGATGGCTCACTGCAATTCAAAGAGACAGCTACCTCCCTTACTGACATCAATTTATCTTGAAGCATATACTTCACTCAGTTTTAAAATTAAATTAGCATTTCACTGAAAAATGCTATAAATTTTGTTAAGGGTTGTCAAGAACAATGAAGGTGAGGAACAAAATGGAGAAAACAGACACCGATGGGAAAAGTCTCATTCGTCTTGAATTAGTTCAGCAACGGGCCAAGAACAAATCCGATTTTGCTAGACGGATCGGTATTTCGCCCTCTGCAATCGTAAATTCAATTAGTGCCCAACGGGAAGTGCCACTTATGCACGCTTTGGCAATCGAAGCCGAATTTGGAATACGCCGAGAGTGGCTGATGAGGGGAACGGGAGCAATGGAAAAGGGAGTTGCCGACCTCCCATTGGAGGAGCAAATTTCACTATCAATTAAGAATTTGCCGTTACATGATTTGCGAATGCTGCAGATGAATAGCCTTCACAGAACCAAATTTTTGAAGGTCATTGAACGAAAGCGTCGAGTTCTGGGAGCGCTTGAAGGTATTGACTTAGGAGAAAAATGGATACGAGATGAGACTTTCAGCGAAAGCCTTGCGAACAGAAAGCATCTATCCAAATTTCAGGAGACACCGGCGGGCAAACAGTTTTTTAGTGATGATGATCAACTTGAGCATTTGATGGGTCAGGGTAGGAGCATTTTAGGAGTGGGGTTAGAAAATCGAGCCAACTTCGATACTGCGGAAAGCAGCAACCTGAATTATGAATTAATGCTGGCTCGTATGGAGGCTATACATGCTGAGACGGAACCAGAATCGGTAATCAAGTCTTACACTGACAGTGTCTGCAGTAGAATTGGCCAGCCATATTTAGCGGAAGTCAAAATAGATGCAGAAAAATATCTCAGCCTTCTACACTCTGCAGAAAAGCTGTTCCACAATGGATTATTTCAAAGGGCCTTTGCACAATCTCAACTTGAGAAAGCCTTTGATTCTGTGACCGCCAAATCCATCATAAAGAAGACACCGACTGAAAAAATTCAGCAGTTATGGCAGGGGGACATTCAGATTGAGGAACTTCTGAAAAGCTCAACCAGTCCTTGATAGCCAGGCTATTAAGAGCATGAGAGTAACTGCACAACCCACACGAAGGAGGTTTTATGTAGATATCTAATCGAGATAATTTGAATAATCTTATTTAATCTAAACGCAAAGGTCCAATGGCTAATCAGAAAAAGAAATTCTTTCAACAAGATGGGGCAGTCTACTGCCGTATTTACATTGAAGGAAAACGAATTCGAAAAAAGCTGCTTGATCTTGATCAGCTTCAACGGGACGCACGTGGACGCAAGAGAAGCGAATCCCAACAAAACAGTTTGCTGGAAAATCTATTTCTAGTTGCTGAAAAAGAAATTGCGAGGAGTCAACAGGCGCTGCATCAACAACAGGTGAAAGAGAGAGTTGCCCAAATTGGACAACTTTTTCTGCGGGATGTTGAGTTGAGGGGCAGAAGTTCAAAAACCGTCACAGAGTACGCTAGCGCTCTCAATGACTTTATCCAGTACTGCGGAGACATTTCCCTTGATGATTACCGCTTACACCACGGCCACAATCTTCTAAGAGGCTTGACTGAGAGAGAACTGGCTCCAAGGACGCAGCAGAAAATCTGTATTGCCCTAAATACGTTCTTCAAGTGGTGTTTGGAGCAAGAGTATTCCAGTAAGCTCATTAAACTCCCAATGCCAACCGTTGTGAAACAACAGCCAAGGCCTCACAGTCAACAAAACATTGAGGAGTTCGGAAAATATCTTCACCAGCGCTTTGATGAAGCGACATCTGAATCGAAACGAAAGTTTCTACTCAATCACTTGCGGGCTTATTATCTTCTGAGATATGCAGGATTACGTCGTGGAGAAGTACACTCTCTTCGCTTGGAAAACATCAATTTGAACAAAGGTGTGATTCATTTGAGACACGTGAAGGAGATTGGATTTAAGGTCAAGTCTGGAACAGAACAGACCGTGCCCCTTGCAAAGGTACTGGTTGATGAATTCCTCATGGATGATCTAGAAGAGCGGGGAGCCAAGGAGCGTTGGTATCTGGATAATGGAGACGGAGACCTATTGCCAGCAAGTGCGAACGCTTTGACAAAAGCTCTTACCAGACATGCTGCTCAGGCTGGCATTGAATTTCAGGGTAAAATACTTCACGGGTTTCGGGCATCACTAGCCACTTCCTTGGCTAATGAAAATCCCGCAGTGGCCCAAAGAATTCTTCGTCATGCCAACATCAGCACGACGATTTCTCATTATGTTAATCTGCCCGAGGCCACCTCTCGAAACCTGCTTGATCAGGTGTCGCAATCTTCCTCAACTGACAGCCAACTGACAGTGAATTAGCCCCACTTCTTTCAAGGCCGCATGGATACTGATCTAAATTGATTTTTACACAGTACTCATAACCCGAAGGTCGCAGGTTCAAATCCTGCCCCCGCCACCAAACTTTTCCTCAGTAAAATCAGTATTTAAGAACGAAACCATCTTACCGCCGTAAGTACCCTCAACTTTCTGTCCCCACTACTATCCCCACCCACTCGATAGTATTTCTGTCTCGCTTTGACCCTTGACATTGAAAAATTAATTATCTTTTAGCAGCTCCCCCACACATCCCAACACACTGACCAATTTCTTCATCCTCTCTGTTTCGACTGAATAGTCTTCTCCCAAGTAAAGCCAGCGATTGATCTCAATCATCAATGATTGGACGTGCCGGTCTTTGCGATAATGTTTCATCGGCACAATGGTTCCACTGAAAGGCTGATCCCTAGCAGTTGAATAGCCGCAACTCTCTAATATCTTCTCAAACCTTGCAACTAACTCTTCTGAAGTATGGAAGTCATCCGTACCTAAGCAAAAGTCTGGTCGAAAAGCTGTTTGGTTTAGTTCATATGGCAGAGGCAGAGCTGGAAAGCTATGGCCATCAATGATTAGGCAATGGTCATTAGACAAGAGAGACTCCTCAACCGAATCATCTGTCAGCCTTTGGTGGTGAGGAATGTAATATCGCTCCAGTAATTCCTGGCGCTTCGCTTAATTGGGCTGCTCACGTAGCGACAGAATTATTTATTCTGTAACGTAGGTTACACTTATCTAAACCTGAAGCATCAGTAATTAAGACATCATTATTTCGATAATTACTTACAAAGTATATCAAGCTATGAAGATAAGCGACATTCATTTAATGGCTTTACTAATAGTAATCTGCCCGAAATTTTCACTACTATTGTTTGACAAAAAAATCAGTCTTTAGCCCCTAACCCACCTTGTCAATGCCAAGAGTTTTAATATGAGATATAACTTGGTGGAAATCATATTAAGCAAATTAAACTTGCTGTCAGTTCAGCAATTAGAAAAACTAGCGATCTCAAATAATTAGTTAGGAATCGAATAATGAAATAAGCAATCTTCTCGAATTGATTTACGCAGAAGAAGCGCTTTGCGAAAATTTTGAATAGGTATTTGAATGATAATTGGAGTTCCCAAAGAAATTAAAAACCAAGAATATCGTGTAGGCATGACTCCAGGTTCCGTACGTGAATGCACTGCACACGGGCACAAAGTTGTAGTTCAGTCAACTGCTGGAATTGGTATCGGGTGCAGCGATGAGGCTTACCAAGCCGTCGGAGCTTCCATTTCACCGTCTGCAGAAGATTTGTTCAACCAGGCTGAAATGATTGTTAAGGTAAAGGAGCCGCAAAAAAGTGAATGCAAAATGTTACGAGAAGGACAGATACTTTTCACCTACTTGCATTTGGCGCCAGATGAAGAGCAAGTCGATATGTTGTTAGACTCTGGTTGTACAGCAATCGCTTATGAAACTATCACCGACTCACTCGGCAATTTACCTTTATTAGCCCCAATGAGCGCGATTGCAGGACGAATGGCCATTCATGTTGCGGCCTATTCACTTCATAAGAACAGCGGTGGGAGTGGGATACTTTTTGGAGGAGTTCCAGGGACACAGCCGGCCAAAGTTTTGATCGTTGGGGGAGGTGTTGTCGGAACGAACGCAGCACAAATGGGTATTGGATTGGGTTCAGATGTGACAGTCATCGATAAAAATATGTCTCGTCTACGTTATCTAGATGAAATTTTTGGCTCTAGATTGAAAACTTGTTATGCCACTTTGGATAGCATTGAAGAATTTGCAGTTGAAGCTGATGTTGTGGTTGGAGCAGTTTTGATCCCAGGGTCTACATCTCCCAAACTAATCAATCGAACTACGATCTCAAAAATGAAGCCCGGTTCAGTAATTGTTGACGTTGCAATAGACCAGGGTGGGTGTTTCGAAACATCAAAAGCCACTACCCATGATTCCCCCACTTACTTGTATGAAAACGTTGTACATTATTGCGTTGGTAACATGCCTGGTGCCGTGGCCAAAACCTCTGCTTTTGCACTTAACAATGTTACATTACCATTTTTCTTAAATTTGGCTGATAAAGGATTGAAAGAAGCTTTTTACGATAACTCGCATCTTCGTCAAGGATTAAATATCCATGCAGGAAAATTGACTTCCTTGGCTGTTGCAAAAGCTCAGAATAAGCAATTCATCCCGGTACTCGAAGCAATTTAGTTCCCCTCCAAAAAGAAATCTTTAAAGGATTTAGATCCGATTAGAGACAATTTGGGCAAACTACTGCTGAACACTATGCTGTCAAGCCTCAATACTATTTAGAGGCCTTTAGTAATTAGCTACACCCACTTAAGACTCGTTTAGTGGACAAACTGATTGGGTACTTGGAGTAAAACCTCTTCCCCACAAACTCTCAAAGCCCTGCTGTTTAGCTAAATATACTGGTATATAAGTTTCTAATATTTTATACAAAACCTCCCCACGGCATTTCTGAGCATCTTTAAGGCTATGTTTAGTTTGGACTTCCTACTGAGCCTACTTAATTTTCTTCAACATAAAAATAATCCATTCATTATGGTAAGTGCTTTAGTTTCCTCCTCTGTTGCAAGGCCTTACATTAGACACTGCAACTGAGAAAAGTGACTTGGTTACTAATACGATAATTAATTACAGAGGCGGCCCATACTCCCTGGATAATTTAAGGTAAATAATATATTTATTATTTGTGTGGTAGAACTGTTGTTATTTCAAATGGTATGGGACAATAGTCGGGGTTAGGTTTAATCCAGACAATTATAAAACTGAAGTACCAGTCGAATGATTTAAATTTTCTCTGTGTGTCTTGATGGCAATTCCAACTCCCGCAGCAATAATCACTACCATACCGAGGATCGTCCATTGATCTGGAAGATGGTCAAAAAAGAGCCAACTCAATAAAGCCGCCCATACAACATGCACCCAATTGGCAGGTGCAATCAGGGAAGCTGGCGCGTACCTATAGGCAACTGTAAGAAGAAAGTGTGCAGAAGTGAGGATTATTCCCAGCAAGGCGATTAAACCAGAATCCATCAAACTGGGTAAGTAACCCTCCCAAGTAGAGAGTGCCAGCAAACAGGAGCAAAGCGTACTGACCAGAATGGAGTGAAAAAGTAGAGCATGGCTAGTCTCTGTGTGGGAAAGAACTCTCGTCATCAAGTGAAAAATAGCTGTAAGTATTGCCGTCAGTAAGGCAAAGGTGACGCCCAGAGTATCTAAACCTCCACCTGGTCTCACGATTATCAAAACCCCTGCAAAACCAAATACAGCACAACCCCAATTGAACAGGCTTAGCTTCTCCTTCATCAGGGGGATAGAAAGGATCATTACCAAAATCGGAAACGAATAGAGAATGGAAATCGTCTCACCCACAGGCATAAGCCGTAGAGCATGGCCTATCATTAGCGAAGCTAGTACTAAGATCAGTCCTCTAAGAAGGACCCAGCGAGTGCGCCTAGTTTGCCACAGAGTTCTACCCATCACGGGCCAAAAGAAAGTAAGAATCAGCATCAGGCTTACCAGATAGCGGATGGCCATGACCAACTCAACTGGGTAACGCGTTGCTAGATGCTTGGTCAGTACATCACTCGAGGCAAAAAGAAAAACTGTTCCAATTACGATCGCAAAGGCTGTGAGAGGTCGATTCTCTAAACGGGGAGAAGTGTCGGACATTAATTCAATTAGCCGGTGAGGAGATGTAAAGGGAGACAGGATCCAGTTTGTATTAGATCCCTTTGACAAAAATATTAATTACTTATTGGGCGCTTGGTAAGCAAAAACCACCTTATTTGCCGTTTCCATGGCGGCAGTCATTGACTTCGAATCAATTAACTCAATGACTTCAATACCTGTAGTTGTTCCTGAAGAGCCGATTACCATTTCAGCAGCGGCCATTGCTTCAGCAGTTCCCTCTGCAATAGTTACTATCTCAGCCGTGCTGACGCTGAAATACATTTTGTGCATAGTCATACCCAGCCCGCCGGTAAGCTTTTGGAGTGCAGCCTCACGATCCGATGGATTTTCAACATAGCCTTTGAAGGCCTCATTACTCAGTTTTGCTCTCGTCATGTAAAGTGCCATTTTTCTCCTGTATCCAGTGGGTGCAATGTTTAGATGCAAAAATTTTGGCATCTATTTGTGAAATTTAACTAAATAGTTGGTAGCCAAAAGATTCAACAAAATTAATTGGTATTCAGACCGGAAACTTAGATCAACGGATCTACAATCCGCTGTTACCAGATCTGGCAAAGTGAAAAGATTTTTAAGACACAACGGAGCGGCCTAAATGTTTTTAAAACTAAAGTGCATCGCAATATGTTTGGTTTTGATACTTACCTTTAATTTGGCAGCTTGTCTTTTTGTGCCGGAGACTACGGCCAATAAAAATAACGATTGCCAGTTGGTAACCAAGAAATGGTCTCTGGAGTTCAAAAAAACAGACATCTCGGGCAGAGTCGAAGGGGAAATTATGGTTGCTATTGGCGCAGTTGCTGTAGGTTCGTTGGTGGTCTCAGGTAGTGTTGTAGTGGTCGGTAATACGATTCATTGGTTAGAGCAACAGGGGTCTTGCAATGACAGTATCACCCAAAAAACAGTTGATGGATTTGTTTCTGGTTTGAAAAGCGCTGGTGGATATGTGGTATCAACGAGCGAAGAACTGCTTGATTGGTTAAA
>JACLAC010002036.1_pt1 | contig 27618 bp, 23 predicted proteins | sample 8027881 | NCBI WGS metagenome assembly JACLAC01 (sample SAMN15725517, study PRJNA655200) | protist metagenome | isolation source: fluorescence activated cell sorting (FACS) single amplified genomes of... | place: Spain: Blaines Bay Microbial Observatory, Mediterranean Sea | collected 2016-01-19 | reverse complement strand
GTATCCACTATATGCAATGGCAATGGTAGATATTGCAGTATGGGATATTAAGGGTAAGAAAGCTGGCTTACCAGTTTATAAACTTTTGGGAGGCTATCGTGATGAAATTCCTGCTTATGCATCCACAACAAGCTACGATACTCTCGAAGAATATAAAGATGTTGTAGAAGCATCTTTGTCAGCTGGGTATCCAAGCATTAAACTTCATCTTAGGTATCGGGATGTTAAAACAAATGCTAAGCTATGTGAGAAAGTTAGAGAATGGGTTGGAGATGACTTTAGTTTAACACTAGATGCTTCAGGGCTGTGGAATTACACGGATTCATTGTTGTTTGGAAGAGTTTTGGAAGAATTAAAATTTGAATGGTACGAAGAACCAATGAGAGAATTTGAATTAGAAAGCTACAAAAAATTGTGTGACAAGTTAGATATACCAATTCTAGCTGCAGAATGTAGCGACGGATCACATTGGAATGCAGCAGAATTTATCAGACGAGATGCCTGTGATATTATAAGAACAAGCACTCACTATAAAGGTGGGTTTACAGGTGGTATGAAAGTAGGCCATGTCGCAGAAGCATTTGGAATGAAAGCAGAAGTGCATGGAGGTGGACATAACAATCTACATTTGTGCCTAGCACTACCAAATAATACATACTATGAGGATCTAGTGATAGATGTAGAGGATATAGAAGCTAAGGGTAAGGGACAATTAAAGTTTGAAAATGGGATGTATAGTTTTAAGAAGCAAGTAGCTGGAGTAGGGATAGAATACGACCACGATGAGCTAGAAACGATATCAATTCAAAAATATAAGAAATTTTGAAATGGAAAAAAATAAGCCAAATCTCTTATTCATAAAATCGGACCAGCACAATTTCCGATACATGAGCCATCATGGCAACACCGAGGTGGAGACTCCGAATCTGGATGAGTTAGCAAGTCGTGGAGCAACTTTTACGAATGTTTATTGCCACTCACCAATTTGTGTTCCATCAAGAGTTGCTTTTCTGACAGGACTAATGCCTTCAGAAACTGAAGTTTGGACAAATGATCAGATTCTTAATTCAGCTACTCCAACATATGCTCACGCGTTGGGTGCAGGAGGATATAGACCTGTTCAAATTGGTAGAATGCATTTAAATGGATTGGATCAATATCATGGATTTTCTGAAAGATATGTAGGAGACCATAACCGAAATTTCCTTGGATCTCCAAGAGAACCCGGAACTCATCAAGAGCATATGAAAGGGACTGCTGGACCAAATAGAATTAGTTTAATTCAATCAGGAGCCGGCCGGTCAGCTTACGAAATTCATGATAGAATAGTTACTGATAAAACAGTTGAGTACATCAATCAATTTTGTTCGAACTTAAGTAATGAGAGATACTCCTTTGCATTATCAGTAGGCTATATGCTACCTCACCAACCATATGTATGCCAAAAGGAAATTTATCAGAAATTCATGGATAAAGTAAAATTACCTGAAATCAAGGAAAAAAAGTTTAAGGACTACCACCCTTACCTACAATGGTGGAAAGAAAATACAGGTTCAACAGATATAGAAGATGAAGAAAATTTAAGATGTAAAGCGGCTTATTGTGGCCTTGTTTCTAGTCTCGATAGTATGATAGGTAAAATCATAAAATGTCTGAAAAAAAATGAAATTTTTAATGATACAATCATAGTTTATACATCAGATCACGGGGATCAAGTAGGTGAACATGGGTTCTGGTGGAAACAAACTTTTTACGAAGATTCAGTGAAGGTGCCGACAATAATTTCGTATCCAAAAACGCTCAGGACCAATGTAGAAGTAAATGAAGTAGTTAACCACTTTGATATTACAGCAACGATGTTAGACCTTACAGACTCACCAGCACTGCCAAGATCTCAAGGAAAGTCACTGAAAAATATGTTAACTGGCGACGGCAAATCTTGGGAAAACGTAGCAATTTCAGAATATTGTATGGATGACTCAAACTTTGCTGATGTATCTGGAAATTTAGGTGGGAGAGATGTTCATGCAAAACCTGGTGGTGTACAGAACAAAATGATCAGACGTGAAGAGTGGAAGTTGATATTTTATGGAGGATATAAGCCACAATTATTCAATCTTATTGAAGATCCACGGGAACTTCATGATCGAGTTGATGATCCAACAGTCAAAGAAATTAAAAACATGCTTAACAATGAAATCTTAACCAATTGGAATCCAACAAAGATTCACCATAGAATGATTGATTTAAAGAAAGATCAACTATTACAGCAAGAATGGGCTAAAAATACTGATCCGGACGATAAGTTGAGGTGGAATCTTGATCCATTAAATCATTCGTCAATGCTAGATCAAACTGATATATGAAAATTGCTATTGGTGGGATCTTTACTGAAAGTAATCAATATTCATTGAACCCTATAACTATAAACGAGTTCAAGCGGGGAGGCATCTTTCGCGACAGTGAATTCTACGAAGCGAGAGTTCCTTCCATACGAGGCTGCATCGAGGGGCTCAATGAGGAGAACGCTGAGATCATTACACTGCTCTATGCATCCGCAAGCCCTGGTGGCAAGATTACATTAGAAACCTTTGAGGTGCTATACAGTGATCTTATGGCAAGACTTCTAAAACATATGAATCTAGACGGATTGATTCTCAACATGCATGGTGCTGCCGTACTCGAGGATGGGTCACACCTGGATTCTACTTTGCTAGAGAGAATAAGAGAAGAATTCAGTAAAATACCAATTTTTATTACTGTGGATTTACATGCATACATCACTGAAAGTTTGGTAAAGAGTTGTGATGCGATTCTGGCTTGGAACACATATCCCCACAGAGATATGTTTGACATTGGGAAAAAAGCAGTGAAGCTTCTCTCAAGAACAATTAGAGGTGAAATCAAACCAAGAATGGTATTTTCCGGAGTAAATGTAATCACTAGCGCAATCAATGCCTCAACAGATGGAGCTGGGCCTTTTGCAAAGTTGATGGCGGAGCAACTAAACGCCGAGGCTGATCAGGATGACATTCTCTCCACAAGTCTTTTTTTATGCCAACCGTATTTGGATCAACCAAGAATGATGAGTGGATCGCTGGTAATTTCAAACAACCATCTTCCAAAAGCCCAAAAACTATCTTATGAATTCGCTGAAAAATATTGGAACAAAAGAGCAGAATTTCTGTCTGAGACGAAGAGCGCGATCCAAGTCCTCAATTCTCTCAAATCTGACGAATACGATCATCATGTTCTGGTAGAGGCCAGCGATTGCTGTGGTGGTGGTGCAATAGGCGATAGCGTCCATACCATTCGACAGTTGATGAGACTTAGTTCAAATCAAAAAAGCCTCAGTATTGTTGTCGATCCAAAAGCCATTGATCACTTAAGTGATAAAAATATCGGTGCGATCGTCAAACTGAAAATTGGTCACCAGTCTGATACTAAATGGGGAAATCCGATTGAGGATAATTTTGAAATCATCGAAAAATCATCTGGTCAGTTTACTTATCAAGGAGGTATTTGGGGAGGGGAAACAGGAGACATGGGTTTGTCATATTTAGTAAAAAAATCAGAAAATTATATATTAATTAATTCAAAGCCTACTTACGAATGGGCTGGTGAGCAATATCACGCAATGAATTTGGATTTGAATAATTATAAATATATTTTGGTGAAAAACCCCATGAATTACAGAAATTTAAAACTATCGGGTAGGATTCAATATCATAGAATAGATGAGTCAGGTCCGACACCGATAAATGTTGAAGAGTTACCATTTACCAAATGTAAGGAATTTTTCCCAAAAAATTTGGAAGAGAAAATGGTTATTAGACAATACTTTTAAATGGAGTGCCTATGAAATGATTTAGAGATGTCGTACTTATTCTAATTACACTTATGAGGTAATCATGTTTAAAGCGAAAAATTTATTTTTGTTCGTTCTTTCTCTTTTTTTACCAATTGCGCTAGTTGCGAAGGAGGTTCCTAGAGAGAAAACAGTAATTGTCGGGAGTAGAGGAATACAAGCAAAAGAGGTATGGAGCCCGTATTTATTAGGAGGTAATCATCAGAGAGGTGTCAGTTTCTTCTATGAACCTCTTTATTTTGCGGACAATTTAAATGGTCATGAGTATCCGTGGCTTGCCGAAAGCTACAGCTATAATGACGATGCCACTAAACTGACTTATACCATCAGAAAAGGGGTTTTCTGGAGCGATGGTCAAGAGTTTGACGCGAGTGATGTGGCTTTTTCGCTGAAAAGGCTCTCTCAATTAGGTTCTGATGTTCGATTAGGTGGAAACTACAAAACCTTTATCAAAGATGTAGAACTAATTTCTGCAACTAAATTAGTAATCCACTTCCATGCCCCAGCTCCAAGATTTCATGATGAAGTAATAGCCCAAAAAGGAGACAGTGGGTTTTTTGTTGTGCCAGAGCATGTCTGGTCAAGCGTAGATTGGCCTCAATACACGAATTACAACGACGGTAATGGTCCAGTTACCACTTCACCCTGGAGATTGAATTATTCAGATGAAAATCGCCGTGTTCTTGATCGTGTTGATTCCTGCGATGACTATTGGGGGTGCAAAACGGGCTTTATCAATCTTCCCGAGCCAGAACGCTATATTTGGTTAAGAATGGAAGATGATACAAGCATGGCATCTGCAGTCATCAAAAATGAAATCGACCAGACTCATGACCTTAGAGTTGAGTTAATACAACAAGCAATTGAAAAGAATGAATTTGTAACTACGTGGAGTGGTCGTGAAAAAGGACCATATGGTTTGGTGTCGTGGTGGCCTTCATCACTTTATGTGAACAACAGGGACAAACACCTCTCTAAAGTCAATGTCAGGTGGGCAATTAGCAAGTTCATTGATCGTGATAAAGTCAATGATTTTGCTTTCGCTAATAATGGGCAGGTGTCACGTTATCCTTGGCCAGCTTTTAAAGGCCTCAGCGACATAACTGCTTCAATCGATTCGTTGGGAGTGAATACCAATGAATATAACCCATCGGATGCCGAAAAGCTTTTGACAGCTGCTGGCTACACTAAAAAGAGAAGTTTCTGGGTTGATGCCAGTGGGAATAAAATTACCTGTAATATTGTTGCATTTGGAATTTTCAGCGATATCGGCCCGGTCATTGCGCAAACACTGGTTAATGCAGGCATCGAATCATCGTATTCTGAGCCGCCTGATGCTATCGATCAACTGACCTCTGGTAAATACAATTGTAGTATCTTTGGTCATAACGGCTCCCAGACTGGTTCTATCTATACGACTCTCAGTATGTACACAACGGATAACTCTCAAAATCGATGGGGTTACTCCAATAGTGCGTATGATGAGTTAGTAAAGAAGATTGCCACCAGCGCTAATGAAAATGAGATCACTGAACTCACAAAACAAGCAATGCAAATTTGGTTAGCAGATCTTCCAGATATTCCATTGACTGAGTTCTTTAATCGATTTGCGATTAGCGAAAAATATTGGACTAACTGGCCAACAATGACTACAGATCCATATATGAATGGGCTACATTTACACACTGGCATGGCCTATACTTTATTTAAACTTAAAGCAAGAAATTAACTCTTCTAATTTGCTGAATTGGATAACTTGAATGAACATTATCTACTACATTAGAAGAGTATTTTTATTTGTTGTTGTAATCATCACAGCAATAAGTCTAAATTTCTTCTTACCAAGATGGACAGGTCAAGATCCAGTTCAGCAAAAAATTGTCCAACTTGAGATTGAGTCTGGCGGCGGCGGTGGTGAAAAAAGTGAATTAATAGAAAGCTACAGAAAAAAGTTTGGACTAGATAAGTCGCTTACTGATCAATATCTAACTTACGTAATTAGCACGCTCAAACTAGATTTCGGTTACTCAATTTCTCTCTATCCTTCGAAAGTTGCCGATCTCATTGGCAGGGCATTACCTTGGACTTTGGGTTTGCTCACAGTTTCGACTTTGATAAGTTTTTTGGTCGGATCACTGGTTGGTGCATATCTGACCTGGTCGCGTGGAAGAAAGATCCTAGAAAGTATCATTCCCGTATTGTTTGTCTTCTCAGCGATCCCCTTTTATTTACTTGGGTTAGTTCTGATATGGTTATTTGCATTTGAATTAAGTTGGTTTCCATTATTTGGAGGTTACAGGCCAACAACCATCCCAGATAACAGTTTGAAATTCTTTCTAGAGGTCTTAGAGCATTCTATTCTACCCGCTTTCTCGATAATTTTAGCTCAAAGTGGATTTTGGGCTTTGGGGATGCGATCAATGATGGTTACGACCAAAGGTGAAGATTACATGACCTTGGCTGAAGCAAAGGGCTTGAAATCTAAACGAATTTTCTTCAACTATGGAGTAAGGAATGCGATTTTGCCTCAAGTCACTGCACTTGCACTTTCATTATCACACATCATCAGCGGAGCAATTCTGGTTGAAATTGTGTTTTCCTATCCTGGTATTGGCTCTCTTCTGTACCAGGGGATCAAGGCTTTCGACTATTTCATAATCCAAGGAGTGGTTTTTATTCTGGTAATTTCAATCGCGTTTTCAATGTTGTTGATAGACTTAATCTATCCCCTAATTGACCCAAGAGTAAAAATTTCTAATCTGTGATGATCAAAAAGAATGATAAATTATTTAAGTAGAAATTTTACGTTAGTGCTTGGGCTCGGAATTCTTTTAATTTCATCATTAGTTTGGTTCGCTTTCTATTTAGTTGTTGATTTCAATCATGCACAGGCCCTCTCTTTCAGGCCCTCACAACCGCCGTCCATGGACCATTGGTTGGGTACTGATAGAATGGGTAAAGATGTTTTAACGTCAATTGTGATAGGAACTCCGCAAACAATTCAAATTGGTGTAGTTGCTGGAGGTATAGGCATTGTGCTCGGAGTAATCCTAGGATTCATGGCAGGATTTTTTGGAGGGATTATTGACTATATTATTAAATTCATTGTTGACGTTTTTCAAAGTATTCCACCACTAGTTGTCCTCATAATATTCGCGATTTCAATTCCTGGAGATATGACAATATTGCAATTGTCATTGATAGTTGGGGTTACTTCTTGGCTTGGGCCAACGAGAGTATTGAGGTCACAAGTCTTAGTCATGAAGGAACTTAATTATGTTTCCCTGTCAAGATTCTCCGGATTGCCATCTTGGAAAATTATTTTCATGGAAATCCTTCCCAATCTCCTTCCCTATGTAATGGCTAATTTTGTGATGACTGTGGCTGGAGCCATCTTGGCTTCAATTGGTATAGAAGCTTTGGGATTGGGGGCATTCTCGTCGAATTCTTTGGGAATGACAATTTATTGGAATATTTGGTACTCATCTTTACTGCAGGGATGGTGGTGGTGGTGGTCACCTCCGATATTGATAATAATCCTTGTCTTCGTCTCACTGTACTTGATATCGCAGGGTTTAGATGAGTGGGCAAACCCGCGCCTCAAAACCAAATTTTAGTAATTTAGTGTTTAATGTCTAGATTGAACGAGTTTGAAGTTAATTAAATTCCAGCAGTGATTTTAAGACTGAATCACATCTTTTATAAAATAAATAGATAATTGTACTTTAATTTAGTATGTCCGAGCTTCTCGTAAAAATAGAAAAATTGACTATTGAATACAATAGTTATGGCAAAGCTTTTAAAGCTGTAGATGATGTAAGCATGGACATATATGAAAATGAAAAAATAGCGCTTGTTGGTGAATCTGGCAGTGGTAAAACCACTCTAGCAATGGCGATTCTACGGATGTTGAAACCTCCTGGTGCGATCACATCAGGTAAGATTTCACATAAAAATTTTAATTTGATTGATTTAAGTGAGGAGGAGATCAGAGCACGGCGCTTGAGTGAGTTTTCATTGATCACACAAGCATCAATGAATTCACTTAATCCAGTTTTGAGAATCAAAGAGCAGTTACTGGATGGCCTTTTGGATCATGGAAAATTGAATAAAGATGAAAACAACTCAAATATCAGATCAGTACTTGATCAGGTACAACTCCCTCATTCTGTTCTTAACATGTACCCACATGAGTTGAGTGGGGGGATGAAACAAAGGGTTTCGATAGCTTGCGCAATTCTACTCAATCCAGATTTCATAGTTGCGGATGAACCTACTAGCGCCCTAGATGTCATTATTCAAAGACAAGTAATTTCAACATTATTTAGTATACAAAAAAAATATAGAACATCGATTTTACTGATCGGTCATGATTTGGGCCTAGTTATCCAATTTGCCGACAGAATAGCTGTGATGCACAGTGGGAAAATTGTTGAATTAAAAGAAACTGAAGAACTACTAGATTCAGCATCTCACTGGTACACCAAAACTCTTTTAAAAAGTGTCCCCAGTTTTGATGTAGAACCAAGAGCTAAAAATAAATCTAACAGTCCAAAGGAAGCTGAGCACTTTTCTTCAGATAAAAAGATAACTATTGAGCTCAAGAATGTTTTTAAGTCTTATGAATCATCTCTTTGGGGAGCAAGGTATAACTTTGCTCTCAGGAACATCAATTTTGAATTTAATAATCTTGAACCATCAATTATTGGTATTGCAGGCCAAAGCGGTAGTGGTAAATCAACATTGATGCAAATTTTGTTGGGTACACTTAAACAAACTTCTGGTGAAGTTTTGCTGAATGAAAAACCACTATTGCAATATGTGAAGAGAAATCGAAAAAAATACTTACTTCAAGTCCAGCCAATATTCCAGGATCCCTATGGTGTCTATAATCCTTTCTATAAAGCTATCCATTTTCTTCAAGAAACTGCAGTAAATCTAAACCTCATTTCGCATCAGAAATATTTTGAAGGCTTCATTGAAGCAATTTTAATGGACGTGGGCCTAGACTTTCACGATTTGAAGGGACGTTATCCACATGAACTCAGTGGTGGCCAAAGACAAAGGTTGATGGTTGCGCGGGCATTAATGGTGAAACCCCAAGTTATTCTAGCTGATGAGCCAGTTTCGATGATCGATGCCTCTTTGCGGGCAAGTATACTTGAAAATATACTAACACTTAAGAACCAATATGGTATTACTGTGATTTATATCACCCATGATTTAACTACTGCCTTTCAAATTTGTGACACACTCAATGTAATGTATCAGGGTGAAATTGTGGAGTCAGGCCTTTGTAAGGATGTCATTCTTCAGCCAAAGCATTCATACACAAAATCTTTAATCGCATCTATTCCAAGCAAAAATAAAAAGTCTGATTGGATGCAACTCTCTATTTAAAAATAGCAAAAAAATAGAATTTAAATAATTGTCGAGTTAGTCCTCATACATATCCCCAACAAAAGTTACTTTTTAAAGCTAATACTGTCTACTCAAAGAAATCTTATATTAATGTGTGATAGAAAATAGTTTGAGTAGCTTGATTGTCAGTCTTGAATAATGAAATTTTGTTCTGCAATTGACAGGTATTAAGTCCAAGTGGGATGAATAAACCGCCAAAAATTCATTTCTTAAAACTCTCCAGTAAAGAAAGATGAACTTGTTGTAATACGATCTCAATCTTTTAATTATCTCACGTAAATTCTCCTCTCCATACAAATTTTCGATCCAGCGCTCAGTTATTTGATAAATGTAATAACTTTTCCTGCAATTGGTAGAAGTCACAAGATCCCAATTTTGCCATAAGAAAATTGAATTCCACTTTAGGCTTCTGTTAGTCTGTTAAAAATTCCTAACACATCGTAATTAAGTGGTTTACCAACCTGAAATTGTTTGATTGGGATTGGGTAAGCAGAAAAGAAAACCTCAAATTATTTATTTGCACCTTACATAGTATGTCTCAGTTTTGGTTGAAAGATCTAAGTCAAAATCGAGAACTTCCGTTACAAAGGGGTCGCAAATGTTGGAAACTTCCTCCTCACAGGATGTACTCTCAAATATAGAATTTACCAAAATCTGGGCTCTACGATTTTCATTTGCTGGACAAATCAAAGTCCTGCCTAAAGAACCATCCCTAAAAATATGATTTCGAACCAAATTTCCCTCTTGTGTTTTTAGTGAACCAATGACCTCTGGAGATTTAGTACAACTTACAAACAGCCCTATTGGAAACATTACGATGAGCGTTATTCCAAGTTTATTGAGAATATCGATAGGCAAGATAGTGATTCGTGCTGATGTGGTGATTGGAAAAACCATGTAGAGACCTACAACGCTGAACTTGATATGAATAGTTTCCTACGTTTGCCCTGAGAGTCTGCTTATCAAGTAGTAGGTTTAAATTATTTGCATGAATAGATTTCAACAGACTAGGCCAATTTAACTGCATTGTGCACTACATTAATGGATTTTCCTGAATCTTTGTTCATCCTTTTTTTGACGAAGCGTTAAGGATGAGAATTGAACTTTCCTATACAGTAACTGCTGATTCATAAACCACCTTTTTTTAAGGATGAAAAGAATATAGTGTCATCAAAACTTTTTGTGTAATATCTTGGATTTCTGGATTATTCAGTCAGTCTCCTTGAAGACTTAAAAGAGAATTCTGTAAAGAATTGATATGTAAAATATTACTCATGAAAAGCATGATTTCAGAAATTGCCTGACTCTAATTTCTCTTCTGTGGTCCATTTGGTCTGGTGGGGAAATCTACAAATTTATGCTGACGTGTCCGGTAGGGGTGGTCAAAAAAGTAGATTATAAAGAAATATGGGACTAATAATGCGACTGTGGAGTTGCGCTAATTGTTAGCTTGATTGACAAGATCAGCAAACCTAAAAAATCAATCTTAGTAGAAATTAGATGTTATTGATTATCCAGAGATGTAACTGCCTTGGAAGAATAAAATAATTATCTAAGTTTATAATATTTTACTAGTATGAAGTCTTATTTGCTGCCTATGTTCATAAGCGGAAGTGGAGAGGGACTGTTGCCATCCATAAAATAAATTTTTGATGCCGGGTCTTTTGAAATTGCCTTTAGTGCCTCCAACGCTTGAAGTTTCACATAATTTGGGTTGTCACCTATCGCGGAATTAATTTTTTCAATTTCATATGCTTGTGCATCTGCTAGTAGCCTCTTCTTTAGTGCTTGTTCCTTTGCAGCTTCACTTTCAGCCTTTGCGAGTTCTACCTTTTGTTGTTGTTCAGTCGTAAATCTTTCTAGTTCAGCTTTTTGTTTCTCTACTTCTTGTTCCCGCTCTTTTTTAGATTCAATTGCTTTGATGATGAAAGGTGGCAATGAGATATCGCGTATGAGTACTGCTTCAACACTTACGCCCTTTGAACCCAAATAATCTTTCAAACCTTCAAGAAGTGATGTTTGCATATTCTGCTGTGTCTCTTCCAAAAAAAAGTCCTCCGCCCTCCTGATTGTTTTTCCCTGCTCACGCATCAATGATCTGAGTTTTGGAACGATGTGCACTACTAAAACATCTTGAGCTTGACCTGTCTCTTGAAGAATCTTTGGAGCGTTTTCACCTTGAAGCCTAAATTGCACACTCACTTGTATTTTTGTTTGTAATTGATCTTGGCTTGGTACATTTGCCTCCTCCAGATGTGATTTTTGACGCACATCATAAAAATACCATTCATAGAAAGGGTTTACTGGAACATGAAGACCCTCCTCAAATGGTTCTTTTTTTACCTCACCAAATAGTGTCGCAACTCCAACGTAGCCGGCTGGAACTTTTTGATACATTGAAGATCCAAACCAAAACGTTAGGACGAGTAGAACTCCAATAATTCCAAATGATATATTTAATTTTTTCATGATTTGTCTCAACAATATGTGAAATTAATAAATCATTATAGCAGATTTATAAATCAAAAACTAAAAAAATAATCAATAAATTGACGCAAAATTGATCAAATCTTCGATGAAGTTCAAATATTTTGATTGTAAATTACAAATCAGCCAAGTTGTCCATATTAATTTATGTCAAGGCAGATGTGTTTAGGCTAATTTATAAAGTTTATCGAATCTTGACCAAATCATTTTCTTTAAATTCTGATTTAATTGAATCGGCACCAGTTATCCTTTTTATGCAAAAACGCTAGATCATGAACAAAACATACGATTTCATCATTGTTGGAGGCAGTTCTGCAGGATGTGTTTTGGCAAATCGGCTTAGCGAAAATCCTGAAAACCAAGTGTTATTACTTGAAGCAGGGAGGCCTGATTCAGTTTGGGACATTTTCATCCACATGCCTGCTGGATTGTCAATTCCCATAGGTAACCTGTTCTAAGACTGGATTTATGAAACCGAACCAGAACCTTTCATGAACGGGCGAAGGATTTATCAAGGTCGTGGGAAAGTCTTGGGAGGTTCCAGCAGTATCAACGTTATGATCTTTCAACGTGGGAATCCTCAGGATTACGAGCGTTGGGCAGCTGATCCAGGTATAGATGAATGGGACTACGCCCACTGCCTAACATATTTTAGAAAGATGGAAAACTGTCTGGCTGGAGAAGATGATTTCCGGGGAGATCAGGGCCCACTCAAATTGGAAAGGGGTCCTGCTTCAAGCCCTTTGTTTCAGGCTTTTTTCCAGGCGGTCCAACAGGCGGGTTTTGAACTGACAAAAGATGTTAATGGTTTCCGTCAGGAAGGCTTTGGTGCTTTTGATAAAAACGTTTACAGGGGTAGACGTCTCAGCGCAGCTAGAGCTTATCTTCATCCAATTATGCATAGATCTAACCTCAAAGTAATCTGCCGTGCTCATGCATTATGTATTCGATTCGAGGGAAAAAGAGCTGTAGGTTTGGACTTCAGCCATAAAGGACAAAAAATAAGCGTTCAAGGTGGAGAAATCATAAGTTGTGGAGGCGCCTTCAATTCTCCTCAATTTCTACAGATTTCAGGGATTGGGAATCCGAATGAACTTGAGTCTCTGGGTATCGAAATAGTTCAAGAACTTCTGGGGGTTGGAGAAAACCTGCAGGACCATTTAGAGGTTTATGTGCAGCACGCATGCACCCAACCGGTTTCGATGCAGCCGGCACTCCGATGGTGGAATAAACCGTGGATTGGCTTTCAGTGGCTTTTCTTTCGAGAGGGCCCAGCGGCCACCAATCATTTTGAAGCAGGAGGGTTTGCGCGAAGTAATGATCAGGTGGCATACCCTAACCTAATGTTTCATTTTCTGCCTCTGGCGATCCGCTACGATGGGACTGCTCCAACCAGAGCGCATGGGTATCAAGTCCACATCGGACCGATGTTTTCCAATTCCCGTGGTTCAGTAAAAATTAAAAGTAAAGATCCCTTTGCCAAACCTTCTTTGAGAATGAATTATCTTTCCACACCTGAGGACCAAAAGGAATGGGTGGAAGCCATCCATTGCGCAAGGGCGATCCTTGGTCAATCTGCGTTTGATGAATTCAGCGGGGGTGAATTATCTCCAGGACCATCAGTTGACTCTGATGAAAAAATTCTTGAATGGGTTCGAAGAGATGGAGAAACAGCATATCACCCATCTTGCAGTTGTGCCATGGGAACCGGAACTCGGTCCGTATTGGACCCAAAAAGTTTCAAGGTTCATGGTTTGGAAGGAATTCGTGTAGTAGATGCTTCAGCCATGCCCTACATACCCAATGCCAACATCAATGCTCCAACTCTGATGCTCGCCGAGAAAGCTACTGATATCATTCTTCAAAACACACCACTGCCCAAGCAAGTTCAGGAATTTTATCGGGCTTGAATCGAATTCAATTTGGATTGGGTAAGAGATTAGGAAAAAAACCATTTTATTAAAGTATCCATTCAATAACTGTAATAAAAGTACCTTTTTTTAAGTTGCAAGAAAAATTAATCAACTCAATTCCTGTTCTAATTGCTCCAGAACACTTCAGTCAAACAGCCTTGGTGATTTATGAAAGTCGGATCTCTGCTTCTGAGGAGCTTTAAAACCTACCAATTCCAATTTATCCCCTTCCATTTCTACTTGCCTTCAAAAGATTTTGTTTAACAAGCTCGACTGATCTGAAATATTTCTGCACAGTGCGTTGTCAGTTTTTATGTAACCCAATAATTTTATGATGGCTTCTTTGTAGCTTTATTGGCTTTATACCAAACAGCCAAAGAAACCGGCTCAAACCGCCTAAGTTTTCCAAGAGTGAAATGGTGTAACGCATTGAATTTACTAAGTCAGACTGCTTTTGCAGGCTAAAATGCACAAAAGAAGGGAGGCACTGGGTCGGTTTTGTTGAAGTACGTCCACGGAGCGTTCCAGAAGTAGTTAAGAAAGCTGGTGCTTTGGGAGATGCGATTTGAATGGTAGTGAGAATGTCAAAGGCAATTTTGTTTCCGGAAAAGATTTTCTTTGAATATCAGTTCATTTCCTTTCATAATTCAGTCCCTCATTCTCCTTTGCGGGTCAGAGACCGTCTGATCTTTTGATAGGCCCCAGAACAAATTATCAATTGATAATTTGTTCTCATTTTGAGGAGGAATTTTTACTTAATTGGAAAGGAGGTGTAATAAATCAAAATTACTTTTTCAAACAACTAAATTTTAATTCCAATGAGGAAATTATGTTAGTAAAAAGAATGGCTTTGCTTTGTGTCATGATGATTGCTGCAAGTTTAGTTTATGCGAAAACGATAGCTCTTGTGCAAATTAATCAGCAGGCACAATTTTTCACTGATATGAACAGAGGAGCAGAAGCCGAAGCTGCTAAGCTTGGGCATAAATTGGTGATCTTCAACGCCAACAATGATCCAGCTGCACAAAATAATGCGATTGAAACTTATATTCAGCAGAAAGTTGATGGTCTTATCGTGGTTGCTATTGACACCAACGGGATTATGCCAGCAGTGATTCAAGCTGCAAATGCAGGTATTCCGGTTGTGGCGGTAGACGCCATTTTACCTGATGGGCCACACATTGCCCAAGTAGGTGTCAACAATTATGGTGCTGGAGTAATGATCGCAAATGCATTTTTGGATTATGTCTCGAAAGAGATGGGTGGTAAAGCGAACATTGGAATTGTGGGCGCTTTGAACTCTACGATTCAAAATGTCAGACAAAAAGGATTTACTGATACTCTGAGCAAAAACTCTAATGTGAGCATTGTTGGAGTAGTTGATGGCAGAAACGTAAGTGAGCAAGCAATGGCTGCAGCAGAAAATCTTTTCACTGCCAATCCATCAATGAATGCGGTTTACGCTACTGGTGAGCCAGCTTTAATTGGAGCCGTTGCAGCAACTGAGGCACAAGGACTGGAGGGTGATATTAAGATTTTTGGATGGGACCTGACCTCACATTCCATCAATGGAATTGACAAAGGTTATGTGATTTCTGTGGTACAACAGTCTCCTTATGGAATGGGCCAATATGCTGTTGGTGCTTTAAATGACAATTTTAATGGTAAAATGAGTCCAAGAGTTGTTGATGTCCCAATCACATTAGTCAATAAATCAAACGTAGGTCAATTCAAGTAAATCAATTTGATGTGGGGGGCTTTTGCCCTCTGCATTGCAGCTAATTTTGAAAAGTTAAATATTATAATCCTAGTAGAAAATGGAAAAAAACATTGTTGAAATGAAAAATATAAAAAAAACTTTTGGCAATGTTGAGGCCCTTCGAGGTGTGAATCTGTATCTGAAAGAAGGTGAAGTGCTCGGTCTGGTGGGAGATAATGCGGCTGGTAAGTCCACCCTCACCAAAATCTTGGCTGGGGCAATCGAACCCACAGAAGGTGACATTATTCTCAACGGTAAGAAGGTGATTTTTAAAAATCCAGCTGATGCAAAATCAAAAAAAATTGAGATGGTTTACCAAGATTTGGCTTTATGCAATTCAATAGACGTATCTGGAAATATTTTTTTAGGTCGTGAAAAAATTTTGAAAATTCTTGGTCTCAAATTTCTGAAAAAAAAAGAGATGCAGAAAGAGACTAAAGAGATTTTAGATGATCTTGCTATCAAAGTTAAATCGGTAAGTTCAAAAGTTGAGTTCTTATCAGGTGGACAAAGACAGAGTATAGCTATCGGGAAAGCTGTCGCATCCAATCCAAAAGTTTTAATTATGGACGAACCTACATCTGCTCTTGCAGTTGCAGAAGTTGAGTCAGTTTTAAATCTGATTAATAAGGTTAAAAGTTTGAAAGTATCAGTTATTCTCATAACTCATCGATTACAAGACATATTCAAAGTTTGTGACCGTATAATGGTTTTGTACGAGGGTAGAAATGTGGCTGAGAGAAATATTAATGAAACAGATCTTTCGGAAATAGTTTCATTAATTGTCGCTGAGCACTGAAATCATGATGCGTAATCAATTCGTCAGAGAAAATATTGCTGTAATTAGTATTTTTCTTTTTTTTATCGTTGTTGTTACTTTTTTTTCAATAAGTGCAGAAGCTTTCTTCTCGAAAAGGAACATACTAAATTTATTGAGGCAGAGCGCACCAGTTTTGATAGCTGCTTGTGCAATGACTTTCGTAATCACTACAAAGGGGATTGATCTTTCGATTGGTTCTACGCTGGCAATCATAAATGCTCTTTGCGCGGTTCTTTTGCAACTTGGATGGGATTGGACAGTAGTATTAGTTAGTTTACTTTTTCTCGGAATGATTCTTGGGGGTTTTCAAGGATATTTTATAGCTTATGAGGGGATTCCAGCTTTTATTGTCACCCTCGCTGGAATGAGTATCATCAGAGGCTTTGCTCTATTAATGACTGAAGGATTTACAATCCCCATCTCGAGTGATATTCCAATCGTTCAATTAGGCCGTGGATGGCTCTATGGTATGCCGATACCAGCTCTAATCGTAATATTCGTAGCTATCTTCAGCTTCATTCTAATGGAGCTTACAACTTTTGGGAGGTATGTCACAGGTATAGGATCTAACCAAGAGTCAGTCCGAAGATCAGGTGTGAATGTTAATTTTTACATTTTATTGACATACATGATGACAGGCCTCTGTGCTGCGTTAGGGGGAATAATCATAGCCGGCAGACTAGGTAGTGGATCTTCAAACGCTGGTGTCATGTTTGAACTGGAAGTCATAGCTGCTGTTGTTCTTGGTGGTACAAATCTGTTCGGAGGGAAGGGGACTATAGTTGGTACAATACTAGGAGCGCTAACAATCGCTGTTATAGGCAATGGGCTTATACTCGCTCATGTTTCACCTTTTTATACACAGATCATTACTGGATTTATTATTCTAATCGCAATTTGGATAAATACCAAATACTTCCAGAAAAGAACCAGAGAGCAATCATGACAACAGTAAATACTGTACTTGGTGAGGTTAGTTCAGATGAATTAGGAGTCGTGTTGATGCATGAGCATCTCTACGCAAATAATAGCGGATGGTGGCATTGTCCTTCATGTTCAAAAAGAATGCACTTGGCAGAAGAAAAGGTGAATATTGGAATCTTATCCGATTTAAGAATGGATCCGTTTGTCAATAAAGATAACCTCCTTTTGAATGATGTCGATTGTGTGATCAAAGAGCTTATTGAATACAGGGAGCTTGGAGGAAGCACGATTGTTGATCCAACCAACATTGGTATTGGTAGAGATCCAGAAGTCATCAAGCATATAGCTGAGTTGACAGGTTTGAACATAATCTTGGGAAGTGGTTTCTACCTAGAACCAACCCATCCGGAATATGTAAAAAAAATGGATGAAGGTGATATATCCCAACTGATTCAGAAAGAATACTATGAAGGTATTGAGAACTCTGATGTCAAAATTGGAATTGTAGGAGAAATTGGCATTAGCAAGGATTTCACAGATGAAGAGAGAAAAGTCCTTGTTGGAGCTTCTCAAGCAGCTGCCAAGACGGGAATTCCGCTATCAGTTCATTTGCCTGGTTGGGAACGATTAGGTGGTCAAATTCTAGATGTAGCCTATGAAAATGGATGCTTGGAAGGTCAGGTTATTCTTTGTCACATGAATCCAAGCTTCGACGATATTAAGTACCAGATTGAGCTTGCTGAACGCGGGGCCTGGATTGAGTACGATATGATTGGTATGGACTTTTTCTACGCTGATCAAGACGCTCAGTGTCCGTACGACACTGAAAATGCAAAAGCTATTAAATTATTAGTTGATGAAGGCTTTGGTTATCGAATTCTTCTTTCACAAGATGTATTTATCAAGATGATGCTTAAAAGCTACGGAGGAAATGGTTATTCGTACATTTTAAAATACTTCAAAGAAAGATTGATAAAAGCTGGTTTAACTAGCGAACAATTTATGAGCATATTGACGAACAATCCAAAATCTTGTTTTGAATTCTTAAACTAAACAAATTTTGTAGAGGCAAACATGAAGAAATTTCTTTTGGTAGGTGAGTCCTGGGTGTCTTCGGCAACGCATTACAAAGGTTGGGATCAGTTCTCTAGCACCACCTTTCACCTTGGTGCTGAGGATCTTCTAAAGGCAGTGAACAGCGATGACATAGCAATCACTTACATGCCAGCCCATGAAGCTGCCGAAAAATTTCCAAGCACACTGTCTGAATTACAAAAATACCACGGAATCATTTTTAGTGATATTGGGAGCAATACCATTCTACTACATCCAAAAGTCTGGATTGATGGCGAAGTTTTCCCAAATAGATTGGATCTGGTAAGAGAATATGTTGAGCTTGGTGGCGCATTTATGATGGTAGGTGGTTATCTAAGCTTTCAGGGTATTAATGGTTCAGCAAGGTTTCGAGGTACTTCGATTGAAGAAATCTTGCCGGTAAATATATTGCCCTACGATGATAGAATCGAAATCCCCCAAGGTTTTGCAATCGAAGTTGGGCCCTCTGGATCTCACTCCATTCTTGTGGGATTGGAAGGTAAGTGGCCACCGCTTTTGGGAATTAACGAGGTTACAGTAAAAGATGGAGCAAATAAGCTTCTGCAAATTCCTGAAAAGTTTGGTAGCCATCCGCTCTTAGTTGAATGGAAATATTCAAAAGGAAAAACAATTGTTTGGACTTCAGACATTGGTCCGCATTGGGTATCAAAGGAATTTTTAAATTGGGAAGGTTATTCTAAATTGTGGAAGCAAATATTCCACTGGATGGGTAAATAGAATTATCCATCGATAATAGATTCTAAAAATTTCATGAAGAATGTCATGGGTTTCAGTCTGTTTGCTGGATATTTAAACTACGATATAACTCTTAGATTGAATTCAAATTTTAATGTTGGAAAGAGAATTAATTCAACAATTCAAACTTCTCTAGGAGGTATGGCGGCAAACGCTGCAAGTATTGCAGCTAGCCTTGGAAGTAAAGCTATCCTCTTTTCAAGCATTGGCGATGATGAAATTGCTCAATACCTGAAATTCAATTTAGAAAAATTTGGTGTCAACACCTCCTATTTAGATCTTCAAAAAGGACTCAGATCTCCTCATTGTATCATACAAGTAGAGTCTGATGGTCAGAGGACTATAATAAGTGAAAATATCAATTTCAACTATTCAGAGATCTTTCATTTTATTTCGCAGAATTTGAAGAAGATTGGAATAATTTATCTCGACGGATATCGTTTTTCAGATTGTGATCGATTATTAGCGTTGTCAAGAAAAACGGGAATCCCATTCATCATAGATTTAGATGGATATGAGGGGGATAGCATTGATTTAGAGAAACTAAGTTTTTTTGACTCAATTATCCTAAATAAATCACTCCTAAAACAACTGACAGGTAGCGCGAGTTTAGATGAGAAGAGAAACTATTTTAGGCGCTTATCTTCGAAAAAAATTATCTGTACATGTGGTGAGGATGGTGTTGAAACGCTGTACAATAACCATTTTACAAAAATTACCGCACCAAAAGTCGAGGTAGTTGATTCAACTGGTGCTGGTGATACATTTGCTGGTGCCTACTTACATGGTCTGGAAAAAGACATAGCTTTTCTAGATAATGTTGAGAATGCAGTTAAAATTGCAAGTAGATCAACATCTTTTGATGGTGCTCTTGGTCTGCTGATGGAAGATCGTAAAATGTGATTAAAAAATTATTTTACAGCCATATTGTAGTTTTATCGAAATCACGAGTGCCTACTAGACAAATTAAAAAGAGAAATTCCGTGATGGATCAAAGACGGTGATTGGAAAGTTTTTCAGTCTGGAAAACGCAATAGTTCCTTCCCAATCACTTCAAACTCATTCAAATAAGGTACTACTACCCCGACTGACATTTATGCTTCTTCTAACGGCCGTCAGCCCCCAAATAATTTCATGATAATTCAAAACAAGGAGCATATCCCAAATCTTTGATTCATCTTTCAAATTCTTTAAATCTTCAGGATTTTCCAAGAACAACAACGTAATATCTTGTCAGTTTGAATCCTACCAAACGGTTTTGATTGACCCGCCATCTATAGCGACGCTGCTACCTGTAACGTAGGATGCAGCATCTGAAAGTAAAAAAGCTCCCATCTTTCCGAAGTCTTCGATTGTTCCATATCTTTGAAGAGGAATGGTTGCCTGGCTCTGGGCCTTACGCTCTTCTACAGAAATGCCGGCAGCTTTCGCCTGATTTTCATCGATGGAACGCACACGGTCAGTGTCAATTCGGCCAGGCATAAGGTTGTTTACGCGAATATTCTGGGTAGCTAGCTGAAGCGATAAGCTCTTTACAAGACTTGTTACCCCGGAGCGCATGACGTTTGAAAGAATTAGAACGTCAATTGGTTCCTTCACCGAAGATGAGGTCACTGTAAGAATGGAGCCACCTCCACGAGATTCCATCGATGGAATGACCTCACGAATCATTCTGACTGCACTCATGAGGTTCATATCGAAGGCCGCTTGCCAATTCTCATCAGTAAAATCCATAAATTTACCTGGAGGGGGCCCTCCTGCGTTGACTACCAGTAAATCTACTCCTTCAAAGTGATCAGTTGTTCTTTTGGTCCAATCTTCGATACTTTCATTGTTGGACGCATCCAAAACGGAGGTCAACACGTCGGCGTGGGCTTCTTCTCGCAACTTGTTGGCAGCTGCTTCAATTCCATCTTTTGATCGACTAGCAATCGACAATTTTGCACCTTCACGAGCCAATTCCTGTGCAATTCCGAATCCTAGGCCTTTGCTAGATGCCGCTACCATCGCGACTTTCCCTTTTAAATTTAACTGCATTGTCTCTCCAGACTCTTTTGATTTAATTATAGTTATTCAAATGACATTTAACAGACTGGAAGCTTACCTAAGATGCAAGATGTTCAACCCAAAAATCCACTACGAGAGTTATTGGCTTTTTAGCAAACGAATTTGATTTCATTCCTAAGGGATCATGATCTTCAGCTCAAAATTATAATTTGGCGTTCATCTAGGTAATAGATTGTCCACGTAGTTCTAAGAGTAATGATCCTCAATTTACATAAATTTTAGGTACGGAAAATGGTCTATGTTGATTTAACCCAATACGAGCAGGCTTCTGAGGAAGTCAAAAAAGCTTTCGATTATATCAAGAATTTACGGCAAATTCCTGATGTTAATAATTTTTGGAAATGCCTGGCCCATCACACCCCCCCTCAACACTAAAGTGAACTTGGGAAAACTTGAAAGAGGTAATGGCTCCTAGGGCTCTGGATTCACAAACCAAGGAAATGATTTATGTCGCGGTGAGTTCTAGCAATGGATGTGAGGCCTGCATTCAATCAAACACTGCCGCAGTAAGAAAACAGGGAAAGACGAATGAAATGTTTGGAGAGTTGATAGCTGTAGTGGGGATGGCAAATGAAACTAACCGCTTGGTTCATGGATATCAGGTATTTCTGGATCCACAATTTGTTGAAGAAAATTAGCACAGTTTTTTCACTTTAAATAAACAATCCTTTCAAAAATTTAGTAGCAAGAGGCTTGAGGAAATCAATGAAAACTAAAGAAATGAAAAGAGGTGGATACGAATATATCCCTGGGGTAATGCAGTATTCTGGTGGCGTATCGTCCTTGCCGGGCTTCCAGATTGTTCGAGTGAGATTTATGCAGCCTGTCCCTATGGAGGTAGGCTTCCAGAGGATTGCGACTCATCTTGAACAAGCTGGCAGACCCAAAACCGCATTTTGTGCCTGTGAACTACGATCGCCTGGACAGTTCACTCAAGCTGGTTTTGAAGAATTCAATCTCAACTATGCGAATACCCTTAGGGATTGGCAGATTATGGGAGGGAATGACAATCCTGTCGCCCGTTCCAATGTCTGTCCAGCCGTCAATGCTCCGGATTCACCATCCTTTCACGCTTTTTGTTACACAGTTGAAGCTGAAGCCAGTGAACAGTCACTTGTCATTGCTGGCTCTGGAGAAGCCCCCGAGGGCAAAGGAAACTATGCTGATGTTGCTATCAGTCATGGGGACATTAGCGAGCGTGGAATCAGCTCAAAAGCCGAATTTGTTCTTAGAGAGATGGAACGCAGAATGTCTTTCTTCCAGAGCAATTGGGCCTCAATAACTGCTGTTCAGTTATACACCGTTTATGATGCACATCATGTTCTTGTTAAAGAGATGGCTGAGAGGAAAGTTCTTGAGCACGGCATCACCTGGCACAACTGCCGACCACCTGTGATTGGTTTGGATTTTGAGATGGATTGTCGTCGGGTTTTTAAAGAAAACGTTCTTCCATAAAATGCGATATGAGTTCTCACTGAAAAGCAGTTGTTCACTCAACAAATAGACTGATCGGAAGCATTGTTGCTAACTCTACATCCTTTAAAAAAGGTAAATAGTTGTTGAAATGGAGTGGTTGGCCTTATTACTTGGTTGAGTTGAACATACGAGTTGAATGAAATTATTTAAAAATGAGGGTTTGAATAGGCTTTTCAAGCCGAGTTTTCCTTTTGAACCAAAGAAATTTCCATTCTTTTATGGCTGGTGGATTCTTGTAGTTGCAACCTTTGGAATGCTTGCGAGTATACCGGGGCAAACGATTGGCGTCGGAGTATTCACAGAGCATTTGCTCAGTGTGTCAAATTTGAGCCGCCTCGATTTGAGCATTGCTTACATGCTTGGAACTGTTGGGAGTAGCTTACTGATTCCATACGGGGGGAAGTTATTGGATCTTTGGGGATCAAGGATCATGATCATCTTTGCAGGATTGGGGTTAGCATTTGCTCTCTTTCTGCTAAAAAAAACTGAGAGGCTGTTAGCTTTTCTGAACCAGTTATCTTGGCTTTCTCCGTTCTTTGTCAGTTTTGTCATCCTTTCGCTGATCTTCTTGCTCTTACGTCAGTTTGGACAGGGATTGATGACCATGGTTAGTCGCTTTGCCTTGTCAAAGTGGTTTGACCGCAGACGTGGGTTAGTGACGGGAATCAACGGTGTTTTTGTGTCCTTCGGCTTTTCTTCAGCACCCCTTCTTTTGAACACGCTAATTACAGAGCAAGGTTACCTTGGCAGTATGGTGATCTTAGCAATCATCTGTGGCTTAGGGACCGCTCTCTTAGGCTGGCTGTTTTTCAGAGATCAGCCTGAGGACTGTGGAATGGAAATGGATGGTTCCTCCCTTCAAAAGTTGGGGGCTATGCATGCGAATCTTGGTTCCCCCCAAAACACTACTGCGAAAGACCTCCCACTTGAAGAAGTTCGTGGGAGTTTTACCTTTTGGATCTTTACTCTGGGAATGGCGTCTTCCTCACTCATCATCACAGGATTCACCTTTCACATTGCTTCAATTGGAGAAGTGGCAGGCCTAGGTCGATCTGCCATCTATTCGATCTTCCTGCCGATTTCAATCATCAGTGTGGTCACGAATTTTACTTCTGGTTGGTTGAGTGATCGTATTCCTTTGAAATATCTGCTGATGGCACTTGTGTTTTCTCTCGGCCTGGGAAGTTTCGGAATGTTGTATTTACACGAAACAATTGGAAGGGTTTTGGTAATGATTGGCTTTGGCATTCAGCAAGGAGTATGGGGGTGCCTTTCTGTGGTCACTTGGCCAAGATTTTATGGTCGGAAACACCTAGGTGCCATTTCAGGTCTCTTCATGGGCGTTGTCATTTTTGCCAGTGCCATCGGTCCAGCTTTCTATGGAATTTCTCAACAAGTAACTGGAAGTTACAATACTTCAGCATGGGTTGCTGTGTTCATAAACCTGCTTATTTTTGTCGGGGCATTCAAAGCACGCAAAGCTATATCAATCGAATAATTTATTAAAACAATGCAATGTTTACAAACCATGTTTCAACAGAAACACTGGTACTTAGAGAAATTTAATCTAGCTAAAATAGCAAATAATAGAAAAGAAAATAAGTAACTTAATTATACGTACTTATTCGAAAATGAATATCTGAATTCCTTGGCCAAAATTTAGAATTCTTGCTGTGCAACCCAATGATTAGGTTCTACCTCCAGAAGTGGTCCCCTATTAAAAGATCGTTCCAGATTTGTATACTTCAGTTTTTGTCTTTTTGTTGGGTCGGGGATGGGTACAGAATTTATGAGAGATTTCGTGTAACCATTTAATGGGTTCTGTAGTACCTGTGACGTGGAGCCTTTTTCAAGTATTCTACCTTCACACATTACAGCAACAGAGTCAGATACCTGCTGAACTACAGCTAAATCGTGGCTTATGAATAAAAAAGAAATATTTTGCTCATCTTTCAATTTTAAGAGTAATTCAAGAATCTGTGCTTGTACAGTAACATCAAGTGCTGAAGTGGGCTCGTCCGCTACAATAATTTTGGGTTCGGTAGAGATTGCTCGTGCTATTGCAATGCGTTGCCTCTGACCTCCTGAAAATTCGTGTGGATACCTCTTCGCCGAATCAGGATCTATCCCAACGGCGGTTAGTAGCTTACGCACTTTTTCTTGGATCTCAGCTTTTCTATACTTATTTTGAATTATTAATGGTTCCGAAATGCTGTAACCAATAGTACGCTTGGGATCAAGGGAACTGTATGGGTCTTGGAAAATAATTTGAATGGCAGACCGAAATTTTTTAAGTTCTGTAGACTTATTACTGTAAAAATTTAATCCATCAAATCTAATTGTTCCCTTGTCTGGGTTTGATAGTTTCAGTAAAATTCTCCCAAGTGTGGATTTTCCAGATCCACTCTCGCCAACCAATGAAACCACTTCACCATATCCTATTTGTAGACTTATATTTTCAAGAGCATTAACAGATATTTTCTTATTCGATAAAAAGGCATTTTTTAAGAAAGATTTAGATAAGTTTTCAATCGAAATAAGATTAGAATTTGGCAAATACTCTTTAAATTTAGAATTGGAAGTGAGTCGTGGCACTGAAGCCAATAGTTGATTGGTATAATTTTCTTTAGATCCTACAAAAATTTCTTCCACCTTCCCATCCTCAATTTTTTTCCCATCTTTCATCACAAGAACTCTGTCAGCTGTTTGTGCTACTACACCCATATCATGTGTGATGAGAATCATTGACATTTTTTCTTCTTGGACGAGTGCAGAGAGTAAATAAAGGATTTGAGCTTGAATAGTAACGTCAAGCGCAGTGGTAGGTTCATCAGCAATGAGGATATTTGGTTCCATCAACATCATCATTGCAATCAAAATTCTCTGTCTCATCCCACCAGAAAATTCATGTGGAAATTGCTCCATTCTCTCTTTTGGATGTGGAATACCCACACGATTCAACATCTCTAATGCAAGCCCATGAGCAACTTTACAATTTACCTTCCCACTAATGATCATTGACTCAGTCAATTGTTCACCAATCGATAAAACAGGGTTTAAAGCTGTCATGGGTTCTTGAAAAACTAGTCCAATTTCATGACCTCTTACACTTAACATTGCTTTTTCATCAGCCTGAATTAAATTTTTTTCATAATATTTAATTTCTCCAGATACAGAAAAGTTTCTTGGTAATAGACCTAAAATAGATTTTGCTGTAATACTTTTACCTGACCCTGATTCCCCTACTATTGATAAAATTTCACTTGGTAACAGTTCAAATGAAAGATTATCTACTAGAGTTACTTTCTTTGATTCATTCGAGGTAGAAATTACCAGGTCTTTAACAGTTAATATTGGAGAAACTTCCATCAATTTTTCTCTGTTGGGTCTAAAGCACTTCTCAATCCATCTCCCAATAGATTGAAACCCAGTACGGTTAGAGCTATTGCAACCCCAGGAATGGTCATTAACCATGGAGCTCTGTTAATATAATCTCTTGAACCTGCTAGCATGTAACCCCATTCAGGAAGTGGTGGTTGTGCTCCCAATCCAAGAAAGCTCAATCCAGCAGCTGCAAGAATTGCCGTTGAGACTCCAAGTGTTGAAACAATAATCATTGTTGGCAAAACATTGGGTAGGAGGTGATACACTATCAGTCTAAAATGTCCGGCACCACAGGCAATACATGCTTCATAGTACGGCTTTGAAGATTCGACTAAGGCAGCTGAATAGCATATTCTTGCATAGTATGGTATGCCAGCGATCCCTACCGCAATGACAGCATTTTCGAGACTGGGACCTAATACTGCTACACATGAAAGTGCAATCAGTGTCTCTGTAAATGAAAAAAGTACATCCGTGCCTCGCATGAGAATTTGTTCGAGAACTCCTTTCCTGTAAGCAGCAATTAATCCTATGAACATGCCGGTACTCAAAGAGATACCAACTGCCGTTGCTCCAATCATTAGGGTAAGGCGGCTTCCATGTAGAATTCGTGAAAGCATATCTCTGCCGAATTCATCAGTGCCAAGGACATAATTACTGCTAGGCTGTGAAAATCTTTTTCCTGCGCCCATTTTGGTTGGAGGATATGGAGATATAACTTCAGCCATCAATGCAGAAAAGATAAGAATCGCCACAATTGAAATACCAATTAATCCGCTGGGTTTAGTTATAAATTTTTTTAAAAAAAACTTTGCACCTTCCATCATCCAACTCTCAAGAAGATTGATTCAGTAAATATTCTATTCATGTCAACCTCTCCTAATTCTTGGATCAATAAAGGCATAAATAACGTCTAGAGAAATGGTAACAAAAACTACAATTACTGAAAAAGTTAGTATAAATCCCTGAATTATTGGGTAATCTCTTTGGAATATTGCTTCAACTGCCATTCTACCAACTCCATTCCAAGAAAATATATTCTCTACGACTATTGCTCCTCCCATCATAAAAGCGAATTGCATTCCCATCATTGTTACAAGTGGTATCAATCCCGCTCTTAAAACATGTTTTCTCAAAACATATTTTTTTGGGAGTCCTTTAGCGAGGGCAGTAATAACGAAATCCTGTTGTAAAATTTCTATCATAGAAGTTCTTGTCAATCTGGCAAATATAGCAGCATTGGAAATTCCTAGGGTCAATGCAGGTAAAACCAAATTTAATAATCCACTTCCACTTACTGGCAACCAACCTAAATCTACTGCAAAAATAAATAATAAAATTAGTCCTAACCAAAAGTGAGGCATTGAAATACCAGAAATAGCTAATATCATGATAAATGTATCGGAAATTGTTCCTTTGTTGTAGGCTGCTAAAAAACCTAGTGGAACACCCAATAAAATAGCAATTATCATTGCACTAGTTGCAAGAAGTATTGTATTAGGTAGTCTTTGGAAAATTACTTCTAGCACTGGTTGGCCACCTCGAATTGTTTTTCCTAAATCTCCTTTGGATAATTGATCTATGTAATTGAGATACTGAATGTAAATTGGTTGGTCTAATCCCAAATTGATACGGACTTGTTCAATCT
>JACLAC010012322.1_pt1 | contig 27625 bp, 25 predicted proteins | sample 8027881 | NCBI WGS metagenome assembly JACLAC01 (sample SAMN15725517, study PRJNA655200) | protist metagenome | isolation source: fluorescence activated cell sorting (FACS) single amplified genomes of... | place: Spain: Blaines Bay Microbial Observatory, Mediterranean Sea | collected 2016-01-19 | reverse complement strand
AATTCGACGTACTAAGATATTGAATTCAAATCTGATTTGGAATTCCAAGGATCAAAGTCCACTTCTACTGCCTTTTAAATTCAAAAAATGCTCAGTATTTATGTTTTCAAACTATTTTAGCCGTTCAGAAAAATACCTTACTGTTTTATGAAGTTCCAGATTTACTTCCTTGATCTTATTAAATCCATGATAGAAATTCTTGATTTGCCAAATAATTCTTTTTTAAGAGTCATCTTTCTGTTGGTACATATCCTTCCAAATCTTTATTCATAATCCTCCCAGTTCCAGCCTTGGCCTTCGCTGGGGTCATGATCTAAATCTTCGTTAAGAGATTGCATTTCAATAATCTTATTATTTTTATATTTGACTCCCGCAATTGTAACAATGAAATCATTTTCAACTTCTAAGTGTTTTCTAAAGACTTCAAAACACAAAAACTCTTCATTCTCAAAAATTATTCTTGACTTACCACCCTTGATCACTTTTTGGATTGTAGGTAGCAAAATCTTGTGTTCTTCATAATTTATCCATGAACTCACCCTCGGGTCATACCCCCTAAAATCTTGATGATAAATCTTATCCATCAAAATGAAATTTCCGTTACGTGCCATCTTGTGTGCTTTTCTGAGTTCATTTAGTTTGGACATGCAATCTCATAAATCATATTCTTCCCAACAAGCATACCTACCCATAGAAAGGTACTTATCCATGTTTGTGACCTATCTGCAACTTTTTTCGGACCGCGCACTCAAAAATTAAAGAGAGGAAATTTGCTGATTTATGCTGTTAGGCTTATTGGGTCACAAAGTTGGAACTACACACAATTAAACTGGATTGAACGGATTCATTCATTCCGACTTCGGTTGTCCTAACATCTCATCCATCACGCGCTGGGATCGATCTGCAATGTTCTGTTGAGCTGAAGCGAGGAACCTGGCATATCGTCGAGTCATTGGAGATCCGGGAGTATGACCTAACTGGTGAGCCACTTCATCTAATGAGAGTCCCGATGATAACAGCCGGGTAGCAATAGTGTCTCTGAGGCAATAATTCGGGCGGAAGTTTTTGGGAATTCCGGCAAGATCTCGAATCCGACGAAAATGCTTGAGGTAGGAATCCAATTTACGTTGTCCACCTAGTGGTCCTGGGAAAACGAAATCACTGGTTTGCATAGACTCCACCGATTCATCCAACAGTGCTCGCTGGCCTTCCAGAATTACACGCACCCTCTGGTTCATTCTGAACACTAGAGACTTTCCACTTTTCGTATCTCGCTTTGTAAAAGTGCCCATTGGGAAATTGATATCCTCCCACAGCAATTTTAACGCTTCGGACGGTCTTGACCCGGTCCAAGCAATTAGTTGGTGAAGATGGACGATATGTTTGTCGAAGTAGTTCTCCCAGACTTCGTTTAGCTGCTGAAACTGCACATCGGTGAGTACCTCGATGCGTTCAGAATCTGGATCTGGTTTAGGCAGTTTGATCGTCCAGTTGAGTGGTTGACACAGTTGCTTGCCAACTCCAAAGTTGATGATCCTGCGCAATAGCTCCAAGACGTTACGAACGGTCCCCGTACTATGGTTCTTGAGCAACTGAAGGCGGAGCCGGTCCACATCCAGTGGAACCAACTTCTCAGATGTTTTCTCACCCAAAACCCTGCGCAGGTGACGTTCGTAGCGATTCTTATCGGTGACGATCCCTTTTAGTGCCCCGCCCTTTGAATGAAGATAGCTCTCCCAGAGGCGATTGATGGTCTGCCGAGATTCTGCAGCAAGTTTCTCTGCTTCCTGCTGCTGACGCTTTTCTGCATTTGTCAGCGACAGGCCATTCATGCGCTTGATCCGCTCTGCATTGGCTTTTGCTGCAGTCCAGTCTTGCGTATTGGTCCCTAACCTTTCTTCGTACTTCTTACGATCTCCAGGCTTACGGTAATTAATGTAGAAAATCCTCGCACCATCTCGCTCTGTATACCATACCCCTGGATAGCTAGTCTTGATCCGTTTGCTCGATGCCAATTTTCAACTCCAGTCAAAAGTTCTGGCTGCTTTCTGTCCACCCATCTGTCCACCCAAAAAGGTAGAAAATATGGGTAAATATGTCAGCTTTTGACTTTAGAGAATAGTTCTTTATAGTAGTAAAAACAAGGTAATTAAGTATACATGGGGTAGTTATGGGTAAGTAAGGTGATCTGTAACCAGACGGTCTCATAACCCGAAGGTCGCAGGTTCAAATCCTGCCCCCGCCACCACACTTTTCCTCAGTAAAATCAGTATTTAACCTAGCCTGCTACTTTTCTGGTTCTCACCCGGATTTCAGTTTACCCAACCATATACCCAACCAATTGGCGGGATTTTCTGTCCCAATCTGACCCCACTTTTGACTGACAACTGATTATTTATTTTTAAATTCATCTTCGAAACTCTGGGGCGAACTTTGATGTTTGTGGATGATGCAGAATGACAAATAGGTTGTCTGGTTATGAATCAAGCGGTTGGGTGAGATGGTCTGAAGGAAAAGTTTTTTCACGTCATATGAAACCTCCGTATTCAAAAAAAGAATAGCCGGCTAAAATAACCTGAAAATCCTGAATTCCTTTGTTAGGCCATCATACTTGCCCAACTGTTACTGTAGGTATCTGTAGGTTACAAAAAACAAAACTTTCAAAAACCTGCATTGCAAGTATTTTTCTCTTCCCTAGCTCCATACCCAATTGTCAGCAATAGGAAAATACAGAACTCTGTTTGACAATCCTACCAATTCTGGGGCATTTATAGCCGCATATTATTACAGCAACAAAGCCTAAGAGTATTCTGACCCTAACTAAGTAGTATGACACCCAATGACCTGATCCTCACCTGCTCTAACTGGAATGATTTCTTCGAGAGGGTATCTGTTCTGGGAAAAACAAAAGAGAAGGGCGATGTCTTTGAAAGATTCACTCAACTCTATCTGCAGGCGGCTCCCAAGTATCGTCTTCTGCTGAAGAAAGTCTGGAAGCCTGATGTAGATTTTGGAATCGATTTCCTTGAAGAAACCTACGATAAGCAAACTTGGTCCATCCAATCCAAGTTCCGATCAGACAGTGATTATGCCCCTACCCACAAAGAACTAAATACCCTAAAGGATTGGTAAGGTTTAAGCAGATTTGCTTACTAAGACTGTCACAGCTTTGGTTGAGATTAATCGTAGATGTTTTGGTATTAGTAGGGAATAAGGCTGAAAACAAGCTGATGATTTGAAGGTTGGTAATTATCTAGGATTAATTTTAATCTATACCTTCTGATAGATAAAATTTTAAAGTTCACAATTCTGAAATAATTTAACAGATGGCCAATACTCTATGAAATTATTGAGAATCACACTCTATCTAATAATCTTAATATTTTTTATTTCGTCAAAATCACACTCTCAAGAACCCTTTTTAATTACATCAGAGTCACTTGAAATAATACCTAATAAACATCTCAAGTTTTTGGAAGGTTTTGACGAAAATATTTCTTTCGAGACACTTGAGAGTGCTGAATGGTCTAAAAAGATACTGAATGCACAATCAATGGTTGAAGGCTATTGGGTTCGTTTTTCTGTTAAGAATAATTTGTCAACAGATAAAATTGGCCTAGATCATAATGTAAATAGGGAAAAAAAGATTTTTACAAAGAATTCTTCGGGTATCACTGAATTCAAATACTGGAAACAGGGTGCTGACAAACAAGTAGAGGATAACCACTTTGGATCAAGCTACCGAATCATTGCAACTCAAAATGAGGTAACAACTATATACAATTTTTTCAGAAGTAATCCTTTCAATCGTTTTATGGATACAAATAATTACCATCGTATTGAGATTGGAACCTGGCAAAATCTTCGCATCATTGAAATCTCAAAATTAGTTGTTGCATCAGGTTTATTTACTCCGGCTCTTCTATTTGGATTATATTACTTTTTTGTATACCTGATCTCAGGGGGGAACTATATCTGGTTATCTTTGGCTCTTCTGCAGATTTCTTTGATACTGCTAGGAATTATTTTAATGGGGACAGGTACTAATCTATTTCATCGAGGTGGTCTATTTTTATATTTTCCAATACTGTTTCTGTGCTTAACTCAGTTCTTCAGAAAATCGCTCTGTATAGATCTAAATTATCCAAAACTAAATAAAATATACGTTTTAGGTATGATGTTTTATGGGATAGTTATTATTTCTAATGTCGTGCTTTTATTGGATTGGCCTAGTGAAGATCAATTAAATTTAGTTAAATATCCACCCGATAAGATGGGATTTGGAATCATTAAGTTGCATCATAACTTAATGATATTTGCCATCCTCCTTCTAATATCAATCTTTATTTCTTTTAAATCTTGGCTTAAGGGTAATGCTGCTTCTGGCTTTCTGTGTTTATCTTTTATTTTACCTTTTCTTATACTTCCTATTGGGCTGGTATCCTATTCTATGTTTGATGGATTCAATTCTTATTTCTGGTATACTCTTCCCCCTGTAGCTGGAGTCTTAACCCTTGGAATGTTTGTGACATTTGGATTTTCAGTTGCTCAAGGGATGAATGATCTCAAACAAGAATTCATAGATAAACAACTGGAATTAAATAACGAGCTTGAATCGAAGGTTGAAGCTCGAACAACTGATTTGAAAAAAACTTCTGAGGAACTCCTTGTTACTAACAAAGATTTGAGGACGCAGGGGATGGTTTTACAAAAGACTTCTGAAGAACTCACTGCAGCCAACAATGACATCAACAAAAGTATTCAAGCCGCTAGTGTGATCCAAAACGCAATCCTGCCCCGGATTGACTTGTCCCACTATGGATTCAGGGACCTAGAGTATGTATGGCAACCGAGAGATATCATCGGAGGTGACTTTTATTGGTTGGAGAAGAAGAATGGCTGGACCTGTCTGGTAGTAGCTGACTGCACCGGACATGGAATTCCTGGTGCTTTTATGACCTTGATCTCCAGTACACTGCTCGACAGGATCTCTTCCATCAAGGACCTCAGTCAGCCAGATGCCGTTTTGAATGACTTAGATGAATTCCTGCAAAAGTCTTTGAGTCTGGATGAGACACATCAACAGACAGACTTCGGATTGGATGCTGGAGTATGTTGTTTTTCCCTGGATGAGAAAATCTTCCGATATTCTGGGGCGAAGATGAATCTCTATCAGAAGTCAGCTCAGGGAGTGGTGGAAATCAAGGGGGATAAGAAGAGCCTGGGCTATGATATCAAGCAACATCCGCTCAACTTTAAAGTCTTTGAGTGTGAACTAAACCGACAATCTTCCTCCTTTTTTGTATTTTCTGATGGAGTGACGGACCAAGTAGGCGGAGAGAAAAAGCTGATGTACGGCAAGAAAAGAGTGCTCAACCAAATCAGGGAGGCCGTGGATGTAAAGACAGCTGTCAACAATATTGTGGCTGATGTTGAGCGATACCAGGGTGTCAACAAGCGAAGGGATGATTTAACCCTGTTTGGTTTTGCTGTTTGAGTCGCAATTACGCTAGATTGCCTCAAATCCAAGAAAGAAAAGGAGCAAACACAAGTGATGAATTGTATTTTTGGGTCTACTGGTTAGGCAAACCCCGACCAGGCGAAGAACCACACTCAAGCAACTAACTCCAAAGAATTCAGCATCTCCTCATAGTTCAACTCTCCCTTCCCTGTCCCAGCCAGTTTCACCTTTAACTCCAAAGCTCGTAGGGCATACGACCAATTACCCAGTGAGGTATTGACTAAATCATTGTCAACTAAATTCAACCAGTTGGTAGCTTGACTGTTCATACAGTTGGTTCATTTTGAGTGCTGTTTTCAAAAATTAGTGTTTGATGATATTTTTTCATCCGAATTAGTCGGTCGAATATAACTCTCATTTTAAGGGTCATATGAGTCATTTTCTGATAAAAAGAGAAATGCCGGGTGCTTCAGATATTCCAAAGAATAAGCTTAACGAAATTGGGAAGGGTTCAGAAAGCGTTCTTGAAGAAATGCGAAATGAGGGCAAAGACATTAAGCAAATTGAAAGTTTCGTAACAGCGGGTGCTATTTTCTGTGTATATGATGCAACATCTGAAGATCTTGTACATGAACATTCGAAAAGGTCAGGAATTGGTGTCACTGAAGTAAGTGAAATCTCTTCAGTAGTAAGACACAATACTTCACTCGTAAGTTAAGAGTCAGATTATTTGTACAAAAATTTGCCAACCTAAAAAAACTAGTTGATGATTTTAATCAAAATACTGGCTTGGTAGGCTGTTAAAGGTAAGAAACACAGTCTTTTAGAAATATTGTGTTGCTCAAAACATTCTAATTGGTTGAATACATTAGTAATGAAGCCCGTTTATCTTGTAGTGGATGTGAAAATCGATGATGTTGGGGCTTATGGAAAATACAAGGAGAAGGTCAAACCATTGATAGAAAGTTACGGTGGTGAGTATCTGTCAAGAGGTGGGGAAATCAATGTGCTTGAGAACGAATTGTGGGAACCCACTAGGATGGTATTGGTAAAATTCCCTGATAAGGAATCCGCAATGAACTGGTATAATTGCGATGAATATCAGGCACTGAAGAAAATACGAATCAATAATGCGACTTCAACTAGTCTTATCATAGAAGGTCTTTAAGAATTTGCTTCCGGCTTGTTGGACTAAATCAACTAGCTAACACCAAAGAATTCAGCACCTCCTCATAGTTCAACTCACCCTTCTCTTTCCCAGCCAGTTTCACCTTTAACTCCAAAGCTCGTAGGACATAAGACCAGTTACCTAGAGACGTGTTAATCCACAAGAATTGATCAACCAACTCCTCGAGATCATCTGGGTTCTTCTCGATCGCCTCCAATAGTGGTGACGCATGATAGTGCTCAAAGATTTTCAGGTGTTTGACTAGCTGATTCAGTGCTCTAAGTGATGTCTGGTAGTCACAAGCCTCGAGAGCCTTGTCCTTTAGTTCAATGTACTGCTTTACAGTCGAATCTACCTGCATTTGCAAACGCTCTCTACGGGCGTTTTGAGCATCCTGGAGGCTATGTTTGACCTTAGTGTTTCTGAGCAGTCCGTAAGCCATTTCAGCAGGATGCTTGGTCTGGTAACCTGCCCGAAGAACAGCCTGCGACCCATTACCGTCCACCTGGTACTCTTCGACAAATCGTTGCTGCTTGAAGGTCAGATTTGGAGATGCATTCATCGGTATTCTCCTCAATAGGAAATTGGGTTTGGATGAAAATCGATTAGGGGAGGTAAAAATGAATGGGTGGGTGTCTTTGGTCCTGTCCCCCTTTCAAGCGGATAGACGTGTTTTGATCAATCTCTGTAAAAACGATTTGCCTGCAAGTGGCTTACTCTAGAAGTTTCTCCAAATGCAGTAGCAAATTACTGATGATGGATCACTTGACTGGATGGGTTGGACCGTTTTATCAATAAATACTATATGAATTCAGTTAATTAAACTCTTAGTATTATACCACAATTGGACCGAAATCTGAAGACAATCTAGCGGAATTAAAGGGTAACTTTGAGGGACTTCTGGGATGTGCTCGTGCAGGATTTTGAAAGACAAAACTGAGGTGAGTGTCTACTTGTACAGATTATGCTGCTTAAGGATTAGGGTACTTGGTGGAAGATCTGAGGAAGATCATACAGGTTCCTAGTCTGTATAGATTAACGGCTGTATTCTAAACTTTTACTTGGTACAAATTGTAGATGAGTTGCTCCATGCCATAGGTGCCTGCTTAAGTTCTATCCTGTAATTACTGCCACGCACACCATCGCTACCATAAAAGCCCATCTGGTTAGCATGATCAACAACCCCACCAAGAGTACACACTTCGAATATTTCACAGGTATGCCTTACAAGCGTAGTACTCGACCAAAATTGGTATTGGTATGCAGGGAAATATTCTTTGACTTCGCCTACTATCCATAGCTCACCAAATGAAGCTAATTCATCTTTGCTAGGTAACCTCCAATCGTTATAACCTCCTGTATTAAGATTATTACAAAAATTGTAGCTTTCACTCCAGTTAGTATATCTGCCTACATAGTTCAGTGCCCAATAATTTGAATTTATGTCTTTGATAATATCATCAGATATTTTCTTGAAGTTTGTAATATTGCATTCTCTATGAAAATAGTTTCCACCTATTTCACCATCATAGCAGGTTCTTACTTCTGAATTGCATGCTTTGTCATAATCAACAGTGAGGGTTTCATAAGTTGTAACAGAAGAAAGATGCCCTACAGTGCCTGCGAAGGTATCCCCATCCCACATTGCACACTCAAGTCCCTGCCTCACAACACATGAGAAATCAAAAAATGAGCCTGATAGAAATCCATCAGTACAAGTTCTTTTCTCACTCACACAACTTTCTCCTTCCGGTACTGAATATGTATTGTATACTGTTATAAATCCACCGTGTTTTACTTTCCCTACCTCCAAAGGACTATCCCCTCTCCATCTTTCCATTAGACAATCCTGTGGCTGTTCTGTTTGGCAATTTAGTGAAGTAAAAGACCCTGACATTAAACCATTATTGCATGTCCGCATTTCAGAAATGCAGTTACTGCCGAAGGTCACTGATGATGCTGAATATGCCGTCACACTTAATCCGTGTGGAACAATTTCATTATCAATAGAACAAGATGAGCCTGGGGATATTGTACAATTTAAATTGTTGAAAGAACCGCTCAGTATCCCATTACTACAACTTCGGCTCTCACTGACACATGTCCCTCCAAAGGCCACTGCCGATGCTTGGTAAGCCGTTACCGTATTGCCGTGAGTAATCGTTTGGCCACCCAAAAAACAATTGACTGGAGTTGTTTCGGCAACGGTAGAAGTTGGTGTCTCGGTTGCGGTCGGCGTTTGATCCGAAGTCGGTGTCTCTGTTTTGACTGCTGTCAATAGCGCAGTAGTAGCTGTGCTGACATCATAGGCTGCATCACTACTGGCTGCAGCCTTTGTCATCATAGTCGTTGTGGCCGTTTGAATCGTCGCAACGTTAACCGTCACCGCACTGATCTGCCTGGCTCCAGCGATTACACCTGCCCCGAGCCCTGCCAATACACTGTCCCTTGTAGTTGTATCCGTGGTCGTGGTCATGACTACCATAGTGGAGGTCTGCACGATATTGCTGACGTAGGTAGTCTCAATTTCAGTTGCAGTTGCTCCGGCTGCTGGAAGGCTGCTGACCAGTGCTGTGGTCAGTGTCTGCAAGATCGTGCTGTTGCTAGCCGATTTTGTAGCAACTCTGGTCGTTAGACTGGATAATAGGGTTGAGAAGTTTGCTGGCAGAGCGGCAACACGTGTAGAGGATTGGGCACCGACCAGTGATGCCTGGCCGGCCACATTGGAGAGAAGGGATTCAATGATGGTACTAAGGGCGGCCTGTGTGAAAGCTTCATTCAAACCCGCAGCTGTAATCGCATCAAAGGCACCATCAAAGGCTGCTGGGATCACATTGAGCAGATCATTCGTCTCACTGCTAGCAGTAGATCGGGCACCGGATTTTGCTGTCTCCGCAAGACTCGGAGACAGGCCTGCTTTCACAAGATCGGTCTCCAATTGGTTGGCCACAGTTGAGAGGGCATCTTTGACATTGAAGGTCACGCTGGTCGGACTGGCCAGGGAGATAGCTGAGAGATTTTTGATTTCTGACGTCACTGCAAGTTTGTAGGCACCATCGCTGAGTTCCCCGACCGGATCAACAGTCCAACTGATATTGTCTGTGCTGCTGATTGAGAGTGGATAGCAATTTCCACCATTGCTAGGGTTCAGTTGGATGCTTCCCTCGCAGGCAGCATTGAGATTGTTGCCCGTCAAACCGGTGACAGCTTCACTAAAGGTAAGCGAGTAGACTGCTGTGCCAACCACAGAAGAGTTGACTTGAGGATAACTGATTGTGACTGTCGGAGGGCTTTTGTCTGCAGTGTTCCCACCACTGTCGCCTACGCCACCTCCACAGGACCAGAGGAAGCTAGCTAGTAGTCCGATACAGAGCAGTGCGATAGGATTCCAGAAGAATGACGGAACTTTCATAGACCACCTGAGTTGTGAGCTGCTAAAACTACTAAGAACTAGACTGCATCAAGTATGGGCGAAGCGTCTTAAACTCCTTGATCAAAAATGTGTTCTTCTCAAACTACTGATAATATATATTTTTATAGAATAAGTTGTGTTCAAAACCAAATATTCATCAGTCTTTAAAGAGATTGTATAATAATGTCAACCCTTATTGTCCAATGTGGGGGACCAGTGGTTTACATTTTGGTAGAGCACAAAATAAGTGTGAGACAATATTGATTGTCTGAGGAGTTACAAATATTCGTATCTACCTTACTTGTGGTGAGTAGATCCAATCATCAATTTTGTTCGGAGGATATACTTCTGGGCTCTGAGACTTATTCCAGCTGTGTAGGAAAATCGATCAGGGGAGGTAAGAAATGAAGGGATAGGGGTATTTGGTCCTGTCCCCCCGTACTGGAGAATAAAGTGAATTACTTGGACTACACCTTCAACACTGTGATCACTGGACTACAACCTTGCTCCTGAACCACGCTGACCAAACCAGCTTCTTCCAGAGTCTTGAGAGCACGTTGCTTGATACCACGGGAAATCCAAAACTTCGTTAAGAAGTCCTTTGGCAGAGTTACTGAATCATTACCACTCAGCACTGCCCTGAACTGCAGTAGTAAACCAACTACCAGTGTCTGTATCCCAAGTTCAGCTGCCTTTTCAATCCACACCAATTGTACTCTTGGATGAAGAAAGAATTTTCTCTCTTGCTTTGACTGGAGTTCACAAAGATTGGGATGTTTGTAGGCTAACTTCTTTTCTCTAATAGCTACCATAATATTATAAATAGATATTCTAATAGAGGACCCGGGTGCGCACTGGTGTGCAGGTAGGTGCTCACCAGTGTGCAGGTTATTTGACTCTAATCCGTGTGAATTAGGTTCTCTGGAAGCAGACTCATCACCTTGTCCCAGAAGGCTCCTCCACGCTCTTCATCCCGGTAGCGATCAGGATAGCGATGGATATCTGCATCAGTCGTCAACTCAAAGTCTCCCAAGACCTGTCTAGATGCCTCACGCATCAACTCCTGTGCTTGCTGGACTCTGCCATCGAGTTCATCTAGAGGCGCTTCGATCAGTAAAGCATCATGTACTGGCGCACAGACCCTGATTCCGGCTTCTGTCATCAGGATGCAAGCAATTCTCAGCATCTCTGCACCATTGGCCTGCATCGGGAAATTAGCCAAACTTCTGGGGTTGGGCTGCCCTTCCACTTGGATCTGCCAGCCAAGGACAGTCCAGAGAATTTTGTGCAGAAGAGCATAGTCGACATTCCCGTCTGACCATTGCCAGAAAGTTCGGAAAGCTTCCCTGTGTTTGCGCAGTAAGTCTTTAGCTACAATCACTGGTTGCTGGATTCTCTCAGCCAGTGACTCTGCACCCATCCCGTATTGAACAGCCAGTACTGTTGCTTTATAGAGTGCCCTTTGTTCTGGATGGGTTTTCTTTGTCGCATCTGCCGGGACTGCTCCAGCTAGCTTGGCAAACTCCAGATAAGGGTCACCCGAAGCATAAGCTTGTTTCATCGCCAAATCACCAGAGAGTGCTGCAGCAATACCGAATTCCTGTTGCGACCAGTCGATATAGGCAATGCCCCAACCTTCTTTGGGTTTAATCAAGCTTCGTAGCCATTTTGATGGACCGAAGATGAACTTACTGTTACTCGGCTGATTGCGACCGGTCTTGCTTCGAAAAGGACTTAGCAGTGTCCGATTACAACCATCTGTGCCAACCTTGAACTTGTTTAACCTCATACTTCCCAGAGAATGCCTCAATTCATGTAGAGAAGAGATCTGAGGGTAACTTTTCGCCATAGATCGAAGGGTCTCTTCTCGAAGATCAAGATTTCCACTGGGCAGTTTGGGCCAGGCCATCTGGTTACGATTGAGGTATTGGGCAAAGAGATCTGTTTTGAAGGTTCTGCCCTCGTAAACACCAAAATCTCGATCCACAACTGAGATCAGTTCGTCCTGAATGGACTCCCAGTTAGTCTGCAACCGCTTTAGCAATGGTAAGTCAATTGGAATACCAACAGACTCCATTCTGGCTACTGCCTTCATGTAGCGACCCCGAATGAGTGCATGGTCAATCGAGATCTTTGGAGCCATCTCTGGTAGTAGAGCAACCAGTGCATCGACATCCGTCTGGCAGTAGTCTAGTAGAGCAACTTGCTCTTCAGGACTGTATGGCCCACCTCGCATTGCCAATTCACGCATCTCTTCCTTCTCCACCAGAGAGATATGTTCCAAACCGTGCAGGCTCAAGGCACCTAGTAAATTATTCTTTACTGGTAAACTCAGGCCGTTGTTCTGGCATCGGAATTCACAGAAGAGATCTAGGAGATAGTCAGGTAAGTTCCAGTCAAGTGCGAGATGGCAACTCATCTCTGCAGAGGCGTAGTAAGCTACATAAAGGCTGTTTTCTCTTAATGAGAAAGGGCACACCGGCTTAGCTACACCATCCAGCCAAAGACGCTGCAGTTGCCCGCTGTAGTACTCACGGGCGACCATGCATCTTAGCTCTGGTGTGAGCTTTGAGCTTTCGCCATACTCAAAGTCCACACACCAGATCTGCTGGAATTGCTGCCCTTGCAGGAAGCTCAGGCGGCTCCTCGCAATTGAAGAAGCACCAGATGGTCAGGTCGGTCGATGATCTTGTTTTTGAAGGCAATCTCCAAAAGCTCATTCATCGAAAGTTCCGGCCACTCCGGCGCCCCTAAATCCTGCTCTGCAGCAAAGATTTCATAGGCACCCAGGCTCATATTGGCCTGCATCCGAGTCCATTCAACTTCTCCATTACTGGCAGCCTCCATTGCCGATAGGTGCCAGTTCAGAGGCCTATCTCCGTCAGGAATTGCCAGAGGCCAGATCAAGACATTGTTCTGCCGGTCGATGGCCTGCGAAAGACGGTAGGGCTTTGCAAGGTCTTCCACCTCCTGCATGACATCAGGATCTACCAGATAGAGATCCTCCCCATTGTCACCATATTTCAGCAGCATCGTGTCTAACTTGTTTTCAGAATGGACCCTGACAAACTGAGTCCTGTTGGGTTTTCGAACTGGTACAGTTGTCAGCTTCTTTCTAACGCCGCTTACACTGCCAAAGTTTTGTGAGAGTCGGAAACGACTGAAGTCTGCAGTCGTTGGCTTCTTCTTGTTTTCATCAGACATAAAATATTCCCTTTAATAGTTGTGAACGATTTGTTGGTCTACCCACTCTTGCAATTCCAATAGTGGGTACCGAATCGATTTGCCGGCGATCTTGGCGTATTTAGGACCTCGACGATCAAAGCGCCAGCGCCTCAGAGTCTTCACACTCATGCTTATGTAGTCCGCAGCTTCTTGTTCGGTAAGAAATACTTTGGTTTGGTTATTAACCATCAAAATCTCCAATTAAGGTGCTAGAGCAGAATCACAGAACTCGCTGTTCTGTTTATTGTCCCCATTTTACTAAAGAGGTCTCATTGCTGCGCCCCGAGAAAAACCGCGAATTACTTCGCGGAAAAATTCGCGGAAATTGAGCTACGCTTTTTCAAGAGAAAATGGATCGAATTTGCAGGACTGAGCAGTAGAAAAAAGCAGGGTGGGTGGGCTTAATCAGTTGGGTAAGTATGGTCTTAGGATTTTTCTGATCACATTAGAGTAGTCATACTCAGTAACGTTCAGACCCCGTTGCATTGCCTTTGCGTTTAAAGGCTTTCCTTTGTGAAGAAAATGCTGATGCAGGATCGATTTCCTAAGTTCTAGTACATCGGCTACACATCTCAGCCTGGCCTGAGTGCTTAACCACTCAAAGCAAGCAGCTGTCGGAGGAACTGGCTCATTTTGACCAAATCTCACAAAGCGTTTAGGGACAAGTAATTCAGCGCCTGCTTTGACCCATCCCTGCCGAACCATTTCAGCAAAAGCTTTTTGCAAGTTCTCAAAAGGCAAATCGGTCTGGAGCTTCAAAACTGTTTCTGCAGAGATTGGCTCAGCCAGGCTTGCAAAGGTACTCTCAACCAACAGGCTATGGACAGGTGTTGCGTAGCCGTAATCACTACCGTCAACTACATAGTGAAACACCGGGAGGTTTTTCCAGAAGATCAGGTTCCAGTAAGGGAGTGGAATAACCTGTTCGCCCTTTGAGGCAACTAGATGCTGAAATCCTGCAGAATATTGCAGTATTTGCCAGAGGTCTTTTTTACGTTCATCTTCTTGCTCAGGGTCTCTCGAATTCTCATAATCTATGCGCCATGTTTCATCCATACTAGAAACTGGCCTGAGATCACAGGCTCTTGCGTATAATTGCCAACTTTGATCATAGGCATGAAGCAGTGCTGCTTCTTCTAAGTTTCCCTCTGAGTTGGGCACAGCATCCAGCAAGGACATCTTCTGAATCATTTGTAGATCCTTTCTTTTGTTCTCATTGATTCCAGCTTCATTTCGAACTCACTTTGGACCTTATTGATCGACGTGTACCTCTAAGATTCATCCAGTCTATTGAGGACAATGACCACAATAAGGGTTGGCCGAAACAGGAAACAAGGAATAGTTAGTTGTGAAAAGTAGGGCTTTAGGTTGGTCTGCGAGAGTTCGTTTAATTGAAGGGAGATGCTCTTGAGGTTGGCAAAAAGCAATCTGGCAGGTCTGAGTAAATATGGCTTTTTCAGTCTGGTTTGGAAGTATCAGAATTTTCTGCAGCTGACCAAGCTTCTTCCAATAGTTTGAGTTGATTTCGCTTCGGATCATACAGATCGTTAACCATCGAATCGAGCAACACACTATAGTAGTGTCGATCTACGAAGGTGCTTCCGTGCTGAATTTCTTCAATACTGTGGCGCTGGTATGCACTGGAATGAGGAAGTTCAAGGTATCTGGAGGAATCGGGATTCTTTGGCATCAGAAACGGAGGCTTTTTGGAGTTAACGACGGATTAGTGTCTGCAACCCAGCAGAATCAACGCTTACACCAGGCTGCCAAAGCCGATATGAAGATCAACTTCGCCTAGCCAGGACTACAAGACACTGGCTGACAACCAATAGTTATAGGGAATTTCTAAAATGTCCAATGGTTATCCAAAGTGAGTGACTTAGGGGCATTCACTGACAATGATAAAGTCTTATCGGGAGGACTACAATCTTGGTTCTAAAGAGGAATAAAAAAGGTAAGGTTTTTGGGTACTCAAAATACATCAGCTCAACATCTCATCCATCACCCTCTGGGTCCGATCGGCAATCCCTCTTTGAGCAGACTCCAAGAATCGAGCATAGCGTCTAGTCATTGGTGAACCGGGTGAATGACCCAGTTGGTAAGCGATTCAACAATCTCATCAGTTTTGGAGGATCAGAAAAGATTTTTGAAATTTGAAGGTTTTTATCTTGGAGAGCTACTACTAAAGATAAATGTCTGACGAATTGTAGTCTTGATTTAAACTACCTTTTAGTTGATATTTATGCTGCGCAACGCAAATTCCTTGCTTTGCCAATACAAAACCCTTTTTATCATAATATTTTTGAAATTTGAAAAAGGTAATTATGTCAATAATCTATCACTTCTCGGCAAAACCGATGGCTGGTAAACGAAGTTCAACAATTAGCACAATTAGAACAAGTGCAGGAATCCTGGCCAGACTGGGGGCATCGCAAACCCGAATTTATCATAGTATGCTTGGTGATAGTCTAGGGAATATTGGCTTGGGCTGCACCTTTGGCAGTTTTTCTGAAGCAATGAATGTTCTCGCCAAAAGAGAGTCTGATCCTCATTGGCTAGAGTTACTTGAGAAGCAAAAACCCGAATTAATTATGGATGTCAAAACACGAAGTCTATTAAGAGTTGCTTATGGGGAAGTAGATATGTCAGCAGTTGTACATCATGTAAGATCTTATTCTATAATGAGAGACAAACTTCCCGAAGCCTTGGAAATGTTTAATGAACTAGAGGGGCTTAGGGATAGGAAGACAAAAATTGCCGCCATAGTACCATCTGTGTCGGCCGGTATGGCTGCTCTCCATGCAGTTTATCAAAATGATTCATTGGAGGATACCGGGAATAGTATGGATGAAGTGGGGATGTCGGAAGCATTCCAAAATCTGATCCTTCGAGCGAGCCAACTTGGGACCTTGGAAACTTCATCAATAAATGTGAAAATTTAAGGAATTACAAACAACATGAGAATTGCGGAGCCAAAAAAAATGATCAAACCAGCTTCATTCGAATTAAAACTCATCTAGCTAAATTTGATAATTGAGGAGTGGCCACCGTTTTGGATAGATCTAGAGAAGCCAAAAGACCATGTGATTATAAAATGTGATGCAATTATCTTTGTTGCAGGATCTGGTGGTCACACAGGAAAGGATAAAACTGTGCTTGTCGACCATATTGGTGCAATCAGGTCCATGGTGACTGCACAGGTCCATGGATTGAAACGCTGCCTGATGCTGAGTGCAGTTAATGCAGTTGAAGACAGTAATTCGTCTGTAGCCCACTATCATAAGGCCGAGGCCTTTGCTGACCGTCATTTGATGGAGACAAATCTTGATTGGACAATCGTCTGCCCGGGTAATTTGCGTGACGATGAGGGCAATGGGTTAGTTTCCGTTAGTTCTGAGATTATTTTACAGGGCCCAACTGCCCGAGACAATCTAGCTACCACCCCAGGTTCTTGTCTGGAACTACCCAACATGATTAGCAAGCGTTTTAGTCTTTTGGAAGGAAAAACACCAATTAAAGAAGCGCTCTCAAATGTCTGAAGTAATCTCTTCAAATTAGGGCTAACTGCGTTTCAAGATTCTTTATTTTAACATCTCATCCATCACCCTTTGGGTTCGATCAGCAATCCCTCTTTGAGCAGACTCTAGGAATCGGGCATAGCGGCGTGTCATTTTAGAGCCGGGAGAGTGGCCTAATTGATAAGCAACTTCATCAAGAGTAGCACCAGATGATAAAAGGCGAGAAGCCACAGTGTCCCTTAGACAATAGTTAGGACGGTACTCTTCAGGAATCCCAGCAAGATCCCGTATCCGGCGGAAGTGGCGGAGATAGGAATCTAGTTTGCGTTGGCCTCCTGCCGGGCCGGGAAAGACGAACCTGCTGGTCCGCATCACATCCGGACAGTCCTCAAGCAATTCTCGTTGTTGCTTTAGAATGTAATGTAACCTCTTACTCATTGGAAAGATGAGGGATTTTCCACTCTTCGTATCACGCTTGGTGTAAAGACGTTGTTTGAAATCAACATCCGTCCAAAGCAGCTTTAGTGGTTCTGAGGCTCTTGAACCAGTCCATGCTATGAACTGGTGCAGGTGGGCAATATGTTGGTCAGGATAGTCATCCCAAACTTTGTGAAGCTCTCTAAACTGCTCATCAGTCAGGATCTCAACACGTTCAGAATCAGGATCAGCTTTTGGTAATTGAATTGTCCAGTCCAGTGCTGGACAGAGTTTCTTGCGGATTCCAAAGTTGACAATCCTCCGGAGTAATTCCAGAACATTGCTCACTGTCTTGCTGCTGTGTTCTTTAAGCAGATCTAGGCGCAGTCTGTCTACATCAAGTGGGGCAAGCTCATTCGGTATCTTTTTACCAAATGTACTTCTAATATGTAATTCATAGCGGTTCTTATCAGTGGTGAGACCCTTGAGAGAATCTCCCTTCGACTCAAGGTAGATCTGCCACAGTCGGTCTATTGTTGGTTTCTCTGATTCCGCTAACTTGGCTAGTTTACTAGCTTGGCGTTTCTCCTCATTTGTTTGAGCTTGCCCATTCATCCTCCTTGCGCGTTCTGCAGCTGCTCTTGCGACTGTCCAGCCTTGAGACTTCCGTCCTACCTTCTCTTCATATAGTTTGCGGCTCTCTGGACGTCGATAGGTGATGTAGAAGATCCTCTCATCATTCTTCTCAACGTATGAGACACCCTTGTAATCTGTTTGAACTCTGACTGCTCTCGGCATCGACACTCTTTTTTGATCAGATTTCATTTTACCCAACCATATACCCAACCAATTTATGGGTAAATGAGGGATACTAGTTGACACTTCTGACCAAACAAGCTATCAATATCACCAGTAATTACAAGGCTATATCATAAATCAGGGGTACTTCTGGGTAAATGAGAGAATACTGTGCCAGACGGGCTCATAACCCGAAGTTCGCAGGTTCAAATCCTGCCCCCGCCACCACACTTTTCCTCAGTAAAATCAGTATCTAAGAATCTAATCAACTTACCGCTGTAAGTACCCCCGATTTTCTGTCCCCACCACTATCCCCACCTACTCGGTAGTATTTCTGTCCCAGTTTGACACTACACATTGCAAAATTAATTATTTTCTAGCCCCTCCGCAACTCGCCTCAATACCTCGATCAAAGCCTTCAGCCTCTCCGAATCAACTGAATAATCTTCTCCTAAGTAAAGCCAACGATTGATCTCAATCATCAGTGATTGGACTCTTTGATCTTTGTTATAATGTTTCATCGGCACAATGGTTCCACTGAATGGCTGATTCCAGGCAGTTGAATAACCACAACTCTCTAATATTTTCTCAACCCTTGCCACTAGTTCTTCAGGGGTATGAAAGTCATCCGTGCCTATACAAAAGTCTGGTCGGAAAACTGTTTGGTTTAGTTCATAAGGCAGAGGCAAAGCTGGGAAGCTATGACCATCGATGATCAGACAATGGTCATTAGCCAAGAGTGACTCCTCCACTGCCTCTGTCAGTTTTTGGTGATGAGGATTGAAGAATCGCTCTAGTAATTCCTAACTCTTACCTTAGCTGCCCTATTTTATGGCGGCAGCGGAAGTTATTCAGCAATGTAGGTTACATTTATCCTAACCTGAATTATGAATAATTAATCTACAATTATCTCGATAATTATTTACAAGACTTAACCAGTCATGAAGATGAGTGAAATACGTCCAGTATGCTTTACTGACAGTAGTTTTTCCATAATTTCCACTATAATTGTTTGACAAAATAATAAAAGAAAAGACTAGTATTTGACCCTAATCCACCTTGTCAAGAACAGCTATCTTGATGGGGTTTACTTTTCGAGCAAAGTGGCTAACAGAGTACACTGAGTTTTTTTTACCACTCTGATAAGTACGGATTCCTCTGGCATTCTCAGTGATCAGATTTTACATACAAATTTCTGTCAAAGATGATTGAAGCTAAACTTTAGTTGATCAAATTTTAATCAAAATTACTTGAAATTTGATCAGATGGAATTTGTAAATTTTTTTAATCTTTATATGACTAAAAATTAGACTAAAATTTGAAAATATTTTTGTGAGATACGACTTGATGGCAATTTTATTAAGCAAATTAAACTTGCTATGATTTCAACCGTCAGAAAAACTAGCACATCTCAAATAACCAGTTAAGAATCGAATAGTGAGATTAGCAACTTTTTTCAAATCGGTTTATGCAGAAGAGGCGCCTTGTGAAAATTTTGAATTTGGAAGCCAAGACAATTGAAGCTCAAAAAATCTTAACAAGCCATTTTGTGGGCCAGTGTTAAGTGTTGTAAGGCAACTTTTCAGCCGGCCCAGCTCAATTTTTGGGCTGATTCTGATTTTTTTGATGCTAATTGCTGCCATTTTTGCCCCCTGGTTGATGCCTCACGATCCTTTCGAACAGAGTTTTGATGGGTTGACCTTAATGGGCGAACCGCTGCCCCCCAGTGAAGAATTTCCTTTGGGTACTGACCTACTTGGCCGTGATCTGGCTTCCAGACTGATTTTGGGCGCGAGAACCTCACTTGTTATCGGTGTTTTGGCTAATGGTATTGCTGTAGTGATGGGAGCTTTTGTAGGAATCTTGTCGGGATATTTTGGAGGTTGGCTGGGAATGATACTGATGCGCTTTACTGACTTGATGATGGCCTTTCCGGCTTTGCTACTAGCGATTGTGCTGGCTGCTATTTTCAAACCTAGCTTATTAATTGTAGCGCTGGTTATTGCAATGGTAAATTGGGTTCAAATGGCGCGAGTCATATATACTGAAGCCCGCTCTTTGGCTGAGCAAGAGTTCATCCAAGTACAAAAAGCTATTGGTTCGGGCCCATCTCGCATTCTCTTTCGTCACTTCCTACCACACTTGCTTTCTTCAATCATTGTGTTCGGTACTCTGGGCATATCAACAACTGTTTTGCTGGAAGCAACTCTTAGTTTCCTTGGAGTTGGCGTGCAACCCCCAACTCCCTCATGGGGAAACATCATTTTTGAAAATCAGACCTACTTCAACACGGCACCTTGGTTGGTCTTTTTCCCAGGATCAGCAATTTTATTGCTGGCTCTAGCTTTCAACCTAGTTGGAGATGCTCTAAGAGACATTCTTGATCCAACTCTCAAGGGTCATCACTAATGCGTAATTATGTACTTCGGCGGTTGCTGCAAAGTGCGTTAATATTGCTGGGAATCTCGCTGGTGACTTTTATCCTGCTTTACTTGATTCCAGCGGATCCAGCCCGTCAAATTGCTGGCCGAAGTGCCACTGCGAAAACTGTTGCCAACATTCGGGCCCAACTTGGTTTGGATGACCCAGTCATGATTCAGTACTTTCGTTATCTTGGGGGTTTAGTGCAGGGCGACATGGGGCGGAGTTATCTACAGCGTGCTGAAGTTAGTGTTTTGATTGCTGGGCGCTTGCCAGCCAGTCTGTTATTGATGGTTTCCGCAATTGTCACAGAGTTGATTCTAGGGCTGACCATAGGAATTATTGCTGCCCTCAATCGGAACAAGTTAGCAGATCAGACGCTAATGGTTTTTAGTTTTGTATCGATTTCGGCTCCGCAGTTCGTGATTGGAATTTTGTTGTTATATTTTTTCTCAATTCAATTTCAATTGTTACCGATTGGCGGGTATGGCACCTTTGCGCACTTAATTCTTCCCTCTCTAACCCTGGGCCTACTTGGGGCGGGGTGGTATTCGCGCATGATGCGCTCTTCTATGATTGATGTCCTGCATCAAGACTTTATTCGAACGGCTAGAGCAAAGGGAATTGCCAAGCGCCAAGTCATTACAGGACATGTAATACCCAACGCCATCTTACCGATCATTGCAATGGTTGGTATCGACATCGGTTTGTTCATGTCTGGAATTGTCGTTGTGGAAAGTGTCTTTGGCTGGCCTGGCATTGGTCAACTCGCTTGGCAAGCCATTCAACGAATTGATATCCCAGTTATCATGGGAGTCACGATTGTTTCCGCCATAGCCATTGTGCTGGGTAATTTATTAGCTGACTTGATTGTACCGTGGATAGATCCCCGGATTAAGATCAAGTAAATTCAAGAAGGATAACTATGACTAAGATTTTCCTTGCAGGTCTAGCTGGCATTGCACTGTTTGGTAATGTGGCCTTGGCTCAAGTTAACGAGAAGGCACCTCAAGGTGGCTCTATGACCGTCACTTACAAAGATGATGTAGCAACGCTGGATCCAGCAATCGGATACGACTGGCAAAACTGGTCTATGATCAAGAGCCTCTTTGATGGTTTGATGGGATATGAGCCTGGAACCACCAAGCTACGTAATGAGCTCTCCGCAAGCAATACCATTTCGACTGACGGGACGATTCACGTTTTCAAGATGAAAAATGGAATCAAGTTCCACAACGGCCGTGAGATCACAGCTGCGGATGTAAAGTATTCTATTGAACGAGTGACCAATCCAAAAACCCAGAGTCCAGGGGCAGGGTTTTTTGGAATGATTGACGGTTTTGACTCTTGGAATGCAGGGAAAGGATCTGAACTTTCAGGAGTTAAAGTGATTGATGAAAAGACCGTAGAAATTAAGCTATCCCGTCCTGATGCAACCTTTCTGCATGTGATGGCACTTAATTTCGCCTCAATAGTACCAAAAGAAGCTGTTGATGCGGCAGGGGAAGATTTTGGTAGGAAACCAGTTGGGTCCGGGGCATTTAAGTTGGCGGAGTGGACACCTGGACAGCGTGTTGTGTTTGAGGCATTTGATGAATACCATCGAACTGGAGTGCCCAAGTTGGAGAATGTCACATTTGAGATTGGCCTGGAGCCTATGGTCGCTCTGCTCCGCTTGCAACAAGGGATGGCAGACACACTGGGTGATGGCATTCCACCCGCACAATTCATGCAAGTTATGAATGATCCCAACCAGTCAAAAAATGTGATTGAAGGCGGACAGCTCCATACCGGTTATATCACGATGAACACCAGAATGGCGCCATTCGATAATGTGATGGTTCGAAAAGCCGTCAACATGGCAATAAACAAAGATCGTATCGTGCGCATTATCAACGGTCGCGCAGTCCCGGCCAACCAGCCCTTGCCACCCACGATGCCAGGCTATGCCAAGGACTACAAGGGATATCCATTCGATCCCGAGGGTGCAAAAATAATGCTGTCAGATGCTGGCCTTGCAAATGGCTTTTCCACTGAATTATTTGTTTACAACACTGACCCGAATCCAAGAATTGCTCAAGCAATTCAGCAAGATCTATCAGCTATTGGGATCAAAGCTGAGATCCGCAACTTGGCTCAAGCAAATGTAATAGCAGCTGGTGGTGAACCTGACCAGGCCCCAATGATCTGGTCTGGAGGAATGGCTTGGATTGCGGATTTCCCAGATCCCTCTAACTTCTACGGTCCTATTTTAGGTTGTGCCGGTGCAGTACAGGGCGGCTGGAACTGGTCTTGGTACTGTAATGAGAAACTTGATGCAAGGGCCGCTGAGGCGGATTCGATGACGGATCCATCCAAGATAGCTGAGCGAGAAGCTGCCTGGAGACAGATTTACGTAGACATTATGGATGATGCTCCGTGGGTTCCGGTATTTAATGAGCAACGCTTTACTTTTCGCTCTGACAAGATCGACGGGGATGGAACACTTTTTGTGGATCCAGTACACATTCCAGTCAACTACGACTACATCTTCTCAACGCAAGCCAAATAGGTTTTCATGTGCCAGAATCGTGATCACACTATTCATGGCGCCAATCATCACTTTGGGTGGGACAACTCGCTCTCACCCGCTGTAATGGTGGCTCCTGGGGATAGGCTACACTTGAATTGCCTAGACAGTTCTGCAGGGCAGTTCACTTCCCAAAGTACAACTGCTGATGTCCCCAATCTTGATTTCGCAAAGGTAAATCCAGTTACCGGACCAATTTACGTAGATGGAGCAGAACCAGGAGATATTCTCAAGCTTGAGATTGAAGGCTTCGATCCCTCAGGCTTTGGATGGACAGCAAATATTCCCGGTTTTGGTCTACTAGCGGACCAGTTCAAAGACCCTTTTCTTAAAGTTTGGAAGTATGACACAAAGAAAATGGTACGTGCGCTCTACTCAGACATTGCTTGGGTACCACTGAAGCCTTTTGCAGGTACTATCGGACTTGCACCTGCAGAGGACGGTCTGCATTCTGTAGTCCCTCCGCGACGGGTTGGTGGGAATATGGACATTCGTGATCTGACTAGTGGAACCACCCTGTACCTACCCGTAGAGGTAGAGGGTGGTTTGCTGTCTATTGGTGACACCCATGCAGCTCAGGGTGATGGCGAGGTCTGTGGCACTGCTATTGAGAGTCCAATGGATGTAGACATTCGTGTGGATCTGATTAAGCAGACACCTCTGGCGAATCCGCGTTTTACCACACCCGGTCCGGTCACTCGGCATTTGGACTCTAAGGGCTATGAAGTAACAACAGGAATCGGACCGGACTTGATGAAAAGTGCTGGTGATGCAGTCTCCAGCATGATTGAACTGCTCTCGGTCAATCATATGCTGAATCCGGTAGAAGCCTATCTACTGTGCTCGGTTTGCGGGGATCTACGGATCTCTGAAATCGTAGATATGCCTAACTGGGTTGTTTCCTTCTATTTTCCCAGAGTGGTCTTCGATTGACTTCACGTTCCTTTCAAAACTCTTCTCAAAATCAGCATTCTGAAGGAAGACTCCTTTCAGTCCGAGACCTTCATGTTCAAGTTGCAACAGCCACTGGACCTAAAACCGTCCTTGAAGGGCTATCATTTGAACTGGGACGAGAAGAGACTCTCTGTCTGGCTGGTGAAAGTGGCTCAGGTAAGTCGATGGCAGCCCTCGCGATCATGGGACTGCTGCCAAAACCTATGGCACGTATCACCAAAGGGTCAATTAAGCTTGGTAATCTAGAATTGACTCATCTTTCCGAAAACAGCTATCGGAAAGTCCGAGCCGCTCGGATCTCAATGATCTTCCAGGAACCGATGACCTCCTTAAATCCTATCAGAACCATCCAAAAGCAGCTCTGTGAGACCTTGCTTGAGCACAGACAGTGTAGTCGACAAGATGCTCCAGATAGGGCACTAGCTTTGTTGAAAGATGTGCGATTGACTGAACCAGAGCAGCGCCTTCAGCAGTATCCTCACGAACTCTCTGGGGGTATGCGCCAGCGAGTGATGATTGCAATGGCTCTAGCTTGTGAGCCAGAAATTCTGATTGCCGATGAACCAACTACAGCTTTGGACGTGACAGTACAGGCAGAAATTCTCGCATTGATGCGAGGCCTGCAGGAATCACATAGCACAGGTTTGCTGATGATCACCCATGACATGGGGGTCGTCGCTGAGATGGCAGATCATGTGATGGTTATTAAAGAAGGACGAGAGGTAGAGACTGCTTCAGTTCGTCAATTGTTCATCAAGCCAACTCACCCTTATTCGCAGAAGTTGCTGAAGGCAGTACCCCGCCTTGGATTTGCTAAGCCAAAAGACCCACTGCCCGATACCTTGGAAAGTATCCTTCAAATCAAAAATCTTAAGGTTCATTTTTTCATACATGGAGGAGTCTTTAATCGTCCAGTAGCTCGAATTCATGCGGTGGAGAACGTTTCCCTTTCGATTCGGCGAGGTTCGACTCTAGCTTTAGTTGGCGAATCAGGTTGTGGCAAGTCGACCATCGGGAAGGCGATGATGGGACTAATACCTTGTTCCGGGCAGATTCAATTTAATGGAGAATCTATAACTGGACTCTCTCGTCTCAATATGAAGAGGGTTTTGAGGAATATTCAAATGATTTTTCAGGATCCAGGAGCCTCCTTAGATTCAAGAATGAAGGTTGGTGATCAAGTGGCTGAACCGATGGTTGTTCATAAAATCGCACGAGGATCAGAATTGAAGGACCGAGTGGCTTACCTATTTCAAAGGGTTGGACTTTCTGCTGATTCTATTGAGCGTTATCCTCATGAATTTTCCGGTGGACAACGCCAGCGTGTCTGCATTGCTCGGGCACTTTCTCTCTCACCAAAATTGATTATTGCAGACGAGTGTGTTTCCGCGCTAGATGTATCAATTCAAGCTCAAGTTTTAGAGTTGCTCAAGGAACTTCAGCAGGATGACGGGATCGCATATCTTTTCATAAGCCATGACATGGCTGTGATAGAGCAGATGGCAAACGATGTAGCCGTGATGCAGCTTGGTCAAATCGTAGAATATGGGCATCGTGATGCCGTACTCCGCGATCCCCGCCATCTTTACACCCAGCGACTTCTATCAGCAGTTCCTATTCCTGATCCAGAAATTAAAAAACACCCTTTTTTACACCAAGAAGTTTTTGTAGAGTCTGAATCTCCGATTTTTCAACTAAACGAACGCCCAACTCCTCTCTATTTGAAAGAAGTTACTTCAGGGCATCAAGTTGCACTTTGATTTAAAATCAGCATTGATAATTTGTAATCTCACTTTAAATTTTTCTGATACTCATTTTTATTTTTGGCATTTAAATGATAATTGGAGTTCCCAAAGAAATTAAAAACCAAGAATATCGTGTAGGCATGACTCCAGGTTCCGTACGTGAATGCATTGCACACGGGCACAAAGTTGTAGTTCAGTCAACTGCTGGAATTGGTATCGGGTGTAGCGATGACGCTTACCAAGCTGTCGGAGCTTCCATTTCACCGTCTGCAGAGGATTTGTTCAACCAGGCTGAAATGATTGTTAAGGTAAAGGAGCCGCAAAAAAGTGAATGCAAAATGTTACGAGAAGGACAGATACTTTTCACCTACTTGCATTTGGCTCCAGATGAAGAGCAAGTCGATATGTTGTTGGACTCTGGTTGTACAGCAATCGCTTATGAAACTATCACCGACTCACTCGGCAATTTACCTTTATTAGCCCCAATGAGCGCGATTGCAGGACGAATGGCCATTCATGTTGCGGCCTATTCACTTCACAAGAACAGCGGTGGGAGTGGGATACTTTTTGGAGGAGTTCCAGGAACACAGCCGGCCAAAGTTTTGATCGTTGGGGGAGGTGTTGTCGGAACAAACGCAGCACAAATGGGTATTGGATTGGGTTCAGATGTGACTGTCATCGATAAAAATATGTCTCGTCTACGTTATCTAGATGAAATTTTTGGCTCTAGATTGAAAACTTGTTATGCCACTTTGGATAGCATTGAAGAATTTGCAGTTGAAGCTGATGTTGTGGTTGGAGCAGTTTTGGTCCCAGGGTCTACATCTCCTAAACTAATCAATCGAACTACGATCTCAAAAATGAAGCCAGGTTCAATAATTGTTGACGTTGCAATAGACCAGGGTGGGTGTTTCGAAACATCAAAAGCCACTACCCATGATTCCCCCACTTATTTGTATGAAAACATTGTACATTATTGCGTCGCCAACATGCCTGGTGCCGTGGCCAAAACCTCTGCTTTTGCACTTAACAATGTCACATTACCATTTGTCTTGAATTTGGCTGACAAAGGATTGAAAGAAGCTTCTTACGATAACTCGCATTTTCGTCAAGGATTAAATATCCATGCAGGAAAATTGACTTGCTCGGCTGTTGCTAAAGCTCAGAATAAGCAATTTATCCCGGTACTCGAAGCAATTTAGTTCCTCTCCAAAAAGAAACCTTTGAGGGAATAGATGCGATTAGGGACTATTCGGGCAAGCTACTGCTGAACAACTATGCTGTCAAGCCTCAGGATGATTTATGAGGCTTTAGTGATCTACTGTATCTTTCTGAGGCTCGCTCCAAAAATTAACCTGATTAAGTGAGGAGCAATGTTTTCTTACCAAAAGCTCTGAGAGCTCCACTATTGGGCGCGGCATGCTAGTCATTACAAGGCAGCTTTAACATAAAAACTCTCTCCACAGCGATTCTGAGCACCCTCAGGACTATGTTTATTTTCTCTCAGCCTACTATGTTTGCTCAGTTCAAAAATAGTTCATTTGTTAATGGTAAGTGCTTTAGTTTCCTCCCGTGTTGCAAGGCCTTACATTAGACACTGTAACTGAGAGAAGTGACTTGGTTACTAATACGATAATTATCTACAGAGGCCGCCCATACTCCCTAGCAAATTTAAGGTAAATAATATATTTATTATTTTGGCGATAGAACTGTTGGTTTCAAATGGTATGGGGCAATAGTTGGGGTTGGGTTTAATCCAGACAATTATGAAACTGAAGTACCAGTTGGATGATTTTAATTTTCTCTGTGTGTTTTGATGGCAATTCCAACTCCCGCAGCAATAATCACTAGCATACCGAGGATCGTCCATTGATCTGGAAGATGGCCGAAAAACAGCCAACTCAAAAGAGCCGCCCAAACAATGTGCACCCAATTGG
>JACLAC010003810.1_pt1 | contig 27655 bp, 14 predicted proteins | sample 8027881 | NCBI WGS metagenome assembly JACLAC01 (sample SAMN15725517, study PRJNA655200) | protist metagenome | isolation source: fluorescence activated cell sorting (FACS) single amplified genomes of... | place: Spain: Blaines Bay Microbial Observatory, Mediterranean Sea | collected 2016-01-19 | reverse complement strand
TGTCTTATATCATAGTAATCATTATATGCTCGTATTGTTTTTTTCATGATGAAATTGTATTAAATCGAAGTAATTATATATAGATGCAAGTTGCATTTTTTTTTTGTCATTTTCATTTCTATTTCTCCTATTGAACGTATATTTTTTTAGTCTTTTCTTGTCTTCAATGCTTCATTTGTTGGCCACATGTTGCACTGTTGCACCATCAGCATGATATTGAAACGAACAATCAAATCAGCACACGACACATTCTTTTTCCTTTCAATGCTTTTCATTTGTTTTAAATACAAACAGTACTTGAGTTCGTTCTTTGAAAGAACATTGATTCAATTCACGATTTACATTCAGTCAATCAGTCAATGCGAACTTTATTGTTATTTCTCTCTGTACCTTAGAAGTCGAGTGTCAAGGCCCTTTCCCTTCCCGGTATTTGCGAGAGGAGCATTATCATAGTTCTTGTTAATGCATTCTGTGCACAAAGGGAAAAGACCATATGGCGCATTACATGTCAATTTCTTCATTTTAGGGAGAAGTTTTACGCTCATTTCTGCATGCCACATTACCACACATTTCGCAATGCCGCCTCCACAACATGAAGGCCAGACAAGAGGGGGTGTCGGGTATCTACAACAGCGCCATTTTCGAAGCGTATTTAAGGACTCTTTGTTGCCTAGGTACATCTCTTCTTGTAAGCGCCGAACTGTTCTCTCCGCTTCTCCTCTGTCTGAACCACAGACAGCTTTCTTGTCTCTTTCTGACATATGCTTAGAATAACAAAAATTTGCACTCTGACCCCATTTATCATCAATATTACCAGAAAATTCGACCGTAAAATCAGAGTCTTTATCATCATCTGCCACAGATCTTAGATGCTTGCATTTTCGCTTGTGTTGTGCCGATTCCTGTTTCTGATGCTCAACAGAGCAGTAGAAAGCTGATTTGCATTTGCTGCATGCTAAATTACACTTAACACCACATATATTGCAGTAATGAGAAATAATTTTTTCTTCTTCAGCAGTTGCTGCAGGATCAGCAGATTCCTCTTTTCCAATCATAAACAACGAGTAGAAAAGATTCTTCTTCAAACTCTTTGAATAAATGATCGTTCACTTGACCTCTATGGATTTTTGGAGTCAAATACTTTGATTATCCTTTTGGAAAAGAATTTGCAGCTCACTTCAAATGATATGGAGCTTTCTCTTTTCAAAACGCACGGTCGGACGATGGTTACATAGGAAAATTTGCAACTGCGATTACTTGAGTTGTGAGGTACAACGTAGCCACACGAGTCATGGAATTGAAGAATGTACATCGTACGGGGCCAATGTTAGGCAAGGGGCTGTCTACAGAGGAGCATTCAGGTCTAGAAGTTGCATGCATGCAGCGCAAGCTCGAAGAGAACTTGCCTGGCAAGATGTACTTCTGGGGAAAGATTGAGGGCTCAACACAGGACTACCTTGTGGTATATAACGTCGATCCCAACGCGGAATTTCCGGACAAGAAATACTATTTCTGTTCTGGATCAGATTTTGTTCTGAGAGCCATGCCTGCACTCACAGCTGAGTACAGCGCCCAAGCCGACGCGATCAAGGTAGCATTCACAGGTGACCCTTCTTTCTATGCATACAATGGAGAAGAGCAAGAGCCAGAGGATCCTGATGCACCTCCTGTGGAGCGCTTCAGAGAAGTGCACAGACTAGCACGCACCGTTGCCAAAATCGACCACGATTGTTGTGTGGTGCCCCGTGGAGCACTCGTAGTTGACGCGTCTAAGAAAGTTATTCAAAACAAGTTTTTCGAGGGTCTATCTTACCAAACTGCTGGTGAACTGAGAGCCTACTTACACATGCGCTATCCTGAACAGCTCCAGGGATTAGCACTGTTGAAGAAACCTGGTATCGTCAAAAGCGGTGATTTCCTGGACTGCATCGATAAGGACTTGCCTAATGGTGTATGGAGTGTCCGTTACGACGATTCAAATACGATAGCCTACGTCAGCAATAACTTCTGGAACGGTTACACCTCCTACTGCGTCGTAGGCGATGGTGAGTATGGTGGTGCCTATTTCGGGAATGGCGTCCCGATGGCGGATATTGCATTCATGCTCTAAGTCGTGTCAAACGCATAGGAAGGAAGGAGGAAGAGAAAGAGCTACAGCATGAGCGCCAGCATGGTCGCGGCCATACAGGCATCGCACATCCCCTTCTGCTGTCGAACTTCGAGCAGACTTGAAAGTTTGAATGGGGAATGGGGCAAGCTAGAACTGCACTCTGCAAAAACATACGTCAATACTGAACATAAGAATACAGGAGTAATTACGAATAAAAGGCAAAAAAATACACTACGATAAAGCCCTCCTGAAACTCATCTCACTTTGGGTGTTCCTCGTCTCTCATAGAGGGAATGGGTCATCATTCATCAATCGTTTTCTTTTTGTGGGACGCTTCGCTGGTGGGACCCCACGGTGGAAGTTTCTTTCCCTGGTCATATTCGCTAAACCGAAACTAATAATCATGGCTCTTCGTCTTACTATCTTGGCCCTTGCTGTAAGTATCATGTCATCGCCTGTGTAATTGTTTTGAGTTTCACTTTGGGTCAATTCTATGCCGTTGACTCATCGAGTGACTGGAGATTCTGGACGTGTCGGAATACCTTCGTTAAAGGTTTTTCATTGAGCTATCATACCTTTCATCCATCACTTATTTATGCATCGTTGAAATTCTGTGTTGGAATACGTGATTTGTTGTGAAATTCAATGAAACTAACCCTTTTCTTCCTTACTCCTTCAATGTCGAAATTCTTTTTCTGTTACAGGCCGCCGCTGTCTCCGCCAACGTGCACGACCGCTCCTTTTATGAGGAGAAGTTCTTCAACTGGCTCAAGACCCACAAGGTCAAGCCCGTTAACGGCATGCACTTCGTGCAGATGCTGAAGAACTTCGCTGACAACGAGGATTACATCAACGCCCACAACGCCAAGGGCAAGACCTACTCTTTGGGCCACAACCACTTCTCTCACTTGAGCACCGAGGAGTACAAGCAGTACGTTAAGCTTGGCCTCATGGACGGAGAGAAGACTGGTGCCCAGATGCACCAGGTTGGCGCCGCCGCCGACTCTATCGACTGGACCACCAAGGGAGCCGTCACTGGCGTCAAGGACCAGGGCCAATGCGGTTCCTGCTGGTCTTTCTCCACCACTGGTGCTCTTGAGGGTGCTTACTTCTTGAAGTACGGAACCCTTGAGTCCTTCTCCGAGCAGAACTTCGTGTCTTGTGACAACCGTAAGAACGGTGGTAAGGACATGGGCTGCAACGGTGGTCTCATGGACAACGCCTTCAACTGGGCTGCCAAGAACGGTGGTGTCTGCTCTGAGAAGGATTACCCTTACACCTCTGGTACTACCCGCCAATCTGGCGAGTGCGAGCAGGACAAGTGCACTCCTAACGCCAACGTCGCTCCCAAGAGCCACACTGACGTCCCCACCAAGTCTGACGATGCTATGATGTCTGCTCTTACCCAGCAGCCCGTCTCCATCGCCATCCAGGCCGACCAGAAGGACTTCCAGCTCTACAAGTCTGGTGTCTTCACTGGTGAGTGCGGTACTCAGCTCGACCACGGTGTTCTTGCCGTCGGTTACGGAACCGAGTCCGGATCTGACTACTACAAGGTTAAGAACTCATGGGGAACTACATGGGGAGACAAGGGATACATCCTTCTTGGACGTGGCTCCCAGTACAACAAGGGCCAGGGCCAGTGCGGCATGCTCATGTCCGCTTCTTACCCTAACCTGTAAGCTCAGACGCAAGCAAGCAAGTTGTGAGAAAGCGTCACTTAAGGGTGTAGAACAACTTTTACAAAATACCCACGGTGTCCTATTTAAGACCATCCAATGGGCCATATAATTGCCCATTATTAACGCAATTCGAATTTAAATGATATAATCAAAAAAAGGTTCAAATTCTAACCGATACACAGACAGGCACTACAAGGTCAAAAAAAGGAATATCTCTCTATCTCTCTACGACATCATCGAATATCGAGTATTATTCTATTTTTGAGTATGCTGCCACTTGCACCCACTTTGTTACAGAATTAACATAAATTACACTTACGAACAAAGCATCTAATCATCATCTTCGTACCCGGCATCGTTGATGGCCTCGTAATGCACAACATCCTCTACGGTCTTCGGCTTGATCAACTCCAGACTCTCAATATCATAATCTAGGATATTGTCCTGTACACCCTGGTTCCCTCCACCAAGTCCACCTACAACTGCAGTGCTACCCCGTCTTCCCTGATTAGGCGTGGAAGGTTTACCATTGGGGTTGAAGTGAGGATCTTCCGGAATAGTATCCATTTGATTGAGCTCATCCAATTTACTCCAATCAAACTCTGTGACTTTTGATACTTGCGAAGCATCGTCTTCATCCTTGGTTTCTTCAAACAATACAACGTCACTTCCCTCATCTTTGGGCTTTTCTAGTAAATCTTCCGGATCAAGCTCATCTTCAGAATCATCATCATCATCATCATCGTCATCTTGCATCTCATCCCATATCTTAAACAAGTAATCATAATGTGACTTTAAAAGCGGTAAAAACATTAAGCAGAGGAAGGTCGTGACACAGCAACCAATAATAGAGACTGTCAGAGTGAATAAGCCGTTGTAAGTACTTCCGCACATATTGTCATTGATCACATCCTCAAGAACAGGCTTAAATGTAGGGCACGAAGACTCCTCAGCATTATAAGGCACAAAAGCTGGAAGTATTCCACTGGGCTTTTGGTAGATTTTAACCACTGTAGCATTCATATCTTGCACCCAATAGCTACCTGGACATGTCACTGAGGCTTGCTCTGGTTCTTCCAATATATCTTCCAGGGTATTATGCATATTTTTCATGCCATCTGCAGCAGCATCCATAACCGGTGTCAAAGGGTGATTGCATCCCATAAAAATATCAGTCGTATTTTTTGGAATTGAAGAAGGAGCAGCACTAAAAAGAGTACCTGAAGGAGACTCCTGGAGACATAAATCACTCAAAAGCGTTGTCAAAAACATCATTGGTACAGCAACGATTGCATACAGGAAAACTACCCCTTGTCCGCAGCACATAGCACTCCGATTCATGCAGTGCTTTCTGCTAGCTTTTGAGAATACCATACATGACACCATGAGGTAGAATATGAGCGACATACCTGCAAAACCATAAAGCATATAAGCTCGATAATCTATGAAATACGGAGTATAGTACTGATCCAGTGAAGTAGTAATCATGTCTTGAAAGGCTGATGTCAGATCTTTCAGGAGAGGTATAGGTTCTCCAAGTGTGTCCATATGTCCTTGCATTTGATTCAATGCTACTGCATCGCAAGTGTTTATTGCCTTTGGAAGGGCAACGTCCAATTTGTCGATTTCCGCTTCTAGGTTGGTCAAGTACTCCGACCAGCCACTCAGTGTGGTGTCGAAACTCCCAAAGGATTCTGAATATGCATCTTCGGCTTCTTGGAAGTGACCTCGAGATAAATAGGTAAGTCCTGCACCAGTGAACAAAGGCAGCAGGGAGAATATAATAAAAAGACCTGTCATTCGTTTTCTCTGCTTTGTAATGCTCTTGTGCGTCCTTTCATTTTCTGCTTTGTCTCGGAGCCTCAGTGCGCGCTCGTCTACTTTACCATACAATTCGGCCTTTTGTATGGCAGACTCTGCTGCTATAGCCATAGCGCTAGTGTCTCCTTTCGATCTTTTCTTTGCTTTCACCTCGCATCGCATGCACTTGCAACAACAGCGGCTGCACAGATACATGTTGAAGCAGCATAACATTAATAGGAAGAAGATCAAAAATGCAACAGGAAGTATAAACATACTAACGCCATACTGATTCTCTATAGTAAATGTACGTGTACCACTACTATAATGTTCGGAAAAGGAATTAATACCTGGGTTCAGCATCTCTCGAATATCATCCGGCAGATACTCGTCCATATAAGGAGCTGCTTGCTGCGCCAACATGTAGCTGTAATCACCAAATATTTGGCCATACTTTACATAATCAGAGGCTTCATAGTTCGCCATGCTCGCGGCTCTCCAACAATCCCTAGGCTTTCTTGACCCTCAACGAAACGAAGGGATATGATATGCTAAGCTGAATTTGATCGACATTCTACGCGCCAATACCAATTTTATTTCTTTTATGGGGCGTAAGAAAGTTATAACTAATCTAAATGAACTCTGAGGTCAACATAGACACTGCTTTACGACAATCGTCAATCGTCCGATCGTCCGATCGTCCGGCCAATCTCTCCACGGTTCTTTTTTAACCCCTCATATTTAACCCCAGGAGTTGACGCTATAGTTTCTCCTGTCCAGACCATTGTAATATAATTAAGAGAAGCCCTAATTATTCGATCGGTTAATTGCATAATTAAGCTGCATTATATACTACTCCAGTTTGATTTCTTTGTAGGTAAGTAGGTAGTAGGTAAGACATATTGAATTTTCGATCGACTCTAAAATCACAGTATTGTACACAGGTTGTTTTAATTAAATTCTTCTAAAATCACGGCTTTTACAATCAGCGTGCCCGCATTCTAAAGGTTTATATGAAGGTGTATACCTAATGAGTAGAAGACGGGACTTCATCCCATATTCCCTTTCATGACGAGCTCGATCGTCTTTGCGTTTTTTGCAGCAAAAAGTCGACTAATTACAGTCACTTTGTTATCATCATCTGCCTACTTGTCCTTTTTATTCTGATCTTCGCTATCATCTGTTTCCGCTTCTGCCCCTCCTGCGCCTGCTTCACGGGACCTGCTCTTTCCCGACGATCCCTTTCCAGATAACAAACTATACCACTTCTTCAAAACGAAGTAAAAGCTGACGAACTGCACTGCTTGGTATGCTACGACCCCATACTTTACCGTAGCATTGCAAGAACTATACATTTTCGGGATGAAGTCAAATCCATGATAAAGGATACGTGTCCAAAAAAACAGCATTGCAAAGCAGGTATACATGAAATTACTCTTTTGGCCTGACCGCCTCCACAACATCAGGGGCACTGTGCTGAGATCCGCAATGCTGAAGCGTATAAGGGGGTTTAGTGGACCAGGAATTTGCCAACCCTCTGATAAGGACTGGACATCACACACACTATACAAAGAGAAAGTGCAGCCACTAATAGCTGCAATACTGAGGAAATGATGAAAATACTCCAACAGTCTTGCCGCTCCTTTTTGGTACCCACCCACCTTGTAGATGAAGTCGTTGAATAGCATTTTCATCACATCCACAATGTAGTAGGTTATCGAGCTCGCAAGAATGAGGTACTCGGGGTACTTTCCTGGATAGTAGAAGTAGCTGTAGACCAGGAGTGAATTCACGATGGCGTGCCAGAGATGTAGCCTGAATGTCGACTCATCTGCACGCGCTCCTTCTTTCATATGGAGTATCAGACTCCATAGAATCATAAAGCAAAGTGACATAGAGTAGAATGCAACATCCTTTTCATTCATTGAACTTTGCGACATCATCAGTACTCAAAATTGCGTCTAAATATTCTTTCTGTGATTGGTGAAGCTTGGTGTTGCTACTTCCTTTTCTCCTTTTCTCTCTCCTATATCTACATGTGTGTCTCCTCAAAAATAAAAGCCCGGAGAAGCGAGCTTTCCTTGGTTTCTTTTTCTCTCTGGGAAAATGGGAATATAGTAGATTTCCCCGATATGGAGTGGCCAAGTTTTATTCGGATTCTTTGTAAGTACCCTAATTGTTGTAGCTAGATCCGACTTGATTGTCGATTCTTGGAATAAAGCCTGTTCCTTCTCTGAAGGTGGTTTCAAGATCATTGTGCGTCTTCGACGGCATCGGCTACGGGATTTGTGTTGGAGCGAGAATCGCGCACCACCAATGCGAGGATACATATGATCTCGTGGTCATTGAATATACTGCTTTCGGTACTTATTACGATCTGTGTGAGAGACAGCGGATCAGCTGCCCACTAAAACCTGTATCCCCATACTTGACCTTCGCACATTCTAACCCTCAATAATCTTATTCATGAAACTCACTTATATAGATGTAGAAAATGGCATTGACGAAAGACTAGGTTTGAATTTTTTGGAGAAGAAGTTCACTGGCAATCCAAAGTGTCGATATCTTTTTTCTGTATGTGCCAGCGGATTTGCTGCTCTGGACATTTTGCGCTCCTCCCACTTTGAGTTGCTAATAGTGCACAATACAGAAAAGGAGCTGTGTGGAGATGGGCTTATGAGAATTGTGAGGAATCTTGGAGATCTGACTCCGGCAGTTCTCCTTACAGAAGGTGCGTCGTCAGCCTCTCTTTTGGATGCCACTTTGCAACAAGAAGTTGCTGCATTATCAGAAAGCAACGCAGACGAGGAGCTGCACAAGGTATTGCAACGTTATTCACGCCAACGTGGCTACGCAGATATTCTCCTTTATCCGTTTAATCAGCCCAAATTAGACGCAGTTGTGGAGGGTGCGCTGACTTACGCACAGACCGCCGAGGCAAAAGCTTCCTTTGACGTGCTCATGGGCAGCCCAAAGGCTATGCCAACTTCTGCTCATGATTCTACAGGAGATGGGAGAACTGTTAGCAGGTCTTCTGTTAAGGCTGTAAATGCCGTTGCGACTGCGGAAAATGCAGCCACTTATTCTTCAACCTCCAGTATCAGTGTGCCCAATACGATCATCAACCCGCAATATGAGGAGCAAGGCAAAGATCCCGGAATTACAGCCCTGTCTTCAGATGCAGTGGGCAGATCAAACGCAAAGGAGGGGGCTAATACAGATTTGCGTCAACAAAGTGAAAAAAGCGATAAAATGAGACAAAATGAGATAGACACACAGAAAATGCGAATCCTTCGGCAAAAGGATGCTTTAATGATAAAGGCTTACTCTCGGGTGCTGGTGCAATTACAGGATAAATTCAACGAACTGGAAGCCAAAATTAAAGCATCATCAGCAGCTGAGAATGTAATAGAATACTTTGATAGTTGTGAAGTGCCCCCATCTACTGCGAGGAGCGAGGAGGCACCGGAAATTGCAGAGGGTGCAGAGGGCTCTGTGAGGGGCAAGGTAAGCGAAACAGACTACACGTCGACGTTTAGGGAAAGCAATCGCAGAATAATTGAGTTTCTAAGGAATTTACCAGTTGCAAACACTGAGAAGTCCATTGAAGAAATTACCGAGTCTGTCTACCATTTTGACCTGCAGGCCAACCCTTTCCTCCCCAGAAGCGCGGCAACGAGACATTCTTACAAAAATGGTTTGTTGACCGAAGAGACGTTGGTGAGAGTTATCGTGGCTAAGGAATTGCTTAAACGTAGGTATAAAAGTGGCTATCTAGATCTTGAAAATTTGCTGATGCAGCAGTACCTTAAGATGACAAATAAACCAAGCAAAATGACAGCTACAACTACAGTTAGTAATGAAATCGATCCTAAGTCCAAATTCAAGAAAATGAGTAAGAGAGAACAAACCCGTGTAGATAAAATGCTTTCTACACTAATACTTGAGGAAGTTACCCGAGTTCGGTCATTAATGGAGTCAAACAAACCTAGTAAGCACATCGAGGCACTGATTAGCCTGTCAGACTTCAATACGACGGAAAATTCAGGTAGTAGTAGCAGCTTGGTTGAATCTGCTTTGCAATCGAATAAATTTGACGACCCATCTGCAAAAAATGAGAATTTCAATTTGCTTTCCGAGGAAGAGTCGAACTCATTTCTATTGGAAAGAATATCAGAAATAGATAGAAGATTGCAAGATGAAGCATCTGCTTTCCCATCGTTACTATCTCCCTTGACTGCGAACAGTTTGCGAGCATTTATGCATGAAAATGGTGATGCGCAAGTGGCCTCAGTCAAAAAAGAAAGCAGCAAAGGATCTCACCAGAACTCGATAGGAACCCAACAAGATAAAGTTACAATTGATATAGATCATGAAGTATATCGATATGCCAAGTCTCACGCAGCAAAGACCGGATTGAAGAGGAAATTAGACAGTGGATTGGCAGATTCTGGAGCTGGAGCTAAACGTGGTCGGCCGAAAAAAGGGTCGAAGAAGGGGACAACTGGTACAAAGCTGAAAAGTGCTGGTCAAAGCGATATCGATGCGAATGGTGATGAGAGTGAGGGTGATGATCATAGATATGTATCTATTTCGCACAAGCCTAAGGTCCTACCTGCGGATACTAGACCTACCAAGCGACAAATGCTCTTGTCTGCATCTGCTGACTTTGTAAACAATTGGGACACTGCAGGATACACACCAAAGTTGGACTTGGCACGCATGGGCGAAGATGATGAAGTGGATGCCGCGGCACGTATTCTGACAATGGGTGCACTTCGGAGATAATCACAATTCATAGACCGTAAACAAAAAATTACAATTGTATAGATTGTCGCATAATGAAAGTTAATTCTTCTTCTAATGTTACACATGAATTTTTTGGCGCTCCCCTTCTGTTAGTAGTTAAAGGTTTTGCTTCCAAACAAATGGAAGGAAAAAGTTTGTTTGTGTTTAGTGTCCACTGGACACTAAACACAAACATATTATATTATGTAATACCCTTTACAACGGGATTTTTCGGATTTTTCTACTTTTTTGGACGCACGACTGACGATTTCCTGAAGATTTGACGTACTGACATACGAGTAAGATTTCGATTATCAATGATAGTGAACACTAATGAGGGGGACTCGAGAGATTCTTTCCACATAAACTAATATGGTGCTTTAACAATGGACGACGACGAAACTGCAGGTCACACTCCAATAGCAGTGCTGAGGACAGACTTGCATGCTTGCTCAGTCGAGGCTATTGATTCCTCTTCATTTCTATGTGGTTTGTACGAATTAGATGAAGCTGAGCAGAAGCGTAATGGACGTCTAATTGTCTGTGATTTAGACGCAACATTCTGTTCATTGGATGAAGCAGATGAGCTCGCAGATGACCTGCCAAAGATCGTGACATCGGGTTCTGTGGAGACGGATGGCGGGGTACTGGACTGTAAGGTCACTGGAAACACGGCAGCTGCAGCACTTTCAACAGGCCGGTTGGACATATTTGCTATCTCAAAGGAAATGAACCAGGAGACTTCTTGCGTAGATTACACACTAGACTTGAAACTTAGTAGGACGTCCACAGAAGATGGGCTGTTTCTGAGTCTGGATTGGAGTAGTGGGGCTCGTGGCTATTACCCGCAGTACAGTAGCATAGATGATTCTGCTTTCCCAACTCACCATATCGCCGTTTCCACGCAAACTGGTTCGGTGAAAATCTATGATTTGAACGATACATCAGGTTCGCATGCTCTTGTATCTATGTCAGATGCTCATAGTATTTACGGTGAAAATGTACCTGCATGGATTGTAGCATATGATCCTTTTTCTGGTGGTACACGACTAGCCAGTGGAGGTGACGATTGCTGTCTGCACATCTGGGATATCCGTACCGGCTGTTCGGCAACAACTTTGCGAGGCACTGCTTCCGATGGTACAGTAGACTCTTCTGTGTTCCTGAATAGTGCAGATGAGGGCTCTTTCAGTGAGGAAAGCGAACCAAGCGGCACTGTAGTGATGAGTAATAAGCGATCACACACTGCAGGGGTAACGTCCGCTCAGTGGAATCCCTTCATTGAGCATCAAATATGTGTGTGACTGACTTGTGCATTTGACCTTTTTCACTCTTGACTTTTCAGTCAAGCTATATACTGTCTCTAATCGTCTGCATGCATGCAGCTCGATATTTTTGCATAGACTAACATGCACTTGCCTTCTTCTTTTCTTCATTTACGCTCTATGTCTCACAGGTACTGGAAGCTATGATGGTGTTTGTCGGCTGTGGGATGTACGCATGATAAGAAGTCCGATACTTGAGACAGACTGTGGGGGAGGTATTTGGAGGACCAAATATTGGGATGAAAATACTATAGGACTGGCTTGTATGCATAGAGGATCTCTATTATATGAGTTTGAGAAGAATAATGGTGATTATACAACTGCTTCATTGATCGGTGAACATTATGAACCTAGTTTAAAGGAACAGACTAAAGGACATCTAGCCTATGGCCTCGCAGTCATGAGAGCACCTTCTGGTCATGTTGAGGGAAATTATGATTGCAAGAACACATCCAAGGCAAGGAATAGATGGGTCTGTGCTTCTTGCTCGTTTTATGATGATTTAGTCAGTCTCTGGTCAGTTGGCCCGTAAAGCTTCCGAATGAAGAATGAATGCTCATAACCAAACAACCAAACAACCAAACCAGACCTTGTGAAGTGAAAAGCAAGATTGTTATTCTTATTCCGTAAAATCTATTTCATTTTTACCAAACAAATGTTCAAAAAGTTATGTACATGAAGAATTCATTGAATCAAATTCAGTCTTCAGTCTTCAGTCTTCAGTCTTCAGTCTTCAATCTTCAATGATCAATCACTCTTATGGTCGTATTTGTAGGTACCGTATTTTTCTGACTCGAATCGAGTGAAGTGCGCCTTTACGTCGGTATGGAACCGCTTCTCATCAAAGTCTCCCATTGCAGTGAAGTATTTGCCTACATAAAAGTCCCCTCTAACTATTTGTTTGACCGATTTGTCGTTGGGAGATACACCCGCACCTATCAATAAAATCTTATACCACTCGCTATATTTCTCAAAAATCGTATGAATGTCTATGGCACTTCTTTTCACAAGGTCCAATTTTTCTTTTGCTTCGACCTTCGAAGTGCTGTCTTTGCTGTCTTTGTCTTTGCTGTTTTTGTCTTTGCCGTCTTTGTTTTCAACCGAACTCTTCTCATAAATGGTACTTCTCGCAGTTCGGAGAAGACGGTCGCCTTCGACGAAGGATTCTATGAGCTGCAGAATACCCGATAGAGCAAAGTAGGAGCATACGAAGGCTCCAGTAATGAAACGATTCTCCGGAAATTTCCCAGGGTGAAATTGAGCTCCAAGTGCCATCACACACGCCAAAGCCATTAGTATCAATTTTATGTTTTCAGTGTTGTAGTTGACAGTGTACCGCAGATCCTCCATTGCGAGTACGATGCTCTCATCAAGAACTTGCTTCACTTTCATAGTGTCACCTGTTTCTATATTTCGAAGAGTGACTTCTTCTTTCGCAGGTTCCGACCAAAGAAGCGAATGAAGGAGAGACTTCGCGGGCTTCTTTTCCTCTACAACCCCATACTCGTACTCTGTGTCCGACTCTTCCTCACAACCGGAACCCGAAGTATCGTCACCTTTGCTTTCCTCATTCTTCACTGCAGAAACCTTGCTTATCTTGTCCACATTCGAGTTCGATTCCGCCCCGCTTGAGGATTCGTCCGATTTGACTGAATCTTTCGACTTACTGTTATTCTTTTTCCCCATATTTGATATTCTAGAGACTTTTACTGACTTGAGGATTAAATCAAACTTAACAGTGGTTCTGTGTCCTCAAAGATTCCCTCTGAGATTGTACATTGTACGGCAGTACGGATCGACCGCCGTACGGAGTTCGCCATTCGCTCCCACTGCTGCCACTGGGAAGGTGCGTGCATTGAAAACGAGTGATCTTTGCGCACTTTCTTAAAATATCTCCTTATAATTATTTATTGTAGTGGATTTCAGCCGTCGGGTTCTAATAGGTCGTATTTTGTGCATAGAACAACGAAGGCAAAGCGAAGTCTTCTAGCGCAGACCTTTGGACAACCATGCCGCATCCGCGTAATCCTGATATAAAGGTGACGGCAATGCGCTCTGATTTCATTCAATTTGAATTGAGTGGCACGGATGCATCTATGGCGAATGCGCTTAGGCGTATCATTATAGCTGAGACGCCTACTGTAGCTATCGATAGAGTGGATATTTTCGAGAACACTACAGTGCTACCAGATGAAGTTATAGCGCATCGTCTTGGATTAATCCCACTGAGATCCCTCAGGGATATGTCTAAATGGAATTACGAGCATAAGTGTCTTTGTGAAGATGGATGCGAAGCCTGTGTTGCAATGCTGACGCTCGACGTCACATTCGACGAAGATTCCGATGATCTCATCAATACTATCACCAGTGCGGACTTTAAAGTAGTCACGCCTGAAGGCTCCGAGCCTACTATAGAAGTTGTCAACTTTGCCACAGAAGAGGAAGCAACTCTAGCCTTCGAGAATGGTATAGCATTAGTGAAGCTAGGCCAGGGCCAACGACTGAAAGTCGTTTGTCACGCTATTAAAGGAATTGCAAAGGAGCATGCGAAGTGGTCACCTGTTGCTACTTGTGCCATGAAATTCGACCCAATTGTCAAGCTCAACGAAGAAATTCTTGATGATTATAGTGCAGAGCAAAAAGAGCAGCTAGTAGATTGCTGTCCAACTAATGTCTTCGAACTGAAAGATGGTGGGTCTCAAAGTGGCTATAACAAGCGAGTAGTCATTCGTAATGCTACTGATTGCATCTTCTGCAAGGAATGCTTGCATCAAGCCGAAGAGATGCGACGGCAGCCCGAAGATGCCCTTGCTGTGGACATAAAGCATTCCCCCAATAAATTTTACTTCACTGTAGAAACTACGGGTTCTTTAGAGGCTAAAACCGTAGTAAAGGATGCATTGGATGCATTAGGAGCGAAATTATTTGCTTTGCAGATGGCCACAACTAATTGCAAACATATTTAGGGACTCATTGGTCACAGTAGGCGCGGTTTCATGTTACGTTACGTCTAGGGGGGGGTGAAACCATTTGCAATATATTCACTTTGTAATACATATCAATCAGACAAATGTTGAATTTCTTCTTGCCCTCAGTAAACTAAGTGCTGCTGAATACAACCCCAACATATGAAATGAGACATTTGATTCTACGACGCTGGGACAAAATAGAGACATGCGACAACCAAGAAATAACTGAAACAACACCTCCGATTCCATTCCTCATCGTCATAATTGACATGAAAGTTTTCCCCTTGTTTGAGTTGCTGCTGCAGTGGGCGCACTCTCGGGACCCTCCAAGTCCCGAATTTATTTGAGAAATCGCTGGAGGTGCGGTGCAGCGACGGGAGCGACTAATGGCCTAATATCCTTATAATTGAGTTTACTTAATATGTACAGAATATGCACTAAAAGGCATTATTATTCTTCCGAATGCAGTAGAGAATCAAAAGAAGGCAGCTTCTTCAGATCATCTATTGACATCATTTTCGATTCTCTCCGACCTTGAGTATCTAGCTTTTTTAGGGGTTCAGCCACTACAGCGTTCGGCTCCGGAGGGTTTGGGGTAGTGACAGTATCTGCAGATTTGCTTTCTTCACTAGATGCAGGTAATACGTGTAATAGCAGCTGGGGAGTTGAAGCCATTGTGCTGTTTTGATCCACCTGCAATGCTTTTGCTCTTTTTATCGTCTGAATGTTTCCAGTTGAAAACGCTGTAGCAGCTAGCGCGTTGAGACTTTCTCTGCGAGATGTCGCAGGTGCACTGGTCTCCGATGAATTAGCAAGGTGTTCTGTGATTGTACTGCTTGGCCTACGGGTGATAGGACTGCCTAGGGCATTGGAAGACCTGCGAATACCTTGTACCCTCTTGCTAATGCTAGTGGGTGTACTGGATATAGATGCAATCGGTGCTGTGTCATTTGAAGTGTTAGTTCCTAGGATTTTTTCTGCTCCTAAAATAGAAGCCTTTCTAAGAACTTTAGGCGTTGTTGTTCCATTTCCTTCATCCTGCACTTTATCAACCCCGCTGGACTCCACAGACATCTTGCTATCACCAATATTCCCTTCGTGAAGCGCGTGCAAGTGAGTGGTAGAGGAGCGCCTCGGCTTCGCCACAGGAGATGATGAAGGTGACGGCACCACAGATGCACGCCTTCCTGTAGGCTGAACAGCCATTGAAGACACTGGTATGGCAGACAAAAATTTACCCTCCACAAGGCCGATTAGAATATCTTCAATATCTTTGGCATCAAAAGCATGTTCTGGCGAGTTCAAACAATTTGGATCATTTTGCAAAACTGATGCAAGAATAGTTGGATTCGTGATTCCGTTCGCATGAAGTGAAGATGATGACATTAATTTCTGAATATAATATTCTCTCTTTGAGACATCAATATTCGGAGTAAATGTAGAGAAAAATTCGGACCATTTTTCTTTCTCATTTGCATTGACTTCGCTACTACTCACAACTTGAGTGTTGATCCCACCATGAGGTGTTTCCATAGAGAAAGCTACACGGTCTCGGGCGCTTTCTCCGGAAAGCAGTCCATTATCAATCAAAGATTCTACAATTGCGTGAGCATGAGCAGACTTCAATTCTGAATGGCGCTTGAGTAGCCAACCGATTGCATCGTCGGCAACGCATGCTCCGAGATCTGATAGAATCTTCTCAGCAAGCTGCACAGGTGATGAGCAATTGTCATTGAGAAAACATATTGCGTAATAATAATAATTCTTTACGGAATCGTCTACTGTACTTGAGCTAGATTCAGAATTCAGTGCTAAGTTCAACCAATTTTTCCACTTATCAATCTCAGCATCAGAAAATTTCTGTGTAGTAGTAGCAGCAGAAGCAGAAGCAGCAGTAGCAGTAGCAGTAGCTGTAGTCATCGGAGCTGGAACAGGAGCAGCTGTGGACTTCTGTGCCGCCTTCTTTTCCATCAGTCTTTTGTACAGCGGATGCTTTTTGAAGTTGACGTTTTTCGTATTTCCTCTTGCCCCATTTTCAACAATACTGTTTTTTTTGACAGAACTCCCGATTGCTTCTGCTTCACCAACACTTATGTTTTGCTTGTTCATCATTTCAGGGTCTTCAAGCGCCGGAGATGAGCCAGATGACTTTGATCCTGCCATGACGATGGAATCTCCTTTGTTTACATCAGCTTCATCCGAGGAGCCAGTGACAGAGGGGTGACCCTTGGTCTCACTTCCACACTCAGCATAATTTGAAGTTTCACTGTAAGCTTTTCTAGACATACCTGGCATAGCCTCGGAAGCAGTAGCAGCAGCAGGAGTGGCACCATCAAAATTACTACTCTTGACCTTGGAATCAGTGTTTTCGTCATCAACAGCAGTCTTGTGCAAGAAATTGTAATCATAATCTTTCTTCACTTTTTGCAGAATATCTGTACTTTGGTCCTTTAGCGACGGAAGCAAAGCCAAAGACCTGAGCGTATTCATTAACTTGTCACCCAAATCATGAATGAACTGCTCAGTTGTCTTGAGCAGATTGCTTAATGCTTGACTTTCATACTCAACGACTTTCATCCAACAGTGACGTGCGTACAGACGAGATCTCTCACAAATTTCCGAAGCAGAGGCAATCAATTTGTTGATGCGACGGAGCTCAACTGTAGCATCTCTGACGCAATCCTTTGAAGATTTGAGTTCTTTCACTAGTTCTTTGCGTTGTTGAACCACCTTTTGGGTATCTGGATCAACTTCCTGTTTCGAGCTATCACTAGAAACAGATTTTTTGAAACCATCACGTACGACGGTCGTGCCCGTATCGCATACGGCTGCCGCCATCTCTTTTAGGCTAGCTACGCATGATAATGTTTTATGAACACTATCAAACTCGGAAAGCTGTGAAGCTAGTAAAGATTGGGCTTCCTCATATACTGCTGAAATATCTATTAGTTTCTGAACAAAAAACCCCTCGCCATCGGAACCTCCTGGGTGACCTTGAAGTGCCTTGAGGGTATCTAAGATGAATCTGCGTTCAATGATCACAGCCCTGCTATTGAAGTCTATGATATACGCATCCATGGGAATCCCACTGATATTTAACAAACATGCAACAACTGCTTCATCAGGGTGCGATTTAAAATGGTGAATGGCCAAATCTAACTGATGCTTAGCATTCCGAATAAAGGAGTCAAATGGAACGATAATGGAGTCTTTCACAGTAGAAACTTTGATGTGATTCAACAAGGTTAGACTATTCATTTGAGAATAGATCGCAGATCTATTAAATTCCAACGGTTCCATACTGTAATTCGCAACGAGGCAGCGTACATGCATACATGTAATATTTTGGAGGAAAGAGGACAAATTTAGCATTCGTTTCATACATTTGCCTGCTTTGAATTTCTTCTTTGACTTCTGAGTATCTTGTTTCCGGTGATCAGAATTGGCATTAATTGAGATGAAGCTTGCCGCTGTCATCTCTTTCTTTTCATCATGGCGCAAATCTTTAAAATTCCCTAAATTCGTAGCCATTGCACGCACTTCTGGAACTAGGGACGATAGACATAACGGCACGAGCTGTGGAGACTGCATATCTTTATTCCTTGTCGCCCAACAATCTTCCTGAATATCACTAGCAAATGATTCACTGGTATTCTTCTGCTCACGGTCTACATCTGTACCATTTGCATTGTAGCTTTTATTGGTCAGACCTGCATTGAAATGAACTTGATAAGAAAGACGTCCCTCAAAATGCTGTACGAAAAAGATATGCGGAGAGACTGCCGGCAAATCATTATTTACTGCAGTATCACTGTTACCACCCCAGCTATAGAGGGTGCTTCTATTAATTTCTCTCATGTTGCTCAGTTTCGCGACGATACTTTCATCATTGACACTGGAAGATTTGCCACTTACTTCGTCTAAGACAGACAGAATACCCCACTTATCGTGCTCAAACAGTTCTAAGCACTCATTATTATTAGGAAAGTTCTTGGATTGACTTCGCAAAGTCTGCAAACCGATTTGATCAGATTGAGACAAAGAGTCTACACTGCTAGCAATAGTCCCATTCTTTTCATAGAAGGCATCTAAATAACAGAAATCAGTAAATCTCTCAAATGCTTGCGCAAAAAATGATTGTCTCAATTTTTCATTGCAATAATTACGCATGAATTGCTCGTAGGAGTTCGTATTGTTATTAACGAAACCGGGCATATCGATTGTGCATACGAAGGGACGTTCCTCATTGATACCTAGAACCTGTCCGCATGGTTTTATGACTCCATCTACTTTTGGTGGCTGCAGTATATGGTTGATCTGCTGAACGAGACATTCCATTAACGCATCATACAAACTCTTACATATCTGATCCCGTGCAAAAGATGCCTGCCTTTTGTTGTTTCTATGTAAAATACTCATTTCCCTTCTCACAATACTGGTACCCATCATAGAATCTAACAAGGCTCCAGAATCTACCCCAAGTGCATTAGCTGCAGTACCTAGCGGTCGCTGGTCAGAAATGACCGCGTATGTATTACCATCACTATCTTCGCAATCCATGAAAGATATATTAGACAAGTGCAGAATAGTCACACAGACCCGGAAAATACCATGCTGCTCGATGGTTGAAAATCCAACAATTTTAAGAGCTTCTAGTATAGAATCAAAAGCTGATTTATCTCCTGAGGAACGTTCAAGTCCCAAACTAGACAACTCGGAACTACTGACTAAACAGCGATAATTTTTTGCAGCTCCTAGATGGAATTTTTTGAGGGATTCAAACATTCTGGATTGTTTTCCAGCAAGTAATTCGTAAAAAACATGGAAATTGAGACTGTCCTCATCAGTATTCGTGACATGAGTTTTCCCAAAAAGCAGAACTTCTATATTTCCTCCAACTATCGCTGGGGATTCGCGATTATCGTAGTGCATCTCTAAATCACTACTATGCTCATAATATATTTTGGTCAATGTACCGTAATTCGTAGAATTAACTGAGTTGAATTGGGCGTAATTTCCAAAAGACTGAAGTACCTTGAAAGCACAATTAAATCGCAGTTCAATTGGTGATTGCTCCGCAAGAGCTATCATTGTAGGTGATGTATCCAAAGACTTTCCAATCATATACTTGTTTCGATTGAGCAAATACTCTATGCAACGTTGCTGACTAGACGATTTTCCTGAGCCTGTTTGACCATTAAAGCATATTACTTGTGAAGTCAGCATAAGGTTCATATACTGGAAAGCCTTCTCAGCTAATGACCAGGGATGTGGAAATGTGTCAAGAAATTCAAAATGCTTCTCAATAGGTTGCAATCTGGCCTCACCAAGAATGAAATCAATATCATTACTATCACCTTCACTTCCACTCGCACTTGCAGTTGCCTTCGGTCGGAAATAGAATTTTTCTACAGGGGGTACATCTTGTGGCTCAAGTTGATTGAAGGCAGTAATTATTACCAAATCTGTAGAGCCGACATGAGAATACTTCTCATTTGCATTAAAGCGTGTTTCCAGAAGACGCAGTACCCCGGGTTCATGGCAATGTTCCATATTACACAAATTATGAGTAAGTAAGTGTGGTCGAATGTCAGATCCATCAACAGACTCGGTGTCAGTCCCGCAACTATCGTGTTCTGGATTACACTCATCCAAGGAGTCAAGCTGACTTGATTCAATAAAGTATTGAGCACCACTGGATTGGATATCTATTTTCAGTGTTGCTGGCATCTCTACCACCCCATCAGCACCTGTAATAGTAGGCACTGTTACAGTGGCCCGGGTCCAGATGTTGTCGGGGAACTCTTCATCCTTCACCCAAACGTGCCTGTAAATGGTGACTTCCTTCTTCTTGGGCAGTTCCTCTTCTTCTCCTTCTCCTTCTCCTTCTCCTTCTCCGTCTCCGTCTCCTTCTCCTTCTCCTTCTCCTTCTCCTTCTCCTTCATTCGGGACATCTTTGGTCTTCTTTTGCTGAGCTGCTTTGTTTTCTTCCTGCACTTCTGATCGACTTTTGTCCGTCGAGCCGCGTTTTGAAGACGAGGAAGACGTAGAAGAAGATGAAGATACTGAAGATGTCGACGACGACGATGACGATGACGACGATGACATTGCAGTGATACCAGTGTTGATGATCGATGGACTCGATTCACCCTCAGATATGCTGGACGCATCACTTAATGTACGTGACAACTCAGCCGATGGCACAGACGAGTTGAAATTGTCTTCAATCGACGACTTTGCATTGCTTATGTCCTGTTCGGATGATGGCTTTTTAGAAGTATTCGAATTCGATGAGAAGTCCACATGGGGAATATTCAAATAGGAATCTTTCCCTAGTTTCAGCAGTTGTTTTTGATGCTTCAAGTCCTTCTTCTCGGTGTTTTTAGAGTGTTGGGAGTGAGAAGACAAACTATGGCTGTGACTCCTATCTGCCGTAGACTCCGCGTCCCCATCCCTACCCCCAGTTCCAACACCGACTCCATCTTCAGATCCAGATCCAGAGCCAGAAGTGGTAGAGTCCGAATTGGACGCGGTATCATCACCAGAAGACTTCACCACAGCTTCGAAATTGTGAGGTTTCTCCCAACATGTAAGATTGGTTTTAGGGCTCCAGTAGTACGTGCCAAGTTTAGGATCTGTTACCTGCTTCCAATCAGTGATGGTAGGGTCACTAGATGGAGCCTCTTTGTCTTCAGCTTCCTCATCATCAGTGTTTGATGAAGTTGATGACGTAGTAGAGTCGTTGTCTTCCCCGTGAGATGTTTCGCTATCATCATTTTCACTGTCAGAATCGAGGCCTTGGTTGTGGTACACACGAGCTAACTCGGAGTCACCAAATCGGACCCAATGCACACTATCATAGCATATTTTGGTATCATCGACTATTTTTCCCTCACTGATAAGCGAAAAGAACGTACCAAGAACAAAGGGACCCTCTGTACCACCTGAAGTCTCGTAGAAGATGCCATTCTTTAGATCTTTATCTTGTTCCTGCGCAGCCTTATTGTGCTGACTGTCATGTCGACTCATCGCACAGAACTCCCAAGAAAATAAATCAAATACTTTAGTTATAATATCAATGCATTGAAGTAAGTTGTGAAGTGAATTACGGTTTTCCACTCAAGTAGCAGGTAGCTGGTACATTAGAGAAAACTTGCCTCACAAACCCGTTGGACGGGTTCTCCCGGTCTTTAAAAACGCGAATATTGGAAATGCTCGCGGGTGTGCCGGTAAAGACCAGTCCTGGATACTAGAGCAGTCTTCGGGGTATATGTAAAAGATGCCGCTAGTGAAAAATAAAATTTACAAAGTCATCAAATATCAACCCTCAAAATTCACAGCTATCAAACCTGCACCATCACTTTGCACTTGGGGTTGTCAGATGCACTCAACAGAGCAAAGATTTGGCACGTATGTCCAGGCACCCATGTATTTGCTGGTGTCTGAGTTACACGAAACGTAATGACATGCTCCTTGTCTTCCAAACCTTCAAAAAGCGGAACAACTTCACTTCTACCAGTGTTATTTTTCTCCATTGCCCAAGAAAATCCCTTAAAGAATCCACTTGCCAAAGCCGTTTTTTCTCTATCACTGTCTATCATGGCCTCAAGTACCCCCATTCCATCGCGTCTTTGCCACATAGCGACTTGAACACTGCTCCCAAAAAATTTAAACGAGATGCTAGCACCTGGCTTTTCTGCTTGCCAAGATTTCTTAAATGATTTGGTAGCTGTACTCCCGGTGTCCGTGGGGTCTGTTGGATTGAAACCACCAAAGCCAATCTTGACCCTTGTCTTCTCTTCAAAACCAATAACTTCTCCAACTGGTTTCAATGAGGCTGTGCTATCGCTTGCAAGGGCGTCACAACGGGTGCATTGACCGATATGGTCTCCGTACAGAGGGGGGGGTAAGTTCTTTGCGAAGTGGAGACGAGCTTTATTTTTTGTATTGAGTTTGCGGCGTATACTCCTTCTATCATCGAATCCACTACTAACACCAGCAACTTGACCACTAGTAGCTGCTGTGCTACCATCTGGAGCTTCTATAGATTTTGGGAAAGCTACACTCAATTCTGCCTCCTGAGAGAATACCAAAGCCTTGCTGCGTACATACCAAGAATAGAGAACTTCTCCGATGAATGGCACTCCCTTCTCGCCCCATGGATGCACACCGTCCTCTTTGGAATACTCTTCCCAGCGCCATTTAGGCAAATGCCCTTTGCCGTAGCAAAGATCGACAGCAGGGCAAATATTCAACAAAGGTAATTGGTAATATTGAGCGTGTGTCAGGTATTTTGTAGTGGGACATGATGACTGTACCCAAAGGTTCACCAGTGCCACCACAGGTTTGTAGCTTCCTCCCAAGCTAAGAGTCTTTCGGATTAAAGCGTCCATAAGTTTCGGATGACCATAGTCGTTGACAGAAAAGTCGATTAATACGAGATCCGGTTGATAGTGGCTAATTTCGATGCAAAAAAGTGTGTAGACAATCTCAGTAGCACCGTGACCATGATTGTGCACAGTCACCTCAATGCCTTCTTTGTCTCTTAATAACTTTGCGAAGCCCTCGAAATATCCACCCGCGGTGATACTTCCGCCAAGTGCCAAGATGTCTACCTTCTTTCGTTCCCTTATTCTATCGAACATAGAACCCATTCTGATCAAGTCGCCTAGATTCGCTATGATCCCCAAGTCATTGACCAGTTGGGGGTAATTCTCACATAGAGTGTGATAGTGATAGTCGTCCGCTCGAAATTCTGGCGGCGGTGCGATAGCGTCCAACTTGGGCCCCTCGGGGACTTGATTCAACATTTCAGGTCTCATCTTTTGAATATCAGCACCATTAAATCCCATAGCTGTGAAAGTATGAAAGTCCGGGAAGGGTAACTTCTTTCCATCTTTGTACAGGTAGAGGGCCTTTCCATTAGTGGTCGACAAAATCATCCCTTCAGTGGGTGACTCGATGAACTGAATTCCCGGCCCTCGTGCCATAGCAGTGATATTGGCTGCTACAAATAGAGCAAGAAATAAGAAATAACAGCGGGCAAGAGACATACTTGAACCTAAATCGACCCTGATTCCGGCTAAAGAGGAGGTGTTGCGCCAGGACAGGATGGGTCCTTTTCGGATCGAGTTTGTAGCGAAAGTACTCTCAGAATACAAGACAAATAAAAAACTAAAAAAGCTGCGTAAAGACAAGAACTGTAGAAACAGTGAACCAACAGACGTATAACAAGGATCTGGCCTCCAGTTTGACCCATACACCCAGACTGGTATGGTACCTGGGTACGCCGCCCCACTCCCACCGACAAGACCCACGACGAAGAGATTTTGCATTTGCAGTAGGTTTTGCATAGTTATTCATTGGTACTTAGATAATATCACTGGGTTTTATGATTCTAAAGCGACGAAATCACGATAATAAAGGTTTTTGAAGTGTGGTAGAACCAGATCTAAAATCTGAATGAACTAGAGTAAAGTGACATGAACCATCTTCAGGGTCGCGTCGCTACGAAGCGCATATCAAGAGATATACAGCAACTACTATCACACGATTTTACGTCCAGTTCGGCGACTCTACTAGCTTCTGATGTGCTTGATTATGATAGTGGCAGCACAGGGCAGCGCCTGCCTCCTCAAAGACTTCACTATATTTACAAGATTCCCATATCTGTGTGCATACACGAAGGGCCTTATCGAGGCGGGCATTTTCTGTTCTTTATAAATATCCCAGAAGACTACCCTTTCCAGAGTGTCAGTGTAACTGTAAATCAGAGCAGACCTTTATGGCATCCGAACGTGGATATGGCTTCCGGCAAAGTACTGCTACCGTTGCAGTGGAGCCCTGTGCTTACATTAACATCTGTTGCAGTAGCCCTGCAGATGCTGCTATTAGAGCCCAGTGCGGACAACCCTTTGAACTTGGAGGCATCGCATTATTACAGCACTGATAGCGCTTCTTTCGACCACTATTCTCAACAAATCCTGCACGGGTATTCGTCAGGTGATAGGCATTTCGTGAATATGTCGACATTACAGTGCGAGGTGTGCAAGCATAAAAACCACCAACTGCGTCATCATAATGCGGATGAGGAGGGTAGCAGCAAGAGGGTCATGCAAGTTCTCCACAGACATAAATTGAAGACAGGGGGTAGTCCAGTTGGTTCAGATGCCATCGCTGCTAACGCAGGCATAAGAGCTGACGTGCACAGAAGTATGCATGCGAATGCGACGAAGGTATTGAGGGGAAGTGACATGTGCAGCATGTTTGTTGGTCACACATCTAACAGACGCAGAAACGGTAGTTGCGATATGAGTCAGGATAATGACTCAGAAAAAACTGCTGAGGAAGAGAATAGCGAAGGGTTGGATTCGATGCTCGAAGCATCACCTCCGAGAAGAAAGGTGCATGGTAGAGGTTCAGGTAGTGTAGTAAATGATCGCACGGAGCCCAGCTTTCATAGTTTCGCCAGTCAAAGCTCGGGCCGGGGCTCGAAGCGTTCGTACAGCAGTATGGCACTGGATTGTAGAGATGGTAATGGTAGTCTTGATTTCATATCTAAGGAAAGCGGAAATGAGTCAGATTTGGCGCTAGATTTCCCCGAAAGTTGGGCCGTACGACGAGCGCTGACACTATCATCATCGCCAGCTCCCCCTCCTCATGGGAATAACAATAACTTCGCAGTTTCACATTCTCCAATAAATGTACCTGTGCAGGAGTACTCTCTCGGTTCATCGTACGCCGTAGGTCTTCCAGGCACAGTCAATATGGGAATTCAATCATCAGCCGAGCACATGCAAGTATCAGCGGATCATAGCAAGGTGATAGACGGCCGTGTCGACAAGCGCATAAAACGCTCTCCTTGAACCTCTTGAGCTTGTAAGGTATGAAAGCCAAGTAGAAGAATAAACTCTGTGTGCACGATCTGCTATAATATTTAAAGTATAAATACTCGTTTTGTCGTGTAAACGTCTATCTCTGCTTCTGCGTCTGAAAAAACTGAAAACTCTGATCATGCTTACCAGACAGAAAAAAATCATTTTTTGTGTATTTGTCATCGCCGTTGAAAAAAGTTGGACACGCGGGGACACCTTCAGCACCGCTATCTTCCTATTCTTGGGTATCCAACCCTAACCCTAGCCCTAGCCCTAGCCCTAATCACTGAGGAAATATTGAATCACCATCGGGTGATTCCAGCATTCCAGCTGATTGAGACGACCTCGAAGGGTGCCAGAATCGATTGGAGCTTCACAATCAGCCTTTCGGTAGCATCCGGATATAGAAGTATTCTTCGTGTATATACCTGATATATTGGTTAATTTAGACTGCAGAATTTCTCGTTATCGATATCAAGTATTCAACAGGATTCTCCGTGAAGAGCTGTATCAACAATAAATATACAAAATTCCTATACTATAAGTCTTATGTCTTATGCATCCAGTTTTACTGATGAAGTGCTGATACGCTTTCGAGCTTGACCTAGTTCCACATTTCTACAACGAGTAGCGAAAGTTAACGAGCATACGGTCTCACTTTCATTGTAAACTGCCGGAGAGATATTCACAAACATGAGGACTTTACTATTCCCACCTAGGCTATCCTGAAGCAAATGAGTTAGCTTACTATTTCTGAACGGAACATGTGTACCTTTCTTGCCTCCTAAGGCTGCAATGACGTCTCCTAAAGCACTAAGTGACTTGTTAATGTTTTGGGCTTCTTTGAGACGATCACCGGTTGCATCAGTTTTGGACACTCTTTCACTACCGGCCAGGTCGATTAGGTGCATTTTCGCGTACGACGACCGCCCGTCAGTTCTGTTAGTACCATTGGCATACACAGTGAGAATACAGTGACTTCTAGATGAATGTTCATTTAAATCATGAGCACCAACAGCTCTATTCTTCCTCGCAGTGTTTAGTATAGACTGGATTTCATCCTCATTATCGATATCCACCAAAGTCAAACCAGCAACAGCCATCTCACCATCTTTGCCACCAGTCTGACGAATATCCAGTCCTTGTTCTATTCTGCTTTTAATTTTCATATCTTTGCTGCCACTCGCTCCAACGTTGTTATTATTGACGAGTAAATCTAAGATGGCTTCATTGTAAATTTCCAGTACACTCAGTTGCAATTTGTACTGCCAGTCAGACTCGTTTGAGTCGGTACTGTTTCGTGCTTCATTCATTAGCATACGTAACGCTCTGGGTGTGATTCCTGGATTATCATCAGTTCCATCCATAGTGAAGGTTTTGCCGGAACCAGTTTGGCCATAGGCAAAAATACAGACATTATAGCCATCAAGAACACTTTTACAAAGAGGTTTCACTGAATCGAATACTTCACTTTGATTGGATTTATCGGCAAAAATTTTGTCGTATTCGTATTTCGTGCGTTGGTTGCCTTCATCTCTAGAAATGAAAATGTCTTGGTCATTGGTAATCTCTGTAATGTTTACTTCCTGCCCACGGGACTGCCGTCGCTCCACATCAAGAACAGGCCGAATTCTGCATATCACCCGAATATTTCCTTGTAGCTCCAACAGCTTATTGTGGATTTTCTTGCGCATCTGATTTTCTTTGGTATATCTTGCAATATACTTTTCCTTTTCTGTATTTGCTTCCTCTACAGCCTTAGCAATATTGAGCTCACATTGAGCCTCATTGGCTCTTATTGCAACATTTATCTTAGCTTCCATTTCCTCCGTGATACTCTGAAGCTCAGCCTTCGTTGCTTCTAAATCGGCAGTCACGGCGTTTTTCTCCTCCGTGGTATTCTGAAGCTCAGCCTTCGCTGCTTCTAAATCGGCAGTCACGGCGTTTTTCTCCTCCGTGGAGTTCTGAAGCTCAGTAGTCAGTGAAACCTTTTCTGATACAAGAGCGTTCTTGTCTGCAGCCAGGGCCTCATTGGCCGTCTTCAGAGCTAGCATTTGGATGTTAAGCTGTTCTTGGTGTTCTTTAGCAGAGTTACTTTCCAGCTTCT
>JACLAC010015619.1_pt1 | contig 27657 bp, 21 predicted proteins | sample 8027881 | NCBI WGS metagenome assembly JACLAC01 (sample SAMN15725517, study PRJNA655200) | protist metagenome | isolation source: fluorescence activated cell sorting (FACS) single amplified genomes of... | place: Spain: Blaines Bay Microbial Observatory, Mediterranean Sea | collected 2016-01-19 | reverse complement strand
GATCTCAGTTGAAGTCAGGGATTTGGTGGCTATGGAAGCAATAAAGCCTTATACGCGCGTTGAGGTGAAATCGTAGACGAACAAAGCTTAGTAAAGCTGTGCTCTTAAAAATCACAACCAAGGTTGCTGTTCTTGACTAGTTATCTGGCTAGATGCGACAAAATCCAAAACTGCACGTTTGAACCATTACCATTTTGCTCTTTGTCACCTCCATTTACATCAATTAAAAGATCTTGATTAACAAAAAAGTATGCACTGCATAAATACTTAATTTAAAAATTTATATGCTTATATTGTTAGATGTCACCACCGGTGCAAAAATGATCCACAAACACCGATCGAAAAGTGATCCACTTTGGTTATGATCTGACCTTTTGGGTTCAGGTCTTAGAATGTTAACTAAGGAAATGTTTGTGGATATTTTAGTCCTTCATCACCAAGGGTTAAGTGCGCGACAAATAGCCAAAAAACTAGGCTGCTCACGTAACACTGTTAAAAAGTACCTGAAAAATAATCATGTGCCCAATTACTCACAAAGAGTTGTTCAAGCATCAAAATTAGAGCTGTTTAAGCCCTATTTGCAGCAACGAATTGAAGCGGCAAAACCTGATTGGATCCCCGCTGTCGTTTTGCTGCGTGAGATTAAAACGTTGGGTTATAGTGGAGGAATTACCATACTTCGCGAATACTTGAGTGATTTTAAAATTAACATCATTGATCCAGTGGTTCGTTTTGAAACACCAGCCGGTAAGCAAATGCAAATTGATTTCACAACGATAAAACGCGGGAAATCAACGTTAAAGGCATTTGTTGCAACACTTGGATATTCAAGAGCAACATTTATCAAATTTTATACACATGAGAGAGCTGATGCATGGCAAGACGGTCTTGTGGCGTCATTTGAATATTTTGGTGGTGTCCCCAAAGAAGTGCTTTGTGATAACACGAAAACGATCATTATAAAGCGAGATGCTTACAGTGAAGGTGAGCATCAATGGCACTCAGGCATGCTTGAACTTGCTAAAGACTACGGATTTCAACTTAAAGTCTGTCGACCTTATCGAGCTAAAACAAAAGGAAAAGTTGAGCGTTTTAACCATTATTTAAAAAATAGTTTTATTGTTCCACTTCGTGCTCAATTGCACCAGCAAGGCTTAACACTAGACTCAGTGATCGCTAATGGAAAAATAGGCGCATGGTTACACGATGTCGCACATCAGCGGATCCATGGCACAACCAAAGAAAAACCTCAAATATTGCTTGATGAAGAGCGGGAATACCTGCAATCACTTCCTCGATTAGTAAGTAGTCAGAATAAAGAAAATAAGAACAAGTATGCGATTGTTCCTCCTAATAACTTTCAACATCCGATACATGTGTATGAAGATATTTTAGGGAGTTATTGTGATGCTTCAATTTGAACAGATCGCAATGATTTGCGAGCAATTACGACTCCCAAATATTGCGGTGAACTGGCAAAGCATTGCCGATCATTGCAGTAAAAATGATGTCTCATATGGTGAATTTTTGCTCTCTATTTTACAAAGTGAACAAAACCATCGAGATGAACGAACACGGACGATGTACCAACGCATGGCAGGATTTCCAGCAAAGAAAACCATTGATTCATTTAATTTTAAATTGGCAACCGGTGTCCCTAAAAAAGCAATTCAGGAACTCGCTAATTTGAATTTTATTGAACGCGCAGAAAATGTGGTTTTGTTAGGGCCAAGTGGTATAGGGAAAAGCCATATAGCGATTGCCCTTGGTCTGAAAGCGATTGAAGCTAAAAAGAAAACCCGGTTTATTACAGCGGCAGATTTAATGTTACAGCTTGCAACAGCCAAAAGACAAAACAAACTCAAAGCTTATATGCAGCGCAGTATATTAGCCCCTAAGTTACTCATTATTGACGAGATTGGTTATTTGCCATTTGGAAGAGAAGAGGCAAATTTATTTTTTAATGTTGTAGCAAAACGATATGAGCATGGGAGTATTATTTTAACAAGCAACTTATCGTTTGGGCATTGGCCGTCAGCATTCGCAGATGACTCAACCTTAACTGCCGCAATGTTAGACAGATTACTCCATCATTCGCATGTTTTACAACTCAGCGGTGAGAGCTATCGATTGAGAGAAAAAAGACGCTCAGGAATAATACCTGAGTAAAATGGTGGATCACTTTTCAACTGATGAAAACATGAAAAAGTGGATCACTTTTCAACCGGTGTTGACACTTAATTAAAAGAGGTGGGTAATGGCAGGACGAACACCCCTGTATTTAGGCAAAATTGTTCCGACAGTAGTACGAACTGCCTCAGGGAGAGGAAGAGCTATGCTTCCTGTTGTAAGAGTGAGTAACAGTGTTGCAGTGCCTTTTAATCGAAATATACATCAGCCGTCAGAAAGAGCGCGTAATCAACTTTTTTCTCAACAAATGAGGGAGGGTTCTTATTTAATGAGACAAGTTCAATCTATGCCTGTGTCACCACCTGTCCATCAAACTGTATTACAGCCGCCAGAAAGCGGGGGTAATCAAGCTTTTGCTCAACAAAGGAGGGAGGGTTCTTATTTAATGAGACATGCTCAATCTATGCCTGTGTCACCACCTGTCCATAAAACTGCATTACAGCCGCCAGAAAGATGGGGTAATCAAGCTTTTCCTCAACAAAGGAGGGAGGGCTCTTATTTAATGAGACAAGCTCAATCTATGCCTGTGTCACCACCTGTCCATAAAACTGTATTACAGCCGCCAGATAGAGGGTGTAATCAAGCTTTTCCTCAACAAAGGAGGGAGGGCTCTTATTTAATGAGACAAGCTCAATCTATGCCTGTCCATCAACCCATATCTCATCAGGTAGAAAGAGGATCTCATTTTGCTCAAGCGCCTTTTTTTTATGCTCGACACAACAGCATGCCTCTGGATCAACGTGCTGATATTCATGCTGAACTACAAAAACGTAAAGCAGATATATCACAGCATCAAGTACAGAGACGAAAAAGTTATGCAATGTTTTGTTTTCATCAAAAGCAAGTATCAGATCATAGAGAAAAGAAAAAAATTATCGAACAGCGTATTCATCACCAATTAAAAAGCGGAACTATTGATTTGGTTTATGGGACATCTATTTATTTACAAAGGCGTGAATTGGAAAAAGAAAATCAAAAAATTGAATCTCATCAGAAAAAAGCCGATTTTTATCTTGATAAAAACCGTTACCATGCTCAACAAGCTTATGCTCGTATCATAGGGTTCCAGCAGGCCTTAGACAATCAGAATGCAATTTTTCAGCGAGTAAGAATACATTCGAATATGGAGCAACAAGCAAACAAAGTTAGATCACATGCCAATCCAGCATCTCGAGTTGAAACGAGAGAAAAGCAAGGGGCGGCCGGTTTTTCTATTTCAGCTCCATCAACATCCAAAAATAAAACACAAGAAGAAAGTGAACAAGTGAAAACTAAATCTTTGAAAGTAAATAAAAAAGTATGTTTTTTCGAGCCAGATAAATGTGCGTCACAGGAAGTTGAGGTATTAAAGAAAAAACCTGACTTAACGACAGAGCAAGGATCATTAGGACATCAAACATCGCCACCACCATTGCCACCGAAAATGAGAACAAAAAAAAGATAAGTCAATTTTTATTGTGATCCTTAACGAATTCATCCCGATGAGCATAGAGAAAGGATGTGATGAGGGTGAATTCGAGCCGCCAACACATCTGCAACTTCAAGGATGAAGGGTATAGGTATAAAGGAATAATTGTTATGAATTAACGGCTTTTAATTCATGTGTTTTTAACGCATTATTTTGTAAATACTGTATATATTTTTTAAAGCATAAAGGGCGTGAATAGTAATAGCCTTGAGCGATATTTACACCATATTGCTTTAATTTATCAGCGGTCTCTTTATTTTCGACCCCCTCTGCTACAAGCGTCAAATTTAGGGATTTTGCCATTGCTATGGTTGATTTAACGATTTTTTGTTGTCGATGGTTGTGGGCGACATCTTGAATAAAAGAGCGGTCTATTTTTAATTCAGTGAAAGGTAATTGAGATAAATAAAAAAGTGAGGAATGGCCTGTTCCAAAATCATCAATAGAAATATTAATTTTATGATCTAAAAGTGTTTCCATTGTGTTTTTTAGTTGGTTGATATCTCTTACTATTACCGATTCGGTTAGTTCAATAGAAAGTAAAGAGGTCGGAACTTTATATTTTTTCGCTCGCTCTAAAATATTACCAATAAAACGATTAATGCAGATATCAAATCCACTGACATTAATTGAAAATCGATGCTGAAATCCTAATTTTAAAAGAAGGCTTTGCTGTTCAAATGCTTTATTTATTACCCAGTCTGTTAATGTGTTTATAAAACCTATTTGTTCAGCAAGCTTTATAAATATGTGTGGAGAAATAGAACCAAATTTAGGGTGTTCCCAACGAACTAATGTTTCATAACCATAAAGAGTATTATTTTTTAATGAAAATTGTGCTTGGTGATAAAGTGACAATTCATTATTGTCTATTGCTTTTTGTAAATCGTTTATAAGGGTAATATTTAATTTGTGGTTAAAATCAGAGATAGGGTCGTATTTGAAAATAGCGTCAGTGTTATTATTTCTTTCATGATGATGAGACGCAATAAATGCGAGTTGTGATTTATTGATTAAGCTATCAGCATTAGTGGCATCTTTGGGGTAGCGACTGACACCTATTTTCCCTTGAATGAAGAGGTTAAAATGTTCAAGATGAATAACTGATTTTATATTATCTAATAAATGAGAGAGAGTTTTATCTATTTTTGTTTCATCATCAGATAAAAGTAGAAAATAAAAAAGACCTTCTTTTAAATAAAGGTGGCGTGATACAGTATTTTCAAGTTTAACAATAACACCACTCTTATTGTTATTAAGCTCTTTTTCTATAATATTTGCAATGGTTGAAAGTGAATGTTTTTTTTCTTTTTTTGAAAGATAATGTTCAACCGCTAAATAACCATTTATGTTGATGCAACAGAGACTAAATGCTTTTTTTTCATGCATTAAAGCTTGAAGTTTTAAAATCAACCTATCTTTGTTTGAATGTTTTATTGTAACAATGTTATTTAATGGGCTGTTTTTTTTGTTATGGCTAAACCGATAATTGTTTTTTTTAGCGATAATAATTGTTGTTAAGGCAGGAGGTATGAATAAAAAATATAAAAAAGGCTTTTGCTGTGGAAAATAAAATAAAAAAAGAAAACCAATAAGAAAGAAAAAGAGTGTAACAGAAAATAAACCCCATCGCGTTATTAGTGCGTTCTTATAATGATGATCCATCATGTTTTACATATTTTTAAAATATTCATGTTTTTCAAAATAGAGTGAGATTGCTGTAAATTCAAACCAAGATACAAGTAAAGATTGACTTATATCACATAAATGAATGTTACTGTTGCATTTGACATTTTTTATTGAAACATTGTAGTCCTTGCTTAAGGGCGAGTACTCAATAATATATTCTCTTATTATAAATGCGAAATTATATTTTGATCTTTTATGTAAAATAATTATTTTATGTATTGATGATAAATAATTAGCATTATTACAAATCCAATTAAATCTGTTTTATTCAATACAAGTATTTATACCCAATAAACTTGAAGATGCAGAAAGGCGGCAAATTCATTAATCCCCATGAGCATAGGTAAGCGATGTGGTTGGGGTGAATGAGCAAAGCCAACACATCTGCAACTTCAAGGATGAAGGGTATATATTGAATAACCTACTTTGAATTCATACTCGTTATTCTTATAGCAAAAGAGCGATCATCATTTATGAAAACACAATTAGAACAATTACGCAGTTTAACAAGGGTTGTTGCTGACACAGGTGACATTCAAGCGATAAGTTTATACCAGCCACAAGATGCGACAACAAACCCTTCTTTAATTTTAAAAGCTTTCCAATTACCTAATTATGCTTCATTGATTGATGATGCAGTAAAATATGCAAAAACAAAATCAATGGATTTAACGACGCAAGTTGAAGAAGCAAGTGATTATTTATCGGTTAATGTCGGAGTGGAAATTTTAAAGGTTATTCCAGGGCGTATTTCAACAGAAGTAGATGCACGTTTATCTTATAATACGAAAGCGAGTATAGAAAAAGCGCGTAAATTCGTTCGTATGTACAATGAAGCTGGCATAACAAATGCGCGTATTTTAATTAAACTTGCCGCTACATGGGAAGGCATTCGTGCCGCTGAAGTGTTAGAAAAAGAAGGGATTAATTGTAATTTAACGCTGCTTTTTTCATTTGCTCAAGCAAGAGCCTGTGCGGAGGCTGGGGTTTATCTTATTTCGCCTTTTGTGGGGCGCATTATGGATTGGTATAAAGCAAAAGAGGGGCGTGCTTTTATCGCCTCTGAAGACCCTGGCGTATTATCCGTTACCCGTATTTATAATTATTATAAAACCCATGGTTATAACACTGTTGTTATGGGTGCAAGCTTTAGAAATACAGGTGAAATTCTTGAATTAGCAGGGTGCGATCGCTTAACTATTAGCCCTGATCTGTTAAAAGAATTATCGCAATCACATGAAACTTTGACACAAAAATTATCTTCTGATCTGCCTTCTCAAACCCCACCAAGTGCATTAACACATTCAGAATTTTTATGGGGACATAACTTAGATGCAATGGCTGTTGATAAGCTTGCGGAAGGGATCCGTAATTTTGCTGCTGATCAAAATAAACTTGAAGAGATGATTAAAGCGCGTTTGCTGGATTAATTTTTATATGCCCCAAAAAACGTGAAGTTGCAGAAAAGGCGAAAAGTGGATCATTTTCATATGTCACAATAAAAGCGACATATATCCAATAAACTTGAAGATGCAGGAAGGCGGCAAGTAAGTTCATCTCTATGAGCATAGATAACTATGTGATTAGAGTGAACTTCAAATATGAAGGGTATAGATAAAAAAGGTATACACAGATGTATACTCATTGAAATAAAGCTGACAAATTAACAAGAGTATAATGTATTGTTATTCTTGATCTGCTCAATATATACCCAGAACATTTGAAGCGGCAACTTCAAGGATGAAGGGTATATTTAATTCTTCGCGAAGGCGTTTGGCATTAACTAAAGTAATAAAGAACCTGAAAACAGTATTAATATGCACTGTTTTTATATTTTCAGGCTTTTTTATATCCAAGAGACTTGAAGATGCAGGAAGTCGGCAAACAATCCTTATTCCATAAGCATATACCCAATGAACTTGAAGATGCAGAAAGGCGGCAAGTTCATTCATCCCCATGAGCATAGATAAACGATGTGATTGAGGTGAATGAAAAAAGCAAACGCATTTGCCGTTTCAAGAATGAAAGGTTTATCTGAATTGAGGCGAATGAACGAAGTTAACGCACTTGTTGTTTTAAGTATGACGGGTATATATAGGGCTTAGGATGAGATGCATTTACCCCATTAATATTTATACTTAAAATATATGGATTTAAATAACATGCGGATTATCTATACCCAATAAACTTGAAGATGCAGGAAGGCGGTAAATTCATTCATCCCCATGAGCATAGATAAACGATGTGATTGGGGTGAATGAGCAAAGCCAACACATCTGCAACTTCAAGGAGGATGGGTATAACCTAATTTGGTGGTGAATATATGCGATTATTACTTGTTGAAGATGATGTTAGTTTAAGCAGTTTTATTGAGAAAAGTTTAAAGGAATCAGGGCATAAAGTCGAAGTCTGTGATAACGGTAAACATGCTTTAACTTTGTGCATGGAAGGAAACTACGATGTCGCTATTATAGATCGTATGTTACCGGGTTTAGACGGTTTGTCTTTAGTTAAAGCCTTGCGCGCAGCACAAATGGGCATGCCTATTTTAATTCTTACCTCTTTAAGCGGTGTGGATGACAGGGTTGAAGGCTTGGAAGCGGGTGCGGATGATTATTTAACCAAACCTTTTGCGTTTTCAGAATTAATTGCGCGTGTTACTGCGTTATCACGCCGTGCGGTATTAAAATCAACGGAAGCAAATCCTGAGCTTGTGTATGCAGATCTTGTCTTAAATATGTTTGAGCATACGGTAAAGCGGCAAGGAAAGTTACTTGATTTACAACCTAAAGAATACCGTATTTTAGAGCTTTTTTTACGCCACCCCGGGCGCGTAATTACACGTACAATGTTGCTTGAACATGTGTGGGATATTCATTTTGATCCACAAACGAGTGTGGTTGAAACCCATATTAGTCGGTTGCGAAATAAATTAGAAAAACCCTTCAATGATACTTTAATTCAGACAGTGCGCGGCGCAGGTTATAAACTTGAATTAAAACAAACTAAATAACTAGAAATAAGACCAAAACATGGCAAATAAAATCACTTCTAAAGGTTTTTTTCAAAAAATAAAAGATTTTTTTACTAAAAAAGAAACGTTAGATATTTTACCTCGATGGATGAAAAGCAGTGCTGCCCAGCAAGGGGTCATGTTCTGGTTTATTTCATTAATTAGTTTTATTTTTGTTGCGAATATTACTCTTCTTTATGTTGAGAGCGAACTTGATCAGCAAAATGAGAAGATATACGTAGAAACGCAAAAAATTGCTCAAAAAAGCCATGATGTTAATCGAAATCAACCTGTTTATTATTATGGCTATGAAATTGATGATGACCCGATTGATGATGATGAAATCATAGATCTCATGACGGTGGGCTTTTTTATTTCCGCCATATTTCAAAGTATTTTAAGCGCGTTTGTTGTTTCAATGCTTGTGCGTTTTGGTAATGCCCGTGTAAAACGTATTGAGCGGGTATTATCAGCCGCCGCAGAAGGGGATTTGAGCGCGAGAACCCAAGTGGATCATACGTATTATGACTTAGCGCGGGTGGCTGTTTCTGTGGATGAAATGCTTTCGCGTTTACAAGGCTCTATTTCTGCAATGAGCGATATTTCTTCTAACATTGCCCATGAATTGAAAACACCTATTACACGATTACGGCATAACCTTTTAAATATCAAAGAAGAAGCTGAAAAGAGTGAAGGGAAAAATACCAAACAATTTTATGCAGAATTAGACGATGCCCTTGAAGAAGCAATGCGTCTTGCGTCTATTTTTGATGCATTATTACGTATTTCCCAAATTGAATCTGGTTCAAGACGAAGCCGTTTTAGTCAGGTTGATCTCAACGATATAATAGAGTTGATTGGTGATATTTATACCGATGTTGCTGATGAAGCGGGTATGCGCCTTGATATGAAAATGGCGCATTATTCAGTGCAAATTCAAGGTGATCGTGAATTAATTATTCAGCAAGTTGCTAATTTAATTGAAAATACCTTGCGCTATTGCCAAAGTGGCTGTGCTATAAAAATGAAAACAGGTATTGATATTCAAACCCAACATGCATGGATAAGTGTTGAAGATAATGGCCCCGGAATTAGTGAAGCTGAGAGAGAACGTGTCTTTGAACGTTTATATCGCGTTGATAAAAGCCGAACGGATGGCGGATTAGGATTAGGATTATCATTAGCAAAAGCGGTAGCCAAGCTTCATTGTGGAGACATCATTTTGTATGATTGCAAGCCGGGCTTAGGTGTGAAAATAGAGTTTCCATTGCGCCCCATAGATGAGATATCATGAAAAAGATACCAATAATTGTGTGATCGTCTCTGCATATTATCGTAAGTTGAGGGTATAATCGGGCTGTTTAAATACGATTAACCCTTAATTTGAGAATCAATATCTTATGACAGTCGACACTTTTACACCCAATAAAACCACGACGCTTGAAACAGCAAAAAAATCTATCGCGCAACAAACTCAAACCGCGACGGCACAAATGAGTGGCAATAAAATTGGGTTTGTATCCCTCGGTTGTCCTAAAAATCTTGTTGATTCAGAACGCATTCTAACCCAGCTTCGTATTGAGGGTTATGAAATCGTCAATACTTATCATGATGCAAATGTCGTTATTGTTAATACCTGTGGTTTTATTGATAGCGCTGTACAAGAATCGCTAGATACCATCGGTGAAGCATTAAAAGAAAACGGTAAAGTCATTGTCACGGGCTGTTTAGGTGCGCGTGAAGATGAAATTAGAGAGGTGCATCCGAATATTTTAGGGATCACAGGCCCTCACGCTTATGAAAATGTACTTGCGCAAATCCATCAATTTGTTCCTAAACCTGCCCATAATCCTTTTTCCAGCCTTGTACCGGATCAAGGGGTTAAATTAACCCCGAAACATTATGCTTATTTAAAAATATCTGAGGGGTGCGACCATCGTTGTACCTTTTGTATCATTCCTTCAATGCGCGGCGATCTGGTTAGTCGTCCTATTGGGGAATTATTAAGTGAAGCGGCGCGTTTAAAAAAAGCGGGCGTGAAAGAATTATTAGTCATAAGCCAAGATACCAGTGCTTATGGGGCTGATAAAAAACATGCGCTGGGTTTTGCTGATGGCATGCCTGTAAAGCAAGATCTCACCGCGTTAAGTGAGCAATTAGGGAAATTGGGAATTTGGGTACGTTTGCATTATGTCTATCCTTATCCACATGTTGATGCGCTTATCCCATTAATGGCAGAAGGTAAGATATTGCCTTATTTAGATATTCCTTTTCAACATGCAAGCCCTCGGGTTTTAAAAGCAATGAAGCGCCCCGGCCGTGCTGAGCGCACTTTAGAGCAAATTAATCAATGGCGTGAGATCTGCCCTGAACTCGTCATCCGCTCTACGTTTATTGTTGGCTTTCCAAGTGAAACAGAAGAAGATTTTGCGCTTTTATTATCATGGCTTGAAAAAGCGCAACTAGACAGAGTGGGGTGTTTTAAGTATTCCCCTGTAGACGGTGCGGCGGCTAATGACATTGAAGATCAGATCCCAGAAGAAGTAAAAGAGCAAAGATACAATCGCTTTATGCAGCTACAACAAAAAATAAGTGCTGAAAAATTAAAAAAACGTATCGGCACTCACATGAAAGTATTAATTGATGAAGTGGATGAAGAAGGTGCGATAGGGCGTACTTATGCTGATGCACCAGAAGTTGATGGCGTTGTTTATTTAAATGAAGTCACGGATGTAAAAGCGGGTGAATGGGTAGATGTTATCATTGAACATGCTGATGAGTATGATCTTTGGGGGCGCTTGGTTTAATTTACCCATTAAATGTGAAGATGCAGCTATTTTGCTGCAACTTCAAATTTATTGGATATATACCCAAGATACTTGAAGATGCAGGAAGGCGGCAAATTAATGAATCCCCATGAGCATAGATAAACTATGTGGTTGGGGTGAATTCGTGCTGCCAACGCATCTGCAACTTCAAGGATGAAGGGTATAAGCAGAGATTATTGCTGCGCTATACAGGTTGCAAAACGGTGCTGATCGAAATTAATAAAATTGCTTGTATCACTGAGATAATCATAATAATCGAGTGACATATTAAGATAACCTTTGTGAGTGGTGTTATATTCACCAGCCCAATAACCAATGCCAGCGGGCCATCCGCGTTGGTTGAAAAGTCCGTCGTCCGATCCCTCTACTTGATAAAAGTGATTTAGATATTGAAGTTCGAGATTAGAAACGCGTCGCCATTTGTCAGTATCTGCAAATTTCATTTTTGCTAATTCTTTACACCAACGATCATATTGACCATTTTCGCCATGACTCCCAACTAGGTTTTTTTGATCAAATAAGGCAAATTTGCCTTTTGGACCATCTGTATTATTTTCCGTTTGTAAGCCTGCATAGGTTTTGCCGTTATTAATATCTACATGCCCTGCTTTTCTTATATAACCCAATGCTTTCATGACGTTTAGGCTTGGACTTGAAGTAAACCAACTCCCTTCTTTGTCAGTTGATACTTTTAAACAATTGCCTTGTGCATTGGTTTTATTTTTGTCATCTATTTTTCCTCCACAAATTGAGAGTAAAGGATTTTCCTCTATTTCGGGTGCTGATGTACAGGTTGTAAAAGTAGGGAAGGTTTGACGGTCATAGTGTTCCATATCGTTTTGAAAACGAACATATTTAAAATTTACATTCTGTTCAGTGAAATCTCTTTCCGCACTCCATTCTCTTATTATCTTATTATACCCTGGCCAACCGAAATGATGGGTTTGATTTTGTAATCTTCTTCTTAATACGCGAAGCTCCTTTATGCTGGAACGTTGCCAGTTATTTCTTCCTGAAAAGGTTAATTGATTAAGGTTCTGGCACCAGCGATCAGCTTGACCATTTTGACCATTATCATCTCCACCGTCTTGTCTAAAAGAGGCAAAGCCTGAAATATTTTCATTATAAGGGTCTTGTGTTCTTATTGTCGCGTAGGTTTTTCCATTATTTACACTGAGATCAGGTGTGTTGGGGGAAGCGTCGTGGTCAGGGTTATATTTTTGATAATTAAGATATTCAATGACCGATTGGCTTGGGGTTGTGGCAAATAATTGCCCTGCATCCCCATTGCCATCACTGACGACTTTTAAACATTTATCTGTTTTTTTATATGTGGTGGGGTCATCAATACCGCTATGACATACCTCTATAGGCGCTGGCTCACCCACAAGGAAATCTATTACCCCAAAAGCAAACCCATTATAGTGATCTGTAACGATATAACCGACATTGTATTCGCCTTTTGCTGCACTAAACGTAAAGGCTTTATTGGTTAGATCGTCTGGGTTAACAAGTGCAACGTTTGCTCCTATTGCATTCACACCGATCAGTTGCCATTGCTTGCTATCATCCGTTATCTGTAAGCCTTGTTCTTGTAAACTATCAAGATCAATGGTTATTTTTGTATTGGGTAAAATGGATTCTGGGTAATGCCATAGCGGCGGGTTAATGATCGGGGCTAGATTGATACCGTCTGAAAGGGTGATGCCAATATAACCAATACGGGTATCGACACTGCCATCTGCGAATGTTTTGCTTAATCCATATTGAATATAATTCCAACCATAATTAGCCGGTGCGAGATACTGTATGTGGCTTTCACCCACATGAGTAATAGTGCCTAGCTCCATATAAGGTGGCGCTTGTACACTGACTCTATCAGCGATAAGTTGGTAGCCGGCTAAATTATTCTTTGCTGTGATCTCTATTTCAATCGGTTGTGCTTGGTTGTTGGTATTGGCAAGGGTTGCTACAGAAATAACAGGTAAGAGGGGGTGTGCACTTTGGGTGGTGACGACGGTCATTTTAGCCTCGGCTTGCATCCCTTTGCGATTGTGCACTTGGTAAACATAATCACACCAACCGGCTTGCATCGCGGTATGGTTAAAACCTAAACCATCTAGCATTGGTTCGGGGCAATGATCAGGGTTTTGATTATTGACTGTAATATTAATATCGTTTTGTTTATTAAGAATAAAAGGCGTGAGATCTATATGCGTTTTTGTGTTGATTGCACTGGTATTTAAACCGTTTAAGGCGGTAATTTTTGAGGTGCTAGGTTCAATAGAAGGGGAGGTGGATGAAGCATTTTCATCTTCACCCCCACAGGCTGTTAGTAGCGTTGCTACTAATAAAGCGAAAATATTGTTAAAGGATCTAACTCGGTTCATAAAATTCCATTTTTTTTGTATTTTTGTATTTTTGTATTTTTGTATACCCAATAAACTTGAAGATGCAGGAAGGAGGCAAACAATGTTTACCTATCAGCATAGATAAACGATGTGATTGGGGTGAATTCGCGACGCCAACACATCTGCAACTTCAAGTATGAAGGGTATATTTGTACTTTTTTAAATCTGATCGGATTTTTAAGCCTGATAAGCCGTTAATCTACTCGTCTTTTTACACAGTTAAGCATTTTGTGTATCGTGCTTATTCTGGCGTTTTTATTTTGGGTAGCTCTTGCCATAAATAAATATTTTCACCCGTATTGGAGCTTATTCCTAAGCCATTTTTTTCACCTACCCCCCAAATAATACCGTTATTTTTTATATAGCCCATGTTCGCACCTGTGGTGAGCTCTGTAACTTTGATACCTGAGAAATAATCCCCGTTTTTCTTTTTAGGTAATAACCATTGGTTGCTAAAAGTCGGAGTATCACTGCCTGTTGCGAGTCGCCCATATTGGTTTGAGCCAACGCCCCAAATACCGCAATCTTTCGCTAATGCATAAACATGTTCATGCCCTACTCTGACTTCTTTAAATAAAATAGGGAGTTCAACGCCTGTGGGTAAATAACGACTGACGGTTACTTTGCTCCATGCATTTGTTCTTTCATTTGCTGAGTTTGATAATTGAGCGTTTCCAAGTTTCCCATTGCTTGCATCCCCCGTTGCATATAAATTCCCCTCCACATCAAGCGCATAACCGAAAGAATTAGTGGTATTGCCTCCACCCGCATCCACTTGAGCAAATTGAGGTGCGTTAACTTGCCTGCCATTTTCATCAACGATGGTTCTTATTTTCACCCATTTGTATTGTTTTCCACCTGTTGAGGTTGCATTATTTGGATTTCCCATCGGCACATTTTCAGTGGGGGAGCCTGTGCCATCATTTTGATCTCGAACACCGAGCTGACCGTTTCGGTTGTTGCCGATAACCCACAACTCTCCCCGTGTATCTATGGCATAACCATGATAAGGGCCTGCATTCACCGTGGTAAAGGTGGGGCAGGTGATGCTATTTCCCCCTGAGCTGTTACTGTTGTATTTATCTGTGCATAATGAGTGACTCCAATAGGGATCACTGTTATTTTGCTCTGTGTTAAGCCTGCCTAATTGTCCGTAGGCATCATAACCGGTTGACCAAATGATCCCGTTTATATCGAGGGCATAGGCATGGTAAGTTCCTGCACTTATTTCCGTGAAAACGGGGCATACCACAGCCGAATTGTTAATTTTACAAGCAGAAGATATTTTCCATTTTGTGCTAGGGTCATAATTTCCAAATCCTAATTGGCCGAAATCGTTATCGCCAGTTGCCCAAATAACGCCTTCGGTATCGAGTAAATAGCCAAAGCGTTTAGGCTCTGCGGGGTTGTTACCACTAATAGGCGCTCCTTGGTTTGCACTAACGGCGGAGAACGTATTTTTTGCAATGGCGCTGGGTACAACCCAAGTGTCACTTTTTGTTGTGTTACCTATACCTAAATTACCATCCGTGTTTTCCCCTGTTACCCAAAGATGGCTATTTTCATCTAATAGGTAGCCAAATCCGTAACCTGCCGACATGGTATAGCTTATTCGTGAAAGACCATCATCCGGTATTATTTTAATTTGCCCAACATCAAACCCCCCTTGCCCATCTTCAAGTAAATAGGTGACATAATGGTATGGTACATCCCTATTTGTTGCGGTGAATTTAAATTTCAGGGGGTTATTGGGATCTTGTGCTATTTCACCGCTATGGGTTAATAGGGTTTTTAAGCGCAGTGAGTTTGATGCATCCGGATCGTAAATATAAGGGCTGATATCAATATCAATAAATGGATTACCGTTGGCGTCTGTGTTATCAAGAGAAATAGCTTGACAAAAATCATACACAGCAGGTGCTTGATTTTCGATGGTGTTTACTGAGATATGAATTTGACCAAATTGCGCTTCAACCCCTTCTTTTTCAAGTAAATAATTTATATGGCTGTAACCCATTTGCAGATCTTCTGCTGTGTATTTAATGCTGTTTATTTCTGCATTACCGAGGTTGTTTTTATTTGCCTCACTCACACCTTGCCCTTCAGCGTAGCTTTCAATGAGCGTGAAGCCTTCAGGAAAAAGATAATTGCCGGTTGAGAGGGTTTCATTATCTACATGGCTATTTTTTGTAATTTCAGGTTCAAAAGCCGTTTGAGGGGCTATCTCTGATTTTTTTGCTAAAAGAGGTGCAGGGAAAGCATCTAAATCAATATGATAAGGCGCGCTACTTTTAGGTTTTATAAGGATCAGAGATAAAGGAGGGAGAACGGCAAATTCTGGTTTTTGGCTTCCAATAAGGGTTATCTCACCTTGCTCGGTGATTTCTTCTCCCGTAAAGGTTTCCCCCTTTACTTGATATTGTAAAACACAGGCTGCGGGGGTTGAAAATTCAATGGCGATGGTTAATGCATTGCCTGTAGCAAGACGGCATTGTTTTTGTGCTTTTTCAGTTTTTTCTTTTCCTAGCACTTTTTTTACGGTGAGTGTTTTTTCTATACGCAGGTTTATTAACCCTTCACTTTTTATATAAGGCGTAAGATCAACCCCCATTTTTGTATCTAGCGCAATAGCAATAATTTGTTCGTTAGCGGGCGCTATAGTGAGCTGATATTGTGCGGTTGGTGGAGGAATGTTTGGGGTTGTTTGAGGGTCGTCACCGCCATTTTTACAGCCGCTAAGGAAAAAAATAAAAAAAAGAGTGGGGGGTTGAAGTAAAGAATAAAAGCATTGCTTCATTATTGTGCTCACTATAAAGGGCATTTTGAGAAGGCATGTAACGCTTTAATGATGTTATGAAAATGATGCAAATGAAAATAAATAGTGGCTTTTGAGTGCGTATGTTTCCATTTTGTTTGTAAACATCATTAAAAGTGGCTTGCAAGGTAACCTAACGGTTAAGGGCTAGCATCATACATTATCTTTTAATGCCGTCAATAAAAGCTTACTTCTATTTTATAAAACAGATACTTTCCCCTAAAAATGGCTTAAAAATTATGTTTTATTATTTTTTTTGTAGATGTTCACTGCTAGGGTGCGCACTTGTTATGTAATGGAATAAAAGAAAACATTAACAAGAGATTAAAAAGCATCACATTTAAAGGTGCTGCTTTTAAAATAAGGGAAATAGTGTGAATAAAATAGTAAATAAAAGTGGCGTATTTACAGCTCTTCTTCTCGCTTCAGCAAGTGCGATGGCAGCGGGCACATCTTCTGGCGTGTTCCAATGGACGGGAGTAGCACCAGCAGCAGCCACAAACGATGGCGCTTGTATTGTGGTTGCAAGTGGTGTTAATGGTGAAGTGGCTCATGATTCTGGTGTCATTACTTTTCATAATCCAAGTGCGGATGCAACAACCCATGATATTCAATCATCAACGGAGTTGGCTTTTACTGTTGTTAGTGCAACAGGCGCTGCTTGTACAGAAACTCAAGTGCCTTTTAACTACCAATTAACAAACCTAAAAGTAGGCGTTAATGGTGGGCAATTAGAAACGCAGCCATTAGCAACTGCGGGAGCGGGAGCATGGCAGATTAACCACAGTAAATCAGGCCAAGCTGCCACAGCCTTATCTAGCACAGCGGTTGATGCCGCCGTGAATGATGTCATTGGCTTAACTGTATCTGGTACTGAACTGGGGATTGCTGCGGGTGAAACCGTTGTAGTTCAAGCTTTTGTCTTGGTTAATAATACAGCGACGTTATAAAAATATAAAAATATAAAAATATAAAAATATAAAAATATAAAAAAGCCTGATTATTAAGTCAGGCTTTGATCTTAGGATGCTTAAGAAATTTGAAAATGTAAAAGGCGGCAAATTTATTAATTTCTATAGGCAATAAATAAACAATGTGGTTGTAAGTAACTCGTTTCGCTAGTACATCTGAAACTTTAAGGATGAAGGAGATATAACGTATTAAATATCAAGAATACAAGTATCTCTTCACGGTTATTCACTTTATTGATATCCAATAAAGTAGGTGATTTCATTCATTGGCGTTATAAGCTTTTTATGATGAATCTGTACAAAAAAAAGCCGAATTTATTATTTAACTCAATCAGGAAATTATTAAAAAATAGCCTCAAAATAGGCTTATTTATTAGTTTTTCTGTGGGGGCAAATACGGCAGTTAAGCCTTTAATGCTTAGCGCTTATATTATGAAAAATGATAATGCTGATGGTATTCGCATAGAAGCGGAGCAATATACTTTTAATGGGCTTTATCTTTGGTCTGTTAATCGATTTCAAGCCGTGCATATACCTTTTAAAGTGTTTTCAGATAAGAATTATAAATTAGAATCTCAGCAATTTTATTACCGTTGCCAAAGTGAAAGCTCAAAAGATTGGGTTGATAGAAGTGACGTGATCCATATTAATTTTGATAATAGCCCTTCTTTATTAGGTGTTAAAAAAACAGAGAAAAAAGGCCGATTACTTCTCCCTGATATTCATTATTCAGCCCCCGCTGAAGGAGAGTTAAACGTTAGTAATAACCCTTACCCTACTAATACTGGGTGGGATGCTTGGTATCGTAATCATCAATTTGACATTGTACATGGTGAGTTTCTTCAAAAAAATGAATCGCAAACCTGCCAAGGAATGATAGGTATTATGGCGACTAGCCTTTTATAATCAATAAGGTAAGGAATGATCCGTAACACATCTTTTTTATTATCAGTGACTTTATTCGTTGTTTTTAATCTAAGCGCTGAAGATTATTACCCTGAAGAATTTGCTGATTTTTTTGCTCAAACCACTCAGTTAGTTGATGTCACCATCAATGGATTAAACACAGGTGTAAATCTTGATGCGAAGGTGAGTTTTGATGTTTTTTCACTGCAAAAAAAAACCACGAGCGCAGAGCAACTTGAACATTATTTGCAGCAGCAATCTTTAAAACCTGAACGTATTACTGCTATTTTAGACCAAGCTTATCAAGGGATTAAAACAGATAAAGCCTGTAAAGGACGCCTTATTCATTGTAAATTATTGGCGCAAAAAGAGCAGGCGAGATACGTTTACGATTTTGATAATCAGGTACTTAAAATTTTTGTATCCCCTGATAGTTTTTTAAAAAAAGGGTATAAAAAAGAATACCAAACACCTTATAACGCCTATCCTGCTTTAATTAATAGCACTCGGCTTAATCTTGGTTATAACCAAACTCAAACCCAATCACTAACGTGGTCAAATAATACTACCTTAGGCTTGCCGCTTGGGTATGTCAGTATTAATAGCCAATATACGGCCTCAAATAACAGTGAAAATCAGTTTGATTTATACCAAGCCATTTATAACGCAGAATATAAAGACATACGTTTGCAAGCAGGGCGCACGGATTACAATTTATCCTTTAATAGTACGGATTATTTAAATAACGGTATGCGCCTTGATGGCGATTTAATTGGGATTGGGCGCAGTCAAAATTTATTACTGGGTGAATCTTCTCGCCAGCAGCAATATGAATATTATGTGCCACAAAACGGTACGCTTAATATTTATCGTGGTAGTGAACTTATTTTAAGCCAAGTGGTGAATGAAGGTTCTCACGTTATTAGTTATCATGATTTACCTAAAGGGGTTTATAGTGCAACGATTGAACTAAAAGTTGCAGGGCAGATTATTCAATCTGAAACTTTGCAAATTGTGAACAATAATCGTTATGTATTAGCTTTAGGTGAATGGGACTATGTCGGCGTTATTGGCATGTTTGATAAAGACGCCTTTTCTCAACATAATTTTTATTACAACAATGACGAGAAAAAAGACAATCGTACTTTTATTCGCGCCGCCGTTAATTATCGGTTACAAGATGCATGGTTTTTAGGCGCAGGCGTTGTAAGTGATCGTGACGATCAATATTGGCAAATAGGCTCAAGTGTTTATCTGGGTGATAAATTTAGCTTAGAGTATAGCGGTGGGCTTTTTACAACCGGTGAATATAGCCAAATAGCTACGCTTAATTACTCATTTTTTTCAATAGATTATCGTAAGTTCGATGCAGATATTTACAATCATCAATACCGTTTAAGCCAACAATTATTGGGAGATTTAAGCTATCAAGATGTGAGTTTTTCTGCCAGTGGTGCGCTTTTTAACATTCAAGGTTATCTCAGACACAGCTATTACTTAAATGAAGATAAAATAGCAAATTTTAATGAAGCCAATCAATTTAAACAAAACATCACAACCCTTGGTTTAACCTACCCTTTGTTTAAGGGCAATTTATCGTTAAACACAAGTTATACCACATATAAAAATTCAAAAGATCAATTTAGTTTGTCTTTGTCATGGACGAAAAGTTTGGGAAATAACGCTTCTTTTCAAACAAATAATTATTTTGATAAGGCAGGCTTTAATCGAAGCATTAATGCCATTAATTATACTCGCCGTGGTGATAGTTATTTAGTAAGTGCCAGTGCTGGGCTTGAATATACCCGTGAAAGAGAAGCGGCAACGAGCCTTTCTGCGACCTTTGATAAAAAACAAAAATATGCAAATTTAAATGGTTATTCTTATGTCAATGATGATGGACATTATTCATTAACTGCAAATATAGCCAGCACGCAAATTGCTACTTTGAACGATGTTATGATAACCAATGAATCTGGGCGTGCTTTTGCTGAAATAAGCATTAACGAAGATACTGATCTTCAAAGTTATTTATATGCCAATGTAAAAAAAGACACAGATTACAGCCACAGAGTAAAAATAAAAAATACCTATACGCTCATTCCATTAAGTGAATATACCGATGTTTCTCTTTCACTTGATCAAGGTGCAAATAACATAGAGCTTGTTAATGAAGTGTTAGCAGGGTTTGTGAAACCTGGAAGCGTGATGACATTAAACAGTGAAGTTAACAAATTAGTTAGCAATATTGTTGTTTTTGATGATATTTTTGATGAGCCCATTGAGGATTTAACCTGTATTGGGGAAGGCTGTGTGAATGTTGAGCCTTTATCGGATGATGGCGTTTATCGGGTTAACTATCGTGATAATAAACCAACGCGTTTTTTATCAAGTAAAGGTTTGTGTATTTTTGATCAAAAAAACAAAAGTGCTTATTTATTCGGCTTTTGTTTGCCTTCAGTGCAAGAGGGAACATCACAGTGGATAAACATTGACAAGGTGTTACCTGAGCGTGAGCTTTTAATTCAAGAAAAATTAGAAAAACAAGCGAAAGAGCAAAATGTAACAACGCTTGATGGCAATAATTTATCTTTGCAAAAAGTAACCGAAGATGATGATTTTTATTATGAAGATACGATCATTTATTTAGGACAATTTGTTGAGGGCGGTGAATCAAACAGCATTACTCAGCAATTAGAAAGCAGTAAGATCACTTATAAACGTTTTGATGTGGGTGCATTGCATTATTATTATGTCTTTAAAGCCAAAGCACTTAATATTGCGCAAAAATCCTTGCTGCAAAAAATAGATGCTTATGCTGCCCATAGAGAAATAAACGAAAACGAATTAATTGGTTACCAATATATACCCAAGATACTTGAAGAGGCAGAAAAACAGCAAACGCGTTCATCCCTATAAGCATATACCCAATAAACTTGAAGATGTAGAAAGGCGGCAAGTGAATGAATCCCATGAGCATAGATAAACGATGTGATTGGGGTGAATTTTAGCTACCAACGCATCTGCAACTTCAAGGATGAAGGGTATAAAACGATGTGATTAGAGTGAATTCGCACCGCCAACACATCTGCAACTTTAAGAATGAAGGGTATATCTGCAGTTTCAAAAATGCAGGGTATAACAATGTAGAAAAGAGATAACAGAATGAAATTGAAATTTTTATCTGCAATTTTTCCAACAATGCCTTTGTTATTAACATCGGCTTTGGCTGTGAGTATGCCCGCTTATGGGATTGGGATCAGCAGCACTTTTGAATTAGCAGATAAAATGGGCTCAGCGACCTATACCATTACGAATACAACAGATAAACGTATTTTTTTAAATGCAGTAATGTATGAATTTGCGTTAAAAAAGGGTGAACTCGAAAAAATACCTTATACACGTGACAATATTAAAGATTGGAAAATAGAAGTATACCCAGCGCGTAGTGTTATTAACCCTGGATTTGAGAAAGATTTTAGAGTAACGCTTAAATGTCGTGATAAGTGTGATAATACGCGAGATCAGGCTTTTCAAATAGGTTTTGTGCCAACCCCTTATTTTTCTGAAAGTGAGCGCCCTGAGCAAGCAATGCAAATTGCGGTGGGCTTTGGTGCTAATTTTGTAAGCGCTGGTAAAGAGCGTAAATTAAAGTATGAAATAAAACGAACGGATAATGGCATACGTATACACAATAAAGGGACGGCTTTATTTAATGCTGTTATTTCTTCTTGTAAACATAACGCAACACCAGAAGATAAAAAAACCTGTGAGCAAAAAGTACCCGTATTAGGCTCTCGTAATTTGCCCATTAATTTAAATGAAAACATGAAAGGCAAACCTTTAAAAATTGCACTTGAAAGTGCTGGTGAAAAATTTAAGGCGAATGTCACGTTAGGGCTTTAATTTTTGCTATGTATTTCTTTTTATTTGAATATGCAGGAAGGCGGCAAACTCATTAATCCCCATGAGCATAGATAAAGGATGTGATTGGGGTGAATTCGAGTTGCCAACACATCTGTAGCTTCAAGGATGAAGGGTATATTCATGTTGATTGAGTCTATTAAATGAACATATTTTTATATAAACAGCACGCGCGTAAAAAAGAAATGAATAACAAGGTGGAAGATAAGTGAGATTTTCTTCTATATGCCTTACTCTGTTTTTAGTTGTGTGCTCATTTCAAAGCCAAGCCACAAGAATAAAAGCTGTTTATTCAAACGGTAAGCTTTATTGGCAAAATGCTTATTATCTTGATCCTAATAAATTAGTACCAACAATTTGGACTCCTGTAATCGATTTAACCCCAACGAAAGCGTGGATCCCTGCGGGGTTAAAATCCGCTTTTCCGAGTATTCATCTTCATGCCAGTAATGATATAAATAATCGTATTGATTTTTCAAATGATGAACTGAGTTTGATTGGGGTTGAATACCATATAGGCTCAACAGATCAAAAAATAGGTGCACCATCAAATGAAGGTGGCTTACCGAGTAATTGTGGAACAACAATTGCATTGCCGCTTGTTGGTGTGATTGGTAATAGTTTGAGCTGTTTTTTACCCAATAAACTTGAACTTACCACAACGCGCCAAGCTCCTTTTTCATTTATTCGCCCTATTTTTAGAATTGATGAGCAGGCAATTATTAATAAAATAAAACAGGGGGCTGATAATAAACCACTTCCTGAAGATAATTATTTATCAGGCTCTCAGCTTTTTACTTCTTTTTATAATTTTTATTACGATCCCGTTGATATTCCCGTACCTAGTTTAACAAGGCGTTATATTAATACTGCGTTTGAATTTGATCTGGAAGTGAAATCATCAGCACGGCTTGACGTTGTGGTTAAAAACGGCGAACAGCAACAAATGGATATTATGTATTTTCCTGATGGACGCATTGAAGGCAATGCTTATTTTGAGTTTGAAGTGTCAGGCTATTTACCCCTTGGCTATAAAATGACGCTGACTCAAACGCGTAAAAATAGAAATACTGATTTTTCATTAGTCAAAGTAGGAGACCCTACACAAGCTATTCCTTATTCGCTGCGCTGGCGAAGTCTTTATGATGCAAGTAACAATAATATTGTATTGGTGGATAAAGGACAGTTGATTAAAAATACCCTGCTTGATAAGACATGTGTTTTAAATAATGTCACCCCCCTTTGTGATGAACGCTATCTTGATGTAGATTTTAAATTAAGCGCAGAAGAAGCAGAAGCGATCACAACAGGTATGTATGAAAGTCAATTTATAGCGATGTTTGAACCAAACATGTGACAGTGTATTATTATCTCTATAACCCTAGATATTTGAAGATGCAAAAAGGCTTTGAACAATTTTACCTATACCCTGCATCTTCAACTTCAAGGATAAAGGGTATAACTCGAGTTAATGAATACAGCCAACGCATCTGTATTTTCAAGGATGAAGGGTATAAAAGAGAAGGAGTGGTATGAATATAATAAGAAAATGCCTTGGAGTGGGCTGTTTTTTTGTTTCAATGACCTGTTATGGTGCAAATTATACTTTAGGAGGGCGAATTGACGCTATGGGCGGTGCGGGTACGGCGGTTGCTAAGCTCGATAATGCAGGGTTTTATAATCCCGCTTTACTTGGGTTAGAAACGGACGAAACTTTTATTGTTTTACTTCCAAGTCTCGGGATTGAAATTCAAGATAAAACCCACCTTATTAAGGGGTTAGAAGATATAGGTGCAACATATCGTACTTTTCAAAATAATAACCTAACCCAAGAAGCCCTTTTAAATAAGTTAAATAATTTAACGCATCAAACTGCTTATATTAAAGGAAGTATTGCTGGTGCTATTGGTGTGAATAAAGGCAATATAGGCGCCAATTTATTTATTAAAGGATATACAGATTTTGTTACAGTTTCAGACGGTATTGAAACAGACATCAAACACATATCAACGGGTACACCGCCTTTTGAATTAACCGCGAAAGGGCGAGTTTTATCTTTTGGGGTGATTGAGTTAGGCTTGGCGCTTGGTAAAGAATTTTCATTTTATAATAACGCCATCGCTTTGGGTATAACCCCTAAATTACAACGAATTTATACATATCATTATCTCGCCGCTTTAACCACGTTTCAGTTTGATAATTGGGATGATAAAAATAACAACACGCATAAATCCGGGGTTAATTTAGACATAGGTGCCGTTTGGTACAAAGGCGCATATCGAATAGCGCTTGCTGTTATGGATCTTATTCCTCGAGATATTACAACCGTCAGTTATGTAAAAGCCTACCAATATAAAATGAAGCCATTAGCTAGGCTTGGGATAAGCTATCAGCATCAAGATATTTTATTAACGGCAGATTTTGATTTAAATAAACAAACGCGCTTTGAATCAATAAATAACGATGAGATAAGCGATGACACACAATATTTCCGTGTGGGGGGGGAGATTAACGTGCTAAATAAAGCCTTAGTACAAGCTGGATATAAAATAAATACAGAAGATACATTGGATAACGCTTTTACGCTAGGGCTTGGTGTTTCTCCGTTTAATATATTTGATCTTAATTTATCAGGTGAATATGCGGGTAATAATCAATTTGGACTAGGGTTACAGCTTGCCTTTAGTTATTAATCTTCATCAAATGGTTTATTTGTTTTTTTGTTAAATGGATTAGATATATTTAATAACGTGACATATATAAAAATTACGCATAAAATTTGAGATTATTATCCTTATAGAGTAATAAAAATGTTTGATTTACCTTCTTTAACCCATGCAGAGCAACAAGAAGCAGTTGAACGTATTCATACGTTGATGGCGCAAGGTGTAAGTAGTGGTGAGGCCATTAAATGCGTTGCTGATGAAATTAGAGCGCGCAGTGTAAATAAAGAAGAAACCCTAAATAAATAAGCTATACCCTTCATCCTTGAAGTTGCAGATGCAAAAAGGCGCTAAACACACGTGCCGCTAACGTGTCAGTAGTTTCAAGCATGACGGATATAAAATAAAAGAAAGACCCCATATTCATAAAAAGCCGAGTTTTAGCTCGGCTCTTTTTTTATTTTTCTGCCATTGCTAATTGAAATTCAGCGGGTTGTTTTCTTATCCAGTGAAGGCGCATACCTAAAAAGACAGCAGCGGCGGTTAAACCTATGATAATTCCAATCCAAAATCCATATACTCCCATAGGTGCAACGAGCCAATCCGTCATTGCTAAGAGATAACCAATGGGTACACCTAATAGCCAATAAGCAATAAAGGTACGTTCGAAAATGGCGCGCATATCTTTATAACCGCGTAGCGCTCCTGCGGCAATGACTTGGATGGCGTCAGTACATTGGTAGATAGCAGCAAATAACATTAAGTTTGAAGTGATAGCAACCACTTCAGGGTTTTTATTGTATAAACCAATAATGCTGTCTTTAAATATCACCGTTAATACGGCCGTTAACATGGCTGCAAAAAATCCGATAATAAGCCCTAATTTTGCGGCTCTCGCGGCTCCTTCTGTTGATTTTTGACCTAATTGATGGCTCACTCTAATACTTACCGCAGTACCTAAGCTCATCGGTAACATAAAAATCATCGATGAAAAATTAATGCTTATCTGGTGAGCGGCAACGATTATTGAACCAAGCGGTGCGACTAAAATAGCAACCACAGCAAACAAAGTAACCTCAAAGAAAAGGGCGGCGGCAACGGGTAAACCCATTTTAAAAATGCGTATTATTGCTTTTTTATTAGGTTTAGACAGTGTTTTGAAAATATGAAGTTTTTTCAATTTTTTATTCAAAAACACATAAATAAACATGGAAAAGAGCATTAACCAATAAACGATAGCCGTTGCGACACCACAACCAACGCCCCCGAGCTCAGGCACGCCAAATTTGCCGTATACAAAAATCCAGTTAAGCGGAATATTGGCAGCAAGCCCGATAAAACCTATGATCATTGCAGGAATAGTGAGAGAAATACCTTCTGCGAGGGATCTTAATACTTGAAATAAAAGATAAGCGGGTACAGCCCAAAGAATGGCGTGTAAATAGCCCAGCGTTTTCTCTGTAAGCGCGGGTTCAACATCCATTGCATTAACAATATGTCCAGCATTATATAATACGAGAATAATGGGAATGGACAAAAAAAGCGCAAGGTAAATTCCCTGTTGTATTTGAAATGGGATGAGATGTTGGCGAGCTGAGCCATTAAGCTGAGCAATAATAGGAGTAACGGCGAATATAACGCCTATTCCAAAAAGAATGGAAGGTAACCATATACTTGAAGCAACAGCGACAGCTGCCATATCAGTCGCACTGACTCCCCCCGCCATGACGGTATCAACAAATCCCATTGATGTTTGTGCCAAATGGGCAATAAAAACAGGGACGCCTAATTTTATAATGGATTTAGTTTCAACCCAGTTATTTTTCACTGATAACTCCTGAAAAAAGATGCTTCAAAAATGCACAAAAATAATTACGTAAACCCAAAATGCTTTGAAGATATAGGAAGGCGGTAAGTAAATTCATCTCCATGAACATAGACAAACTATGTGATGGGGGGTGAATAGAAAGCCAACGCATCAGCAGTTTCAAGAATGAAGAGTCTATTTTCGTAACAAATAAAAAGGATAATGAAAGCAAAAAAGAAAGGATTATACGCTTTAAATAAAATTAAAAAATAGATTTGAAATTTTTTAATTTTGAATAGAAAAATATTTTTAAGGCGTATGTGAACAAAATAGATGTGCGTAAAATAAAGGTGAAAATGAGAGAAACTATCAATGCAAGAAAAGCGTGATATTTTTAAATTAATAACCGCTAAAAATGCGATAAATAGTGTTGTAAAAATAAGGAGATTTAATTTAACTATTTAATTGAAAACGACTTTCAAAACAAAAAAATCTAAATGTAAATTTGGTTTATGCTTAATGGGATCGTTTAAATAAAATTAAAATGTAGAGGGGAGTTTAACAATGGAAAAATATGTATTAGGTATTATAGCGTTAACATCGTTATTTTCGGGCGCTCTTTTTGCTTACTCTCAAACCATGCCTGTAGATAATAATGGGATGCAACAGATGCCAAATCGTGGTGGGTTTTCAGGGCCAGCATTAGGTCTAAGTACAGTAAGACATGTGCTTGATGCTGGTATGTTTAGCGATGATAAGCCCGTAACGCTTACGGGGCACATTACATCTTCACTTGGCGGTGAAATGTATTTGTTTTCAGATCAAACCGGCTCTATTAATGTTGAAATTGATCATGAGAAATGGCAAGGATTGCAAATAACGCCGCAAACAAGAGTGACGCTCCACGGTGAAATTGATAAGGAATTTAATAGCACAAAGATTGATGTTGATTATATTCGTCTAGCGGAATAA
>JACLAC010006852.1_pt1 | contig 27665 bp, 26 predicted proteins | sample 8027881 | NCBI WGS metagenome assembly JACLAC01 (sample SAMN15725517, study PRJNA655200) | protist metagenome | isolation source: fluorescence activated cell sorting (FACS) single amplified genomes of... | place: Spain: Blaines Bay Microbial Observatory, Mediterranean Sea | collected 2016-01-19 | reverse complement strand
CGCACCAGATCAAGGCAAATGTTACAGTCAAGTGCCACGAATTCCTCTTAGTTACTAGTCAAACTTAAGAATTACTAATTATCGATGATGGCATGTAAAATGCTTTTTACCTACTTGTTTAGTTCAAGAGGAGGTTGACTTATGACAAATCTATTTTTGACAATTGTGAAAAATATCCGATTAATGATTGTTTTTTGCACTTTTGGCCTAGCTTCAATCAGCTGGGGGCAAGTTCCAATTGAAGGCCCTTGGCTCTGGGTGTTCGCACCTGTCGCCGAGGGAGCAAACGGTGGAGTAGATGCCCTCGCAACAGATCAAATTATGTCTCTTACTCAAGGAAAAATGAGTGAGAAGCTAATTGCAGAAAATGGGGTTGCCGATGGAGATTCACTAGGGCTGCAGGTCTGGAAGGCAGCTATAATTGAAAAAATAAGGCATCCAGATAATATCGGGCTAATTGCTAGTAAGATTGGAATTGGTTCTCCTCAGTTTGTGACCAACAGAATACGCTCGCTAGGAATGGATGCCATGGCACTAGATAATTTTTCAGCTTACGCTTACGCTAAAATTTTTAGTATATCTGAACAGTCGAATGTCACCATGCGAATAGGGAGCGATGATTCAGTAAAAGTTTGATTAAATGGGGAAGTGGTCCACCAAAATGTAGTGAATCGTTCTTCTTATGGCTTTCAGGATACTTTTGAAGTTTCGCTAAAACTAGGAGCAAATAATTTGCTAATTAAGGTGGCTGAATTTACCGGAGACTGGAGCATAACTGCCGGTATCCAAGCCGAATTTACACTAGGTGGTCATTCGTATCGACCAATAACAGAAGATGATAGTTGGGATTGGTTCGACCCGTCATCTTTAGTCGAAATAGAAAAGTTTGAACAAGCCATTGCCGTCTATGAAAATTTAATCGAGACCAATACTCTTAGTAAGTTTAATTCTGGGGTTGAGCTTTTTAGCTTGACCACTCTCTATCGACAACAGGGACTTCAACAAGAAGGTATTAATTTTCTAGAATCAATAGTTGACCAAAAGAAAAGATCCCCAAATATCTGGCCCAACTTGATAATGTTGTACAAGGATATTAAAGATGAAACGGGTCTTTTCAGAATACAGCAGAAAATGGCCAAAAATTTGGATACTAATGATTTAGAGTCTGGGATAAGTTATGGCCAAGTCTTGATGGAAACAGAAATGTTTAATCAGGCAGTATCAGTATATGAGGAACTTTTTTATAATTTTCCGAATCAACCATACATGCTCTGGGACTTACAACAAGCCTATCGTCAAGTCGGTGGAATAGAAAAAGCAATTCATGGTTTTGAAAAACTATTGGAAAGTCATCCTGACAATATTGAACTTATATCCCAAATTATCCAGTTATATCGAGAGACTAATAATCAAGCAGAGATTACCACTATTCGGGATCAATTGCTTACCGATTTCACCCCTCAACAACTCGAATTGGGAATGTTATGTGGGACATTATTATCAGAAGATGGATCACACCGGAAAGCACAGGAAATTTATAAATTATTAATCGAATCACATCCGAATGATACCTTCATTAAAAGAAATTTAGTTCAATCCTACCAAATCTCTGATCAAAATGAAAAAGCGAAAATCGTATTAGAGCAAATATTATCTGAAATCAGTGAAGATACCTATAGGAATAATCCCGACCTAGTCGATTTTTGTGCTGATATGCTGATTGATCTTAAACAGTTTCCAGAAGTTCAAATAATGATCCACAAATTACTGGATATCTGGCCAGAGCACCCGCGCCCAATGGAATTAATGGCCAAATTCTATGATGTTCAAGGGCAAACTGATAAAGCGCATGAATATCGTATCATGTCGGATCCTGGCCAGCAGTTAGTTGAACAGCAGGCACCTAATTTTCAATTAGTTGATTTGGACGAAAATCAATTTTCATTATCACAATTTTTGGGCCAGCCTGTGATATTAAATTTCTGGGCGACTTGGTGAGGCGCTTGCCGTGTGGAGGTACCACACCTAAATTCACTTTATAAAAAGTATCAAGAAAAAGGATTAGTAATCTTTGGGATTAATCAAGAAGAAAATCTATCTGACATAAAAGAATATGCAGAGGACAACATCGAATACCCGATTCTAATCAATGCCAATAAGCAATTTGAAGATTACGAAATTCAGGGTATTCCTTGTACCTATTACATAGATAAAAAGGGAAAAATAATAAAGAGAGAGATTGGGTTTGCTCAAGGGAGCGAGGTCGCCATGGAACAACTTATCGTTGAATTAATTAAATGAAATTTTGATTGTAAACACTTCAAAATCATTTTTTGTTCAGAGGTAGATAGATGTTTGAATCATCAACACTCGGTGACGTGCAATCTTAAGTCAATGTAAGTATTAATTATTCAACTCTTATTAAACCTTGACCTGGTTCCGTTGCAAATAAAATCTTCTGGGATGGTAGTACATAGTCCGATTGAAGAGACAATGTCCACGGCGATTGATGCCCGGGGGGATTTAGCCTGCAAACATTCAAATAGAATTTTTGGGGACCTTGATCTGTTGTTATACGGGTAAGTTTAACCCTAGTATTGATACCGATACTGTCCTCAACTTGTAAGAAAAGTGAGGGATAAAATGGTGCAACACCTCGATTCTCAAGGGTTACTCCCAGAACGTTATCGAGAAGTCTGACTTTGGAAACATGAATTGCATAGCCCAGGGACAGAGCTGCAGTTTCAGCACGAATTCGTTCTTTCGACGAATTCAGTCCACCGGAATAGATAGAATAATTGAGGAGCATCGAGATATGAGTAGTTCTAACACAACGATCAAAGCTCTGGCTAATATTATCGTAGTTATTCTCGAAAATGATGTTTTGTAATTCAGGTCGAAGTTCTCCTCCAATTGATACTTCGCGCCATCGATCATCTGCACCGGCTTCAATTAGGCTAGGATGAAAATACCAGCCTAAATTACCCAGAGTTGAATAAGCAAAAGAATCATCGTGAAACCCAATCCTCAGATTGGGAGTGTTAGCTATCGGCCTTCTCACTTGTAGAAGAGTTATCGTAAAAGATTCCGCATAAGAATTGATAACTTTCGACTGGAAATCATCATTCGGAAACCATTTGTCGTGAGGCCAAGTGTGCTATTCCCCCCAAAAACCCAGAAGGCCAAGCTGAATAACTGCTAGTCTAGGGTCTCCATCATACCTTTGGCCAAGTGACTTAATAAAAGATAGTAAAGCTGCTTGCAAAGCTGGATCATTATAATCAGGAGATAGTCCACCCCCGTGTACTGTATATGGTTGCATCTGGACTTTTTCTGATAAAAAATCTGGCAATCCTGATTTGAGTGATGGATAGTCAACATAAGGTCTTAGAACTAATTGGTGAGATCGTGATTCTGCCGCAATAAGCGATGGTTCAAGTCCAGTATCAAAGGTAAAACTGGAAGGGCCCGACATTAAATTCGAAAGTGGTATATATGCAAATTCTAGGCTGTCGGGGAAACCATTGACGGGTTCTCCCCAATCATAGTTAGTATAAAAACCTCGAAGTGGATTTTCCGATGTTCGTTCTAGATTAAAAGCAAATTCTACTTCCAGTCTAGTTGACATCGAGAGGTTGTCTTTAGAACCTTCGATTCCTTCATCTACTTGTGAAGGTATATGATCCTGACTTTCTTCCAAATTTGTAAAGCTGAGATTTATATTTTCAACTTCATTTATGGTTACATACGATTTTTCTTCGGCTTCGGTCTGAAAATCTCTTCCCACCACAGCGTAGGATAGTATCAAAACACAGGATGTAATCAAACAGATACGTTTATCCATGAAGAATCAAGATCACATAGTATATAGCGAGGTAAGACAATTCACAAAATGACTGAAAACACCAAGGGCTCTACAAAAAAACTATAGAAGTTTCTAGAGGGTTGAATAACTATACATGCCCACTTATCGACAGAGATCGGTTTTCCAAGGGTAAATCGATTTTCTCTCCCCCAAGTCGGTGTGATTCTCTGAGTGCAATTGCTGTTTCTAGTGCCTCCCTACCAAATTCTCCTGAGCAAAGGGGTTGGCTACCGTCCTGCAGATTTTTTACTAAGCCCTCTATCGCTGATTGTTGCGAGCTTTTTGGTCTTTTTGGATTAGGAAACTGCCTACGTATGGGTTCTTTTGTTTGTGGATGTCTGGACCACATTTCAAAGTCCGCATGCATATTTCTCGCACTAATCCAACCGTCGTTGCCAATAAAATCTATATTTAGCCAACCACCGTGGTTTAAGAATCCCTGAATTCCATTTTTGTAGTGAATCATTCCTGTGCCAGTCAGATCTTGATCATTTCTGGCATCTTGATCATTGTTCATTCGGCCAAATACCCATTCAACAGGAGCATCAGCAAACATTCGAAACAGGCTTAATGTATGGCTATGTCCTCTGGAGAGGGACCAACCAAAATTGCAAACCATTGAACGGAATTTCCCAATTTCCCCCTTTTCAATAGCGTTTCGACACGATTGAAACCATGGACTCCAGTTTTTATGGCATGCTAGCGCAAAAATGACATTATTCCGACGGCAAGACTCGATCATTTCATCAGCTTCTGCTAAACTAACACTGATCGGCTTAGTCGCATAAATTGCTTTTACACGTCCAGATTCGGCTAATCGAACGACCACATTTGCTCTATCAGGTGCAGCCGTGGTTACGCTGACAATATCAGGTTGTTCCTGATCAACCATTTCCATAAAATCGGTATAAAGAGCGGTTACACCCCATCTCTCTTTGAAATCTTCTAGTTGCGCTGGTCTCAAATCAGATGCGGCAACTAACTCAACTCCATCTGCCTCGATATAGGCGGGGGCATGCGCCCAAGGGTAACGGAATTGAGGCCGGTTTCGATGTTCATCGTCAATTGTACTCCCAATTCGTCCACATCCCACCACAGCTGCTCGAAAAGCCATAATAACTCCACTCTACTTATTTTTTTTCTGACAGAAAATTATTTTGATTCTAAAGAGATCAAAAATTGTTCAGAATGTATCCAGATTCTTTTTTAGATAAACTTTTTGATTTTTTGTCAGGCTATTATTATATCATCGTTTGCAGTGCTCAATTAATAATATGAGCGGAGAAAATTTTAAATTGTTGTGAGCCCCTTGCTAAATTTAAATCGTCAAGGTTGAGAATCATGGTATGGATTTGACATATCCGTGTCTAATGTAGAAAAATATTCCCAGACAGAAGGAATCGAGATCTAGTTGACAAAATATTTTGTTCGTAAAGTATCGAATTTACCAAAAAGTGATGTTTTCAGTATCTCATTGCTATTTGAAGTGAAAATTAATATTAAATAGAAATAAAGTAGATTGGAAAGGACTATGTCACGCGAAAAAATCTTAATCACGGGAATGAGTGGATTGATTGGTCAAGTCGTGGCCAACCGATTGAAATCCACGTACGATTTAAGTGCTCTCAATCGTCGCCTAATCAAAGGTGTAAAGTGCTATCAAGCAAACATTAATGATTTAGCAGAGATTCGAGCTGCTTTTGAGGGAATAGATATAGTAATACATTTGGCAGCTGCAATTGAATCAGATTGGAATGGTTTCCTGCAAAGTAATATTATCGGTACATATAATGTATTCGAAGCTGCTCGTCAGGCAGGTGTTAGACGTATTATCTACGCTAGTAGTGGAGCCGTCATTTCTGGGTACGAAAATCAGTTTCCTTATCAAGAAATAGCTCAAGGTGAATACGAAAAGGTGCCACGGAGTTGGTCTAACCTAACGCATGAAACCCAAGTTTGGCCACAGGGGATTTATGGGTGTACAAAGGTTTGGGGTGAAGCACTAGCCCGTCATTTCAGCGATAGCTCAGACATGTCTTTCATATGCCTGCGAATCGGTGCAGTAAACGCAAGTGATCAGCCTAATCAGGATCGCCAATTTTCAGTCTATTGTAGCCAAGAAAACATAGTTGGCATGGTTGAAGCTTGTATTAAAGCTCCAGACCGTATCAAATTCGATATTTTTTATGTTGTGTCGGATAATAAATGGAGCTACCGGGATATGGAACATGCACGAAAGATGTTGGGGTATCAACCAAAGGGGCAAGCAGAAGATTATCGATAACCGAATATCGGAAAGAAGTGCAGATTGGGTAGTTTCTGTTTTAAAAAATTATTTGAAAAACTGATCTGAATCGCCTTTTTTCAAATAATTTTGAATTTACATTCAACCACTGATGATAAACTAAGACCTACCGGTTTATGTGTTTTCAAAGATAGTGAATACTCGTCAAATTTAATGAAATAAAGATCAAACAATTCTTGCGAACAAAATGTGAGTTCATGTAGTGTTTGGGTTGGTTTCCTGAATGAAGATAACATTTATTTAATATTTTACTTATTGATTTTTTATATCATCAGTCGACTTGATTAACTCTTTCTGTCGGTTTTTTATGACGTAATCTAGTAATTAAGTCATTATGATTTAGTCGGCCTATCTCAGCCTCTGACAGTCCAAGTCCGACTTGACAGAAGAAAGGTATCGTGAGATAAGATCAGTTCTAGGTATAATGGAGATTATGATATGCGTTTAGGTATGTCAGGAGCGTTCCTACCTAATAATATGGATGACTTCACACCAGAAATGGCAAAAAAAATTAGAAGCCTTGGCTTCTCTGGTGTTTTTACTCGGTTTAGAGAAAACGATCCGTTTGAAACCCCTTCATCTAAGTGTTATCGAGTACGGGACCTGCTGGCTGACCACGGATTAAGAATCTACCAGTCGACTGGCTATTGGCAGCCGCTAATTCATCCAGATGAAACGCAACGTCGTCAAGCAGTCCGAACGCTTCAGCAAGCATTAAAAATAGCCGGTGACCTTGGTGCAAGAGGTATTGATACTGGTCCGGGTTCTCTTAATCCAAATGGTCCTTGGAATCCACACCCCAATAACTGGAGTTTGAAAAGTCGAGAACAATTGATTAAGAGCTTAAAAGAATCCGCCTCCGCAGCTGAAGATAACCAAGTCTACTTGAGTCTGGAAGGCCATCAATTAGTGGTTTTGGAAGACGAACGTGTTACAAAAATAGTACTTGATGCTGTCGATTCACCTTGGGTGAAATCAGACCTGGACCCAGCTAACTGGATTCAACTTAAGACTATCTTTACCACAGGAGTAGCTATTGATCAGATGTTTGACATTTTGGGTGAACATATCATTAGTGGACATGCTAAGGACATCACCATTACCAATTCTCATACACTTCATTTACCAACGACTTCAGTTGGTCAGGGATTATTAGACTTTAGAACGTATTTGAGGCGGATGGAAGATCTGAACCCGGATTATCCATTGATTGTTGAGGGAAGTAGTGAGTCTGAGCTACCAGAAGCTAGCGCGTATCTATACCGAATCGCAGATGAGCTTGGTATCGATATTATTCAGGAGATACCATAGTGCGATTGCTATTAGTTGGTGGCTCTGGTCGAGTTGGCAGTATGGTTATTCCTTATCTTAAAACCAAACATAGTATTCGAATATTAGATATAGAGCCACCTGCTGATTCCACGCTTGATTTCATAGAAGGTTCAGTAACCAACCCAAAGACAGTACAACAGGCATTGGAAGGTATGGATACTTTTATCTATATGGTAATGAAAAATCCAACTAGCGAAATTTCCTCAGTCGCTACCTTTGAGGACATTGTTGCCAATCATCAGGTCAATGTTATGGGAGTTCATCTATTTCTACATGCAGCTAACGAAGTCGGCATAAAACGTGGTATCTACACCAGCACCTTTACTGTTCATGAGCGAACGCGAAACCATTTCCCGTCCGAAGATAAAGTCCCATTGAAAAACCCCAGTGTATATGGATTAACAAAGGGGTTAGGGGAAAAAATTTGCCAATATTTTTGTCGTGAGCACCAAATGGAAATTACGGCTTTACGAATTACTGGACCATCTACTAGAAGCCAGTGGCTAGAAAGAAGAACTTTACCAAAATCGGGACCAGTTCATATTTGGTGGACTGATGAGGAAGATTTAGCAAATGCTTACTTGGCAGCTTTATCGTCCAACCATCCTGGTTTTGAAGCTTTCTTTATTGCTGGCGACGAAGAACAGAAAGAAATTAACTTGTCCAAAGCCAGTCTGTTATTAGGCTGGAAGCCTCTCACTCATAATCAGTTGTGAGCAATCTAACTGTTTGTTTTCTAGTATGTCAAAAACGACCATTTAAATCTACTACCAAATGCATTCAATATTCATTCGACCTATAATTACAGGGTTGGAAGTAGAAAATTTCGCTTTATATCTATACCTAATTAATCAAGAAGAGTCCTTTAAATGACAAACATAAAATCGTTTTTCGATAAAAATGGTTACTATCTAGCAAAAGGAATTTATAATTCCAGCTTGTTAGGTAGAATGCAAAATGACTTCGATCGGGTTACACAACAACTATTAGCCAGTAAAGAAAATATTAACGCACGTTGGGGAAGTCAATTAACACGAGACGTAGAATCAGATGACTCAGTCGTTCTTCATACTCATAACATTCATTCCTATTCTTCGATTTGGTTACATGCATTACTCAATCCCGAATTTCTGGATGTTGCAGAAGAAATACTTGGGCCTGATATCATTCTACATCATACCAAGCTTTTTCAAAAACCATCCAGTAAAGGTGCAGCATTTCCTATTCATCAAGATTGGCAATATTTTCCAACAATCCAAGATACTATGATTGCAGGAATTATTCATTTGACGGAAGCAACAGATCATATGGGATGCATCCGAGTATATCCAGGTTCACACCAATTAGGTCGACAGTCAGGAATGATGGGTAGCGGGGAAAATTCAACCTTAACACAGCAATATCCTTTAGAAAAGTCAACTATAATTGAAGCTGAAGCCGGTGATGTGATTTTTTTTCATTATTTTACTCTACACGGATCAATGCCTAATCGTTCAAATCAAACTCGAAAAACTGTACTGGTACAACTACACAGTGGAAAAGATCAAGTTGAGGATGGGAATTCACATACCAATTCGAGATTGGTACTAAGAGGCTGGAATCACCGGGCTAATCGCACTTCAGCCAGTAAAATCTAAGGAAAATACAGATCACTTTTTATTCTTTATACTGTCAAATGGTATTCAATTAGCTATAGACATCGGACAACGTTTTATGAAGTCTCAAAAACTTATTCCTGACTATTGGACTGAGGCAAAAGTAGAATTATCCACCAGAGACCCAATATTAGCAGATATAATATCTCGGAACCATGATTACACACTTTCATCTAGAGGAGATTTATTTAGAACTTTGATTCGTTCTATAGTCGGGCAGCAAATTTCTGTAAAATCTGCTGCTGCAACTTGGTGCAAATTTGAAAATAAAGTTAAAAGGATTACACCAAGAGACATTTTATTAATTCCGATGAATGAGTTGAAAAAGTGTGGATTAAGTCTTAGAAAAGTAGAGTATATCCTAGGAATATCTAGACTATGGAATTCAAAATATTCGAACTTAGATTGGTTTCAAATGACAGATCAAGAAGTAATCGATCGTTTGCTCATACTTAAAGGGGTCGGGAAATGGACGGCTGAAATGGTGCTAATATTTACTCTAATGAGGCCAGATATTTTTCCTGTTGGCGATATATCTCTCGTTCGGTCAATAGAAGAGAAATATAACGATAAAGAAAAACTGAGCCAATCGAAACTCTTAAGTATTGGCGAGAGTTGGAAACCTTGGAGGACTGTGGCGACTTGTTTTATCTGGTATAATGATGACCCAGAGCCAGTAGAATATTAAAATAGCATACTATGTTCATCACTTGATGGCTGGTCGATATATTTTTCAAATATCAAAGGCCAAATTTTAACCAATAGGATGAATTACATCCTATCTTTCAGATATTAGAAGCCCAAATTTCCTATAATAGGCTAAGATGATCTGTGTCAGATTTGATCCATCCATTATTAGATAAAAAAGAAGCTTAACATGAAAATAAAGATTTTTCGCGTGATACCAGCGTATAAAATCAAGTAAAAATAAGATATGGAAGTGGAATTATAACTTGTGCTATCTGATAAAATTGATAGCTTAACCGATCTCTATTTGGATAAGGTACACGGAGATAAGTATGCCAATATTGTCAACTAAAGACTGGGAATTTTTCAGAAAAAATGGTTATGTTGTAGTGCCGAACGCCGTCCCACAGAGTTATCTAGATGCAACAATAGAAGCTATGTTCGAATTTTTGGGCATGAAACCTGACTGTCCCGAGGATTGGTATCGCGATCCACTTCGTACAAATGGAATGGTCGAAATGTACCATCACCAATCTATGTGGGATAATCGTCAGCACCCACTGATACACAAAATTTTCTCTGAAATATGGGAAACAGAAAAGTTATGGGTCTCAATCGACCGAATTAGTTTTAAACCACCACCCCACCAAGATTATCCAGACTATGAACACAAAGGGTTTATTCACTGGGACGCGGATACTACCAAATTACCCCTAACATTCGGAGTACAAGGCGTACTATATTTGACTGACACAGATGAACATCAGGGGGGATTTCAGTGTATCCCTGGCATTCATAATCATTTGACAGACTTTGGTGTAAATCATCCACCAGATTTCGAATATATTCGGCCCGATCTTACGCGGTTTACACCAAAGTCAATCTCGGGCAACGCTGGGGATTTACTGATTTGGCATCGGGCCCTAGCACATGGAAGTGGGCATAACACCTCCATGCAGCCGAGAATCGCCCAATACATTAGCATGAGTCCTGCAATAGGCGACCCAAAATATCGACAGCACAGAATTCAACTGTGGGAGAACTGTGAGCCACCGTCTTCCCCAGCTTTTCCGGGCGACTCCCGTGGTTGGGAAAAAAGGCGTCCTTCAGCTACATTAACCGAACTGGGTCGAAAATTAATTGGGGTGGATTATTGGGAATAGAAGGAGTTCCCTTATGTGCCATGATTTAACTACCGTTCGACTTATTTTCTTTCGCCTTGTCCTCCTTAGGAGGAACGGTAGAAGCCAGCATTGAAATCTTAATGTTTAGCTCTTCGTTCAATTTTAATAAAAGAAATTGCGGTCTTTTAATGTTGAAATCTGATAATTTCATTTTAAAATTACCATCAATTTTTAGTATGTCTCCATACATGTATCCAGCTTCAAGTTCTTTACTACCATCGAAATAAGTTATTTTCACTTCGTTGAAGGTCATTCTTTTTTTGACACCGTGTAGCTCCAAGACCCCTTCTGCTGTCACATAAGAACTCTTGCTGTTTTCCAGTTTCTCAGGCGACTCTCGATCTTCTTTCTCAAGCTTGATGATTTTTTCAATAGTTAAAATTGCCTTTGGGTATTTTTCAGTTTCCAAGTACTGGTCTCGTAAATGTCCGTTTCTTTCCTTAATCCCAGTATCTATAGTTGCTAGATCAATTTCAAAAGAAGCCTTCAATTTTTCTGCAACATTATTTGGGTCAAGAATAACCTCACCTCTAATATGATTGGTAGTACCTACAATTGTCTCCAGAGGTGCTTCGGATTCAAACCTAAATGTATCTCTACCCTGAGGATCTGCGATATAGAATTTTTTTCCGGGACTGTTATGGTTATCGGCCGCAAGGTTTAAAGCGGTTAACGAAAACAAGCTAAATAAGAAAAGAAAAGATGAAATTATCTTTTTTGAGCTGTAAATAATCACGAAACTTACTCCTAATTTATCAGTGTATCAATCTTTATGTCACTCGAATTTGTGTATGACGGTTTGGATCAGTTGGTTCTTAAAAATAATATACCAGCTGCATGAATAAAATGTATGGCAGAAAGAACATATTTATTATTCACCCTTATTAATAAAACAGTGAATAAACCTATGAGAATGGTAGAAAAAGCCACCATTATTACCAATATTAGTTTCCCGAGGCTATTTGCCAAAGGATCAAACAGAACCGCAATCGAAATCTGACCAAGATACCAAATTCCTATGATAATCGGGCGAAGGGTTTTTGAACTGAAGTAAATATCCTTCATATCAATTCTTTCTTTTTGCAAAATATCATCGTCCGGCAAAGAAACCAAGGCAACTATAACAACTAAGCTATCAGTTAACGTACGAAATATAAAGCCCAATTTGCTTCCCGTTATTATGTGATATCCATACGGTGAACTAAACCACATAAAAACTAACATGACAAAGAGTTCCAAAACCATTACCATATACGGCAGGTAATATTCCGTTTTTTTCATAGATTTCATGTGGTGAGCAACGCAGGCATATATTTTCGCAAGGCAGATACCCACAATGATTGCTATGACCCATTGTGCGGTGCTGTAATCCCAACTTAATACATCAGGGGTAGCCATGAAACTATGCTTTGCCAACCAAAATCAAAACGATATAATCTGTTGATATCATGTTAACTAAACTATTTTTGAATTACAAGGTAATACTAAGTCTAACATTAACAGCTCTCGTTCTAGGGTGTAACCTAGATAAAAGTAATACCCCTATATTGGGAAGAGTGACATCTTTGAATGCCAGCGGAATCGTAGAAATTGAGCTTTACAACTGGTCAGATCACAAGAAACTAACTACAGGGGTTCTTGGTATCGGTGCTTCTACATTCATGACTCAGGATAATTTAAAGTTCAGAGTAGAAAAAATAGAAGAAGATAAAGTATCTTTAGTAATCCTTGATACCCAAAATAAAATTTATAAACCAAGTCCTGAAGACGATATCATGGCAAAAAGTCCAGAACTAGTTGGCAAACCAAAAATTATCGATACGATAATGAACCTACCCAACAACGGTTCATTATCCCTAGATACAAACATATTAATTGAAGAATACTAGGTTACCATGTTTGTTCAATCTAATTAGACCAGATCAAATCATAACGACAGAGATAAAAAGACCGTACTAAAGATGTTGGTTTAAATTTGATTTATTACGCTCAGTAAAGATGTTCTCGTTTCTAGGCTCCTTCTTTTGCATTTCTATCTTTAAATTATTCTTGTGATACCTAATCCCAAAAATCTTTGGTGTCTTTGTCTATCTCTCTATGAAACGGTAATTTTTCAATAAGGTTCTGGATCCATCGTTTGTGATACGAAGACATTATCGATTATAATCTTCAAAAAGTTTCGAGGGCTCATTTTTCATACACTGCTCATTATTAACCTTACGCTTTTTTCATCCATTTTATAATAATTGGGAATTTCGTACCGATTCCCATCTATGTCAGAAATCAATAAATGTCCATTATCGTGGTCAGTGATACTGTCTCTTCTCCTCAGATCTATAGTAATTTCGCCTTTATTAGTTTCCACTTTCCACACACTAATACCACCTGATCGCCTCTCGATGGATAGTAAACGAGTAATAACGGGTTTATAGTAGGCTTTGGATAAGGCATTTTCTAGCACCCGACGGCTACTTTCCGTTAAATGTTGAATATCTTCTATTAGGCAGACTTCTTCGCGCTTCCGGTCGTCTTTTATAATCGAAATATAGCTGTTTACGTCAGTCACAGGAAAAGACCGTAAGGGTACAACGGGACTGTGAAAAGTTCCATCAGGTAAACATACCTCCAGTTCTTCGAATAGGTTAATCCTAAATTCAATTTTTTTGCAATCAAGTACTTCTAGTTCATCTTCAATACTAATTGGATTCATTATGGTAGGGACCTAGCAATAGCTCGTAAATTCTTCGGATTTTAGTCTTTCTTAGGTAGTATATATGGTCAGTGATCAGCCAGTCAAAAATCAATGATTTATGATGATATTAATACCTATATGAATGATAATAAAAGTGAAGAAAAAGAATTCTTAGAACAATACTTATCTGGGCACGAATCTGAACAAACAGAAGTGAACTAGATTTGAAATAAAAATACCAGAAGACTTAAAAAACTTCTTGATAATAACCTATTTAATCATGGCAATTTTATTTGCAGTTATTTTCGTTTACGAAAAGAAGTTATATCACTCTAGGTGAAGATAAATTAAAAATGCCTAGCTTGGGTGGACATAGTTAAAAACCAAGCTAGGCACACCCTATGATTAAAATACTCCATGAAATGTAGAATGTTTTAATCAAACAAATCCTAATGTGTAAGTTGTAATCTTGCATGTCAGGTTTGTATTCAATCTACACGTAATTTTTGCTTTTCACATACATTATTTTTGCTTTTATAGAGTTTTGCAGGAAAATTATTTATAGGTTTGAAAAATAGCAGGAAAAACAGCAGAAGTTCGTGTCAATTAAAGCCTAGTTTGGGGTTCTTCCAAACTAGGCCTTTTACCAACTAAAATAATCCTATCATTGGAGGTTGATAGAACCATTCATAATGTATTGCTCGGTACTAAGTGATTCAAAGGTTTATTTTTTTTGCCAATTTTGAATCAAAAAACCTATAAATGCCCGGCATTTATAGGGGCATTAACTTGTATATCTTACCTGATGGCTAAAGTTGCTATTTAATCATTACCTTCCGATATTTGAAAAACTTTTTCGTACAACTCGATTATACTGAACTTTTTGTTTTCAGAACCCGCTAAATATTGAAATATTAGAAGTTCGTAGATATCAAAGGAACGATTTGGTTATAGTCAGTATGCTATGAACTCACAAATTATATTAAGTTAATTTGAGCAACATAATTCTATCATTTAAAATCAATAAGACATCAAAATAAGGGTTACTCAAATGAAAAGAAATACCTTGTACTTCTTGTTTTACATTATCATGTTTTCAGTATTAGGTATTCAGTCATCCAAATCTGAAAACAAAATATCAGTTGATCCTCTTTTGCCTTCTCATAATGAAGGAATCAAAAGTAAAGCATCATCTGGCCCTGAAGAAATTGCGGTTTGTCTTATTTTAGAAGAAGTATATGATATCAATATTAGCAAAGGCGATTTTAATATTGTTGCCGAGACCACACTTAAATGGCATGAACACGAACACATAATTGAATCTGATAAACCCATCATTTTTACCGGATCCGATATCGATAAAAAATTATCCAAAATTTGGCATCCCACATTTACTATTTACAATGCTGAAAGTCCTAGACAAACACAGAATAGGTCTTTGAGCCACTTTCTGGATGGGTACTGATATAAGGACTTACCCCTTTGGAACACTAGATTTGAATATTGAGTTTTCCGCTTTTATCCACACTTCTGAAGAAATGGTTTTGAAACCCATACTGTTTGAAATTGGGCACGGACATGGAAACCATGATAAGTACGAAGTGATTAAAGGTAACTGGACAATCGAAAGCCATCATAGCAAATCGACTAGTGTCTCAGGGCTTAACTTTGGCGGAAAACCTTTTTCTCACAACGAATTTCATTTTGAGATAAAGTACGACTTTGTGGATGTTCTACAGAAGATATTTATTCCAATCTTTTCTCTCATGATAATTTCAATTATCATCAATGTTTTTGGCCCATTTGCCAGAGATAACGAAGAAATAAATGACTATGTAGATATGCGAATAGGAGGAGAGCTTACCCTACTTCTGACAGTTTTCGCCCTAAGGTTTTCGCCCTAAAGTTTTCGCTTGGGGAGGACATACCGACAACTCATTATTTGAATCTAATCGACCTTATCTTTATCACAAGTATGTTACTAATCACCTGTAACTTATTGACTAGCATTATTATTCTTTATTGGTTTAATACTGGTAAATATGAGCAGGATAAGGTATGAGTAATTGACTGAGAATCCCTTTAATTTGCAAAAAATCTATTTGGGGATTATCATCACACTAATATTCTATAATTCTATTTCAATCAATCAGTATCGGAAAAACATATATTTCGTGTTTTTGCTAGCGTGTAGTGAAGACAAACGTAGAATTAGCATCCACGACCTTAACAGAAAATAATACGAGGAGCATATGGTATGGCTTATGATAATACATTAATTCTAGACCACATCGAACAAACACATAACACAGAATTTTTAAGTGAAAGAGAAAAGCACCTAATCGGTTTAGCTGTGACAATGACTCGTGGTTGTCAGATTTGTACTCGTAACCGCGTAAAAAAAGCCAAAAATATAGGTCTTACAGACGATGAAATAAATGCACTGATTGCTGTTACGTCGGCTGTTAACAGCGGTGTAACAGCCGCTACAGCCCGCGCTGCATTCAGGATGATTGATGAAGAGGAAGCCGAGGAATGTAATGATGTTTGCTCACCAATTCCTCGGTAAGTAAGGAAAAGTAATTGCTCTTAGACGTTTATGTCTTACGGTATTTACTAAGAATTTAGGCGAAGAAAACAAAAGATTCAAGAACTACTTGATAATAATCACTGAGATTTGTGTGGTAGGCCTTATCCTATATTGTGTTGTTGTGTATAGGGGTACTTTGGGTAGGAGGAATTGATGATAGTGGATTCCCTCCTACTCCATGTTCATCTGGTTATCGTATAGATATAGCTAGTTACTCACTTAACTTACTATGTACTAATTTAAAGTCGACCATACCCACTTTTTGACTGTTTGACTTAACTCCGACGTTTAGCAAGTCACAAAAGGATTATCTTTAATTTCGGGAGGCTTTGTTATGGAGTTCCGAAACGATTTATTACGATTGTGTCAGGTTTGCTGCAAGCAGACAAGTAAAACCGCCGAATCCTGACCGAATTGTCTTCACATTACCAGTTTGAGTAATGAAAAAGAGTCCGAAAAACTAAAGCAAAAACGACAAGCTTGGAAGGTTATGGGCATAATCTTTTTGTGTGTAGTTGTTTTCTTTGTTGCAGATGCCTGTGGGATTTTAAAGGGATCAGTTCAAAATACAATCTGTATCCATATCCCCACTCATATTCATTAGCTATTCACTTTAACTTACTCAGCGAAATCTCAAAAATCTTCTTTGATTTAGGATAAAAGACCAAGATCGGAAAACCATACAATCGAGGTATGATTAACCGATTGTATCAACAGTCCGAAATGGTATTGACAAAAGAATCAACCAAAATGCAATGAAAGTAGAAAATAAGAAGAAGGCAATAAGAATAATAATCAGCATAAAACTTGAAAAAAAGATTTCAAAAACTAATCTATAGGCAATAAATGTAAATACCGCACCTGATAAAACAGAAAGAAGTAAACAAATTAATAAGGTCATACCTATGTATTCTAGGCAGGTTAAATCCCCATGATTATTATCAAGTAGTCTTTAAATCTTTTGTTTTTTCCCATAAACTATAAAAAACTTTTCAAAGGTATGATTGAAGTGTCCCATAGGAATTAGCAGTGTGCTGATAATCCTCAAATAGAGATTTTGTAAATTAAATAGATTCTCAACTAATTCACTCCATATATTGTGAACTATCATATAACTGATTAATCTTTTATTGCGGGACGAGAAAGTTATGAATGTTGATGTTCATCCGCCGTTGCTTTTTGTCTCGGCATCTTTAAAACTGTAAATATAGAAAGAAATAACGAAAATTGTATTGACCATAAATTCTGGTATTTTCTTCTCTTCAGTACTTTCTACCATCATCCTTTTTGAGGAAAGAAAAAACGTAAAACAAAGAAGTGAAGTGAAAAAACTATAACTGCAATAAAAAACCATAAGAAACAACCAACAATTCTATCAAGTCGCTTTTGTTTCTTTTCTTCCTGATCCAACATTGTTTCCTCATTTGTTAGATGGGGGTCAGGTTCTCCGCAATGAGGACAATTTTGTTGAACATCCTTACTAGGATTTTGACCACAAGCTCGACAATCATCAACCAAATCTGGGTTCATATTATCCTCTGGTATTAACTACTGGCTGGGTTCATATCACCTTCACCCTGAAGACTGTCACAAACACCTAACCATAGTGAGAGTGATCGATTTTGCACAAGTAATCAGCGATAACTTTTCATAATTCAAGACAAATACATCATAGGATGCAAACAACGGTGCTACCGAACCATATAAATATAGTTTCAGTTGCTTCCTATCATGTTCAATTCCCAACCCAGGCATAGAAAGAAAGAACAGTTTGCCACGGAAGCAACTGACTTTAGTACTGAGTTTCTGCCAATCCCGTCCAACTCAAAAACCAACAAGCCACCAGACAAATTGCAAGTCAAGCTAGAGATTATTTGTATGGCCCTAACTCAATTCGCAGCCAAAGTTGCCCCCGAGCATTGAAGAATCTTCGTCAACGAAACCGTCCGGCAGTTGAGCTGATAAGGAAGAATATAATTGAATACCTCTTTCTGGGTCAAAGTCAAAATTTATTCCTATTAGCAGTGGCCAGTAAAGTATAAAGAGACTAACTATTTAATCCTACTACCTGAGCCTTAACTTTCTGACCTAGAACAAAGACAACTAATACCAACAGAAGTCAATCCAAGAAAAGCACCGGCCCTTCTCCGGTTAACTCGGTAAATTCTGTGATTCTTATTTACAAAGAAGTTCCGCTAACAACACGGGACATTTACGGAATTTTTTCCGTTTCCATACAAAACAACTTAAAAAGGTTGTAACAAACCTGTAAAGATAGAAATATACAATCGTGTCGTTATTCCTTGAAGAAAATTATATCTAGTGCTTAGTTATTTTTATCTTTTTAACTAGACACTTTTTTAGTCAATAATGAGGTCATTGAATGATCAGTTTTATGATTCTTTCGATTCTAGTTTTTAGCATAACGATTAGTTATATTAAAGTTACTAGATAGTAAAAACCTTTTTTTAAATTTTCAGCTAATTTACTCAATGTGCTTAGTTATATCCTGTAAGATTCATACCACTATATATATGCTGTACAAAATTCAGGTTTCATCGCACGACACACCGAAATTGAAACTATGACTCTATTGATGTTGGAAAAGACCTAGCGTCGTCAATGTGGCGTCTTGTATATCGAACTGATGATTGATCAAGTAAAAAGCCCTTTTTCAAAAAAGATTTACTGATGGTTCTTGAGAGTGATGGTGCTGAATACAATCTAGTTCCATATTAGGTGATTCAAAGGTTTATTTTTTGCCATTTTTGAAGCAAAAAACCTATAAAGACCCAGCATTACCAGGTTTTATTTTGTAAGAGGGGAAATGTTGAAAAAGTTTTTTCAGTCATTTACGATGATTGGGCCGAGAAATCTTTGGACTTAGGGGGGCATCCTTTAGAGGCGCCCAAATCTATCAGGCACTTACTGTTTGAAAACTAGAATGGCCAAGTTCCGTTCGCATTACCGATGGTCATCTTTCGGCCGGAGTCCGTTAAACGAATCAATTTCACTAATCAGTTGACTATCTAACTTATTACTACTATCAGGAATTTCATTCCTATCAACTCTTATCACCCATTTGTGGTTTTGCTTATAACAGTTGACCTTTTTTTCCCTGATTCTGATCCTTACAGTTTTTTCAGAGACAGAAAAGACTTTTGCATATTCTTTAACGTCTAATCCTACAATAACACTATCAATAAGTTGATTATCAGTTACCTGTATGTTCATAATCAAACCTCAGCATGTTCTTTTGACAATCAGATACAACGCTATTGATTGCCAAAAGATTCCCAAAAAAGAGAATTTACAGAATTTACTCAAGGTTACCCGATAGTAGCCAAGTTTAGGTTTAATTCCGCTTGGATAGTTGTGGCGGACAAAAGTCTGGGCCAATTCTAATAGTAAAAAGATTATAATAGGCGAATATTGGTCGAATAATAAGAAAGCTAGAATCAAGAATCAAACTGAAACTATCAAATGTGATTAATTAAATTAAGGTCAGGCAGAAACAGGATCCGCTTAAGCACTTTGGCCAATTAATTGCCCCTAGAAGATAGACTTTTTTCTTCTTTCTCGATTTTCTTTCTATTAATAGTTTGTTCCGTACTGGTTAATAACTCTTTCTTTATTTTCGTATATGACACTTTTCTATTTAGAAATCCCACGTATTTTGTAGTTCTATTTTTCGTCCCAATAGTCAGAGTGATTCCTATATTGGTTAATTCGAACTCCCGTCAAATGGTGAAATTTATCCAATCACCTGTGTCATACTCAATGTACTTTTGCACTTCATCAATTAGTCTTGGGTGCTAAATGAAAAATTCGAATTATAGTGTTATACTGACATTGTTTTTTCTGGGGATATGAAAAAAATACCGAGCTAAGAGATAAATTAACCAAGGAGAAAAATAGGAGACCATTATTCTATTTTTCGTTCGGTATGTTATCTTAAGGGTCGAAAAACTGGGTAGATGAAGACCAAAACAACTACCCAGTACCCAGTTGCATAGGTAATCCGTATGCAACCCTAGTTTGTAACTTTTCAATGTAATTATAAATTCATAAAAACAAACCATTTAATCATTTTACGGTTAAGAAATAGTTAAGGGGTGTAAAAAGTGCCTAGAAAGAAAGAAAACTAGGCACTTTTGCCTTCTGGGAGTAAAAAGGCTGTAGCTGGGTAGATGGCGAGAGGACCTACCATGATTGACCCAGCATGGTTTTATTAGTTGCATAGACAAGGAGTAAAATATGCAACGCTAATTTTCTACCTTTTGAATGTAAATCTATAAACATAAATCAAGATCGTTTAATTGGTTTATGGTTAAGAAACGATTAACAAATGGCGGTGCAGAATCAGTCAGGTCATGTCTTAACTGTAACCTCCAATATTTCATCGAGTGGGAGTTATTATCAAGTCTTCTACTATGGATTCTGTACTGAAGTCCGTCGTTTTTTGTACAGGGTTTGACTATTCAATAATTAACCTCTTGATGGTATTAAGATCTCTGTTGTTTGTCTTGTTCTACCCGTTGTAGTGTAGCTTCCAAATTACCTTTGGATTGGGTCGGTTCAATCCCTGAAACTACTTCAGCTCCAATTTTAGTTTTGTTCTTGGATTGGTATTCGTTCCTTAAAAGGTTGAATCAATCATCTGTTGTTCCATCGTAAGCCCGATTATCTTTCTCCAACTAAGTGGTGTGTTAAATATATGCACTGTCAGGATGTAGCACATTCCGGTTGTGTAATCCTTATACAAAAGCTTGCTAAAAAAATGATAAAACATATTACGAAAGTGTTTCATACGGGAAGTAAACTAAAAATCTAAATTGGCTATGCGACCAAGCAACTGGTTTAGGTATTTATTAATCTTAACCCGAACATAGCCAATTAGAACACGTTAGTAAACAGTGGAGCGTGTGAACTAGATTTTTTACAAATTTTAGTGAAGTATTCTTAGCATCTTATGCTTAGTTTAGTTTCACTATCAGTTAATAGTTGTTAGTCTTGAGACTACCCCAAACAATAGTCAGTTTGTTCCCAGATTCTACGCTCCAGATTTTGTCTAGACCTTCATCAATCAATGTTCCGACGTCTTTTTCTTCTAAAACGGTATTGAAAATGGCGAACTCGTCCATTTCTCCTTCATAGTCTCGGCCACCTCCATCCCATGAACCGATTCGGGCTGGACCTAATGTGGCTGGTCCTGCAGCCGTGTATTTTCCTTCGCTTTCCAATTTTCCGTCGATATAAAACTTGACGTTTTTTTGAGGCGCACTGTAAGCGATAGCAATGTGAACCCATTTATCTTTATTTTTATCGTCTATCCGGGTTTTTTCGGCCTTTACATCTGTTGGTGTATTGGTATGAATAGACCAACCAATGTCGTTACCGGGGTATAGCTGGTGGTGAACTGCGCCCTTTTGCCAACCATCAACATTAATCCAGACTCTCCAGGCACCGACTCGCCCTGTACACTTAGACCAATGGGCAACTGTAACTTCATCCATTTCAGGCAACTCCGGAGTGACTACTCCGTCGCCTTTACCTGACAGGCTGATTGCTTTACCAAATTTTCCATCTACAAATTTGGGTTTTCCCATCATTTTACCATTATGCCCATTCACGCTCATATCTTTAAAATTTCCATCAAAAGACCAAGCAGCAACAGCAGAATCCTTCAACCCTTTGGCATAAGCAGTATCGACAATTTCGGTAGACAGGAACACCAGATATAGAGACGAAACGAAGATAAAAATTAATCGATTAAACATAATCAAACTTCCTTTTCCTTATTTCGGAGATTCTACTAATAGGTCAATCGGATTTTAGCCCAAATAGATGTGGCCTTACTACTAGCGTTTACACTGGTATCACCACTTAGTAGTGTAGCTATACTGTTAGTGGCCAAAGATTTGATAACAGTTGGCCCTAGAGCTGTATTGAAAATGGCGAACTCGTCCATTTCTCCTTCATAGTCTCGGCCACCTCCATCCCATGAGCCAATTCGAGCTGGACCTAATATGGCTGGACCAGCTTGTGTATATTTTCCTTCTTGGTTCAATTCACCATCGATATAGAACTTAACATTTTTTTGAAGCGCACTATAAACAATAGCAATATGATGCCACTTTCCTTTCCTTTTATCATCGATCAGCAATTTAGCCTTTGCGTCTGTTGGTGTATTGGTGTGAATAGACCAACCAATTTCGTTACTAGGGTATAGCTGGTGGTGAACTGCGCCTTTTTGCCAACCATCAACATTAATCCAGACTCTCCAGGCACCGAATCGACCTGTACACTTGGACCAATGGGCAACCGTAACCTCATCCATCGCCTCTAATTTGGGAGTGATGACACCATCTCCCTTTCCCGACAAGGCAATAGACTGGCCAAATTTTCCGGTGCCAAATTTAGTTTTACCGAGTAATTTTCCTTGGTATCCATTACCGGAAATATCATTGAAATTCCCTTCAAACAGCCACGCAACGACAACAGAATCGTTCAGGTTTTTCACCTTAGCCCAGCTAAAAGATTGACAGTAGAGGATCAGCATACAAAGAAGGAAAAAAGTTGACAGTCTTGGGTTTTTTCTCACAATACATACTCCTGTAAAAGATTAGTTGATTTTACGAGAAGCCACAAGAAAACACAAGGGAAAGGATACGAAGAAGTCAGACACTATAAGTTCAACCACTCTGAGAAAAGTAGAATATATCCCATTTGTAAAAATAATGAAGCTGGTAAGAAAGTCAACAGAATCTTTCACTACTGAGAAGAATGGATAATAATTTTAAATTCTCATCCTACAATTACCAAAATGGATGATGGAGGGTAAACCTACTAGAATATGCAGAAGAAAATCATGGCAATTACCGAAGAAGAATGAGCCAAAGAATAAAGTATTGAAGTTGATCGATTAATTTCTTCTGTAAGGAATATACATCGAAAACCAATCAAACAATTATAAAAAATTGAGAAACGAAGAGAAGAATCTACAGCAAAATAGAGCAGTTAACGTTAGAGAAGAAAAGAATTCGAAAGTAGAATTGGTACCAGTTTAAAATTACTAGTAAGTAGAAGGAATACCCTATAAAAATACCATCATTAAAAAACAAGAAAGTGGAGAGAAGTATTTATAGGGCCTATCGTGTGTGTCTTGTCAGATGTAAGGATAATCGCTAGTGCAGGCTTTTTCTACTCTGGCCTTTTACTGACCAGAATAGAAAAGGCTGAATTTGAAAAACTAAGATTTTCTGTGTTTATGCATGGATTGTACGCATGGATACCTACACATGGGTAAATACAACATGGATAACACTACAATCACTAACGGCAATAGAAGTAAAACCGTTACCGAAAATAACGAGACCAGATCTATCATTGGAAGTTCAGAAACAAATAAAAAGTGAATACAGAGGAATAAAACTTGCCACAGGTCACTCATCTCAGACACTCGAAATTAAATTGTTGGCTACTATAACTAAGAGGAGAATTCAATGAAGGTATTATTATCAAGGATTATTAACTAGCGGTACCTTCTTGTTCAGATTTTCTCTTTTTTTCTGTTCTAATGCGTTGTTCGTGGTTGAGATTTTTTTTGCGAATTCGAAGTGCAATAGGAGTAACTTCCAGAATTTCATCAAAGCTTAGATATTCCACTGCATCATCTAGAGACAAAATCCTCGCAGGTGCCAGTGCCTTGACAGTGGCTTTGGGCGTAGATCGATGGCCAGTCTGATTTTTAGTTTTACAAACGTTGATCACTAAATCCTCATAGCGAATATTCTGACCTACTACTTGTCCTGAGTAGACTTCATCACCAGGGCTTACAAAGAATGTACCTCTTTGTTGTAAGTGTTCCAAAGCATAAGCTTTAACAGTTCCTGTTTCCAACGCAATCAGAGAGCCAAATTCACGATCCAGGATTTCTCCTACTTTTGGTGCGTATTGGTGAAATAAACTATGGAACGTACCGGTTCCTCGGGTAATTGTCAAAAAAGGTTGGCGAAACCCCAATATTCCTCGGGTTGGTACGTGGTACTCAGCCAATACAGAGTTATCTTCATTGTAACGTAAGTCAACTAATCTCCCTTGCCGCTGGTTTATTAATTCACTAACCGCTCCGAGATAATCGTTTCCGACTTCAATAAAAACGTGTTCTACTGGTTCCTCAAGCCCTTTTGTGCTTTGCCTGTATATCACTTCAGGTTTACTAACCGTGAATTCATATAATTCTCTTCTCATCGTCTCGATTAAAATGGCTAGATGAAGTTCACCTCTTCCTGCAACCACAAATTCATTGGCAACCGATGTCTCTTCAACCCTCAGAGAAACATTACTTTCTAACTCACGCCACAGTCGTTCCCGAATTTGACGACTGGTTAAAAATTTTCCTGATCTACCGGAGAAAGGACTGTCATTAACACCAAATGTCATACGCACAGTCGGTTCTTCGACTTTAATAGGTGGAAGCGGTTGCGGATTTTCTGGATCTGTTAATGTGTCTCCAATACCTACGGATTCAATACCCGAAACGGCTACAATATTACCAGCAGTGACTACTTCTTGTTCTTCCCTTTTCAAATTGCGAAATATGTAGGTTTGACCAATAGTAGCCAGATCAGACTCGCCATCCGCTTTAGCATGGAGTATATTTTGGCCAGAAAACATTCGTCCGCTATTCAAACGACCAACGGCAATTTTACCCACAAAATTGCTGTATTCTATTGTCGTGACCAACATTTGTGGCGAACCTTCTGGGTTCACTTCTGGTGCAGGTAAGTGATCAATAATTTGTGTGAATAATGGTTGTAAGTCATCTTCCAGTTCATCTGGTGACAAACCCGATGTACCCTCTAGTGCAACAGTATAAACGACCGGAAAATCTATCTGATGATCATCTGCCCCTAAATCTATGAACAAGTCGTAGGTTTCTTCTACTACAATTGCTGGACGTGAAGCGGGACGATCAACTTTATTAACCACAACAATTGCTTTTAGCTTACGTTGTAGGGCTTGACGTAATACAAATCGTGTCTGGGGCATAGGCCCCTCGACAGCATCAATCAGCAAAACTACACCATCCACCATGTTTAGTGCACGCTCTACTTCACCACCAAAGTCAGCATGCCCTGGAGTATCCACAATATTGATTGTAGTATTTTTATAAACAATACCAGTATTCTTGGACAAAATGGTAATTCCACGTTCTTTTTCTAAATCATTAGAATCGAGAATTCGGTCGTCGACCTTTTGATTTTGTCGAAAAACGTTAGTCTGCCGAAGCATCGCGTCAACCAAAGTGGTTTTACCATGATCCACATGAGCAATAATGGCAATGTTACGGATTTGCGTGAATTCGTTTTGGTTGATGGGTGGTTCTTCAATAGGCGTTGGTGTTGACAACTATTCCTCCAAATTAACAGCGATAATTTTGAAATTCTTTATTGATCTGCAGCACAACCTTACAGTTCCTAAGAGATCTAACTGTCAATTGTATATTTTTATTTTTGCACTTAAGCTTGTCAGTGGTTGTGTCAGACAGCCGACAATTCTACCTCCCAATGACCCCAAAGGCAAGATATCATTATCTTTTCATCGCAGATAATAACAGAATTCATTTAATTTGGAGGAATTGAGCAAAAATAACCGATTAACAGAGTAAGAACGAAAAACTATGAATACGAGACTCAAATCGAACGATTGAATTAATAGTTAAATATGCTTTCGTCTATTCAGATCTAGTTCTAATCTGGAACATTAAAAAGAGCTTGATAGTATTATCAAAATCCTGATTCAGGTGAAACAACAAAAAAGAAATACACCAAATATTTCTGAACCCGATGCATAGTTATCATATGATAATACAACGTTTTACTTGTCTTAAACCTGACATAAGAATTTTAAATCAGTATTCTAACTGGATTACGAATAGTTGGCCTGCAATTTCCGTTCTGATAGCCGTATCGACAATATTGAGAATATTAAATTTATTCTGTTGAGCTAGTTTTCGAATATAATTTTCAGAATGCGCATAACGCCCCTGAGTTGTTAAGGAGTAGTCTACTTCTTGCACTAACTCGGTTGAAAAGACAAAAATTCCCTTTTGATTTGAAGCCTTTGATATATTTGAAAACAACATTTTTAGGTCGCCAATATAAATGAGTAAGTCTGTCGCTATAAAAAGATCATATTTTTCTGAACTCTGTTCTAGGTAAATGTTAATTTCACTTTTTTCAACTGTGTCGTATATATTTTTCCCTTTAGCTATTTCAAGCATTTTAGTAGAAAGGTCAATACCAACTAACTTTTTACAAATTGGTCTAAACACTTGACCCGATAAGCCTGTTCCACAACCAAGATCAATCCCGACATCAAAAATTAAGTCATGTCCCAACTGACTGGTCAATGTCTCTTTGAGAGACTGAGGAACTTTGTAATCCAAAATCTCTACTAAGTGATAATCAAACCTATTGGCGTATTCATCAAATAGGCCTTGGACGTAATGTGGTGGTGCCGTTTTTGTAGTAATCCTTACTTGACTATTCAGCAAATGAGCTGTACTTTGACGAAGTCTATATACTTTTTCATCATTTGGTTCTAGCGCCAAAGTATCATCACACAAATCAAGAGTTACTTGATACGAATTGATAGCTTTCTCTCGCTGACCGATCGATTGATACAAGTGCCCCAAATTATAGTGTGCTTTCATATATTTAGAATCAATTTGGATTGCACTCCGATAACAAGTAATAGCTTGCTCTGAATCACCTAATTCTTGATATAATTTTCCCAATTCATTATGAACTTCGACTTGGTTAGGATCAATTCTAGTAACGTTACTATAAAAAAAAATTGACTGCTGATACTCACCAACTGCTCGATATAAATGACCTAATTCGTAGTGGGCATCGATATCATCGGCATTGATGCGGAGTGCATTTTCATAGCAGGTGATTGCGGCTTCAAAATTGCCTGACTCTTGATACAATTTCCCTTGCTTGGTATACAGATTTGGGTCTTCTAGGTCATCCGGTAAAATTTTCTGATAGCTCATAAAAGAATTTTGAAACTTATTTCTGACTAAAGGCTTCTAGATATACGGGTGTGTATTTCATCAGTCAGATTTGATCTAATGAGATTGGCGGAGACTAACATTATAAGATTTTTTGACAGTTTCTGCTTCCAGTCTTCGTTAGCTGATATTTTGAGTTAGTTTTTCGAATTAATTGTACAACAATCGATTTGTAAATTTAAACAACCCAAAACAAATTACTAGTGTTTCATCAGATTGAAGTTAGTGTTATTAATCTGAATTCATCAAAAAGAGAATTTTCACTTTACTTT
>JACLAC010010671.1_pt1 | contig 27673 bp, 18 predicted proteins | sample 8027881 | NCBI WGS metagenome assembly JACLAC01 (sample SAMN15725517, study PRJNA655200) | protist metagenome | isolation source: fluorescence activated cell sorting (FACS) single amplified genomes of... | place: Spain: Blaines Bay Microbial Observatory, Mediterranean Sea | collected 2016-01-19 | reverse complement strand
TTATTTTATTATTTAGTACTTACTACCACCACATACACAACCAAGGGGCTTCATAATGACAAACGAGGTGGGAATCCTGTTCGACATTCAATCGACAGACAAGCATCTACGACGAAGACGAGCACTGAAAATATCATTTGGGACCACAATCAGCACTAGCCGATAGCATCTGCCGTAAAGTAATTTTCAGCATGTCGTCACTTATTAGCACGGGCTCTAGCCCAATACCAGAAAAATACCATAAGAATCTTGGCAAAATTTTGTTCTCGGAAGACGCTATAGCGAAAAGGGTCTCAGAACTTGCCGCCGAAATTTCCAAAGACTACGCTGGAAAGGAGATTTTGATAGTCGGCCTCCTGAAGGGGGCTATTTTATTCGTCAGTGATTTGGTGAAAAAGTTGACTGTCCCGGCCTCAATCAATTTCATTATTGCCAGTAGCTATGGCCACGGGGTAAGTTAAAATATTCGAGGTCACCTTATTGCACTCTTAATTGACCACATAAACCACACATATTTTTCAGTACTAACCAAAGATAAATGCGCTTCTTTCTTTCCTTTTTAGACTGTTAGCTCAGGTAGTATAAACCTTAAGAAAGATATTGACGTCGATCCAAAAGGGAAGCACGTGCTCATTGTCGAAGACTTGATTGACACTGGAAATACTTTGTCATGGATCAAGAAGCATTTTGAAAGTAAGGAAGTTGCCTCGTTCAAACTTTGCTGCTTATTAGATAAGAAGGCAAGACGAACTGCAAATGTTGAGGTCGATTACATTGGATTTCCTTGCCCTGATGAATTTGTTGTTGGATATGGAATGGACTTCGCCGAGCATTATCGAACTCTCCCTTTTGTTGGTGTGTTAAAAGAGGAGGCATACAAGTAGGTGGAGAACCTGTATTGGTGTAGACCATAATCTCGTTGACTGGCACAAAATCTACACGATACGATTAGCAAGAGAATTTTAAGTATATGCTTTTTTGGTTTCCTCATTAGGTCTAGCAAGTATGTAAAGAATCACCTCCAAATATCATATATAATATATATTATACTCAAATCATGTACCGTACACATATATGTGTGTGTATCTCACATTATAAAAAAAATTATTCATCAATATACTTTGTGAAGCACAACGAACAGTTGGTGCCGCCGAAACCAAATGAATTCGATAATGCAACGTTAACTTCTTCATTGTGAATGGCTTCACCTCGAACTAATCTGAGGCCATCAAAGTCTTCATCTGGATTCTCTAAGTTCATTGTAGGTGGCACAATATTCTTGTTCACGGCCAATACAGAAAAAATGGCCTCTACAGCCCCGGCCGCTCCAAGCAAATGACCAGTCGCACCCTTCGTTGAGGTAATCAATGGACTTCTGCTACCACCATTCCCCACTTCCTTATCATTCAGCAATGATCTGATTGCGTTGCACTCAACTTTATCACCCAGCGGGGTAGATGTTGCGTGGCAGTTAATATGATCCAAATGCTGTGTAGTTAGGCCGCCCTGAACTAATGCTGATTTCATTGCCCGGAATGCACCGCTTCCATCTTCACTTGGTGCAGTAATATGGTGAGCATCCCCAGATAAGCCATATCCGCGCAACTCGCAATAAATTTTTGCACCGCGTCGTTTCGCGTGCTCTAATTCTTCCAAAACCAAAACACCAGCGCCTTCCCCCATGACGAATCCAGATCTGTCCGTGTCAAATGGTCTGGAAGATTGTTTGGGATTGTCGTTGTAGTTGGTAGCAAGGGCTTTTATTCTGGAGAAACCGGCTATAGCAAGTGGATTCATGGTCGATTCAGTGCCACCAGCCACCATCACATCTGCATCTCCAAACTTGATAAAGCGCGAGGCATCTCCGATTGAGTGAGCACCCGTAGCACAGGCTGTAATACATGAGTGGTTTGGCCCCTTTAATTTGTATTTCAAACTAATGTTGCCGGCTGCCAAGTTAACAAGTGTTCGGGGAATAAAATATGGCGACAGCCTTCTGAGACCACGAGGACTATTCAGCGTCTCCGAGGCTGAGACTATTTCTTCCAATGATCCTATTCCCGCACCTAATGCTATGCCTGTCCGGTGCTGCTCTATCTCTGTTTCGGGATAAAATTTTGCGTCTTCCAAGGCCTCTTTCGCTGAAGCAAGTGCAAAAGTAATGAAATCTACGTCCTCTGCGCGCTTATTTGAAAACAACTCATCTTTATTTAAATATTCTTCATCATGATCTTCGCTACCAACTTTTACCTTTGCCCCAATATGCACAGGCAAGCCCGCCTCTTCAAACACAGGAATGTGGTCAATTCCAATTGTACCTTCCAATAGTCTTTTCCATGACGTATTGACCGAAAGTCCCAAGGGGTTCACTGTTCCAAGACCTGTAACAACCACACGACGATTTGGAAGCGGTGCATCAGAAGCGCCTGGTGGGAGTGCCCCTGACAATGCTGAAAAAAGACGGCGCCTTGAAATCATTGCGTTAGTCTTGGTCCTGCCACCAAAACTTTGCGTTGCTCTGATCGTTTTGTATGCCTCGCTAGCAGTCTCCCGATCACGACAGAGCCCTTACCCGACAGTAACAAATAATACGAGCGCCCGGCGGAGGAGAAATAAAAAGAAGAAAAAAAATTAATTTTTTTTTGATATAGTTTAATTAAATAGTCGTTCTAATAATAAATATAAAATATAGGTAAATATAAATAATATGAAATAATACTAGGCTAATAATGGTATAAATAGGAGGAGGGCCTGGCTAGCAGCACTACTAAGTTTATTTATCAGTTTACCTCGTATAATATTTATATTATTTATTATTACGTATTATTTGCAAGAGTCTAATAATAACTAGCCGCGCAGTAGAAGAATTGGTGTAATTCCCTGAATGTGATTACTATGATGACGAGAACAACACCAACACAAATTACTGTAAAATACACAACACACACACAGCATTTTTTTCCCTTTTTTTTGATGATGATTAATTTTTCTTTTTTTCAATAGATACTTTAGCTAAGTTTGCGACCGTTTTTCTTCGTTCCTTCTCCACTCTTCTACTAAAGCAAAAAAGATTCCGTCTTGTTTCGCCAACAAATTTTTTGGGGAGTCAAACTCGCTTACTCGTCCATCGTCCATCACTAAAATCCTATCCGAAGCCATTACTGTGTCCAGTCGATGCGCAATAGTCAAGGTTGTTTTGTCTTTGAATGCAGTTTGTATGGTTTCCTGAATCAACGAATCTGTTGATGAATCGACGTTTGCTGTTGCCTCGTCCAACAAAATTATTCTGCTTCCACGCAGTAAGGCTCTTGCAACGCAAATTAATTGCTGCTGGCCTGCACTTAAATTGCTGCCTTGATCCGACACTTCGTATTGTAATTTCTTAGGAAAAGACATGCAAATCTTTTTCAGATGAACTTGTTCCAAGACTTTCCATATTTTGTCGTCCGAATGTTTATGAAATGGATCTAAATTCATCCGCAAAGTACCAGAGAATAGAAATGGTGCTTGTGGAATCAAGGAAATTGCTGAGCGAATATCTTTTAATTTTAGCGTTGACAAATCAACGCCATCAATCAAAATAGAACCCCTTTCCAACTCAACGATCCTTAAAAACGCTATTACCAACGAACTTTTGCCAGCCCCTGTCCGCCCCACGACTCCAATTTTTTCACCAGCTTTGATGCTTACATTGACTCCCTTCAAAACAAGAGGTAAACCTTCGCGATAACGTAATTCACAATTCCTCATTTCTATTTTCCCTTCATGCGGCCACTCTTTCGATGGTAAGTTTTCCCCTTCCACGCTTTCAACAGGAATGGAGGAAGCGTAGTAATGTAAGCGCTCTACGGACGTCATATTAGACTCAGTTTCAAGGGCACAGCGAACTGTCCACTGCAACAATGATGTAAACTGTACCGCAAAAGTCAAGGCCAAGCCAACAATTTCTGGTCCCTGACCATACTTTCCCGCTACCATGGCAAATATTGAGACAAAAAACGCTATGCAGCTGCCCAGGCAATCAACTCTCAGCGCATACCAGTTGCCAGAAATCCAATAACAGTGGTATAGAGACGCATTAAGGTCTACACGTCCGAAATGCTTCTTAATTGTTCTCGCTTGGAAATCACGGAATGATCGTATTGTGGATAAGCCGTTCATTGCCTCCGCAAATGTTGAAAAAATGGGCGACCGTGAAATACCTTCTAGCCTCTTAATTGTACGTAGAGCCGCACGATAAAAGGCTCCAAGCTTAATAAATGCTCCCAGCAAAATGGGTAAAATTAAAGCAAAAAAAGGGTTTGAATACACGCAAAGCGTAGCCGCGCCGATAAAATATAGCGAATTCTGAAGAAATTGAACTTGGTAGTCGGGTAGCAACATATCTATCTGATCAATATCTTTGGTAAATCGGTTCAGTATTTGACCCACTGGTGTGACATCAAAAAAAGTGTTAATAGGTGCGCGTAGAACTGCTGAAAAAATCCGGGCATGGAAAACTCTTGATGCACGGATTGCAGCCCAGACAAAAGTCAAGCTACTAATGACATAAAAAAGGAATGTCAACGCGGCAAACACAGCATAGAGGGTAAATAAATTAGGATTCATTGAATCTCTTGACCATAAGCTCAAAAATATGTCATCGACTGTTCGTATGCCTTGGGCGACAACAAACATAGAAAGGACAAGAGAGCAAAATAAAATTCCATTTTTCCCATTGCTTGCAGCATCATAATAAGCAATTAATGTTTTCAACCCAACCGCGCCAATTTTTCTATCTTCTGCTTTCACAAGTTTTACCACAGTTTTGTTATCCTTGTTTACATTTGATACCGGGCTTGCTGCACGATCCGAATCCCCGTTCGTCTCTATCACCGCAACGTCGTCGGATTTAACCTCCATCCTGGGTATGGCAACATGACTCATATCGCTACTTGGATCGCCGTTGGCCTCCATGTGACTTTCATTTTGCTGATCCTGCTCCATAGACGACATCAAATGTTTAAACAGCGGAGTCTTTGACACTTCATCATAATTTCCCTGAGATGCGATCGACCCATCTTCCATCACAAGGATATAATCAGCATCTTGTAGTAAGTGGTAGTGCGAATTTAACGATATCATGCGAGTCTTCTCTTTCAAAAAAGAACCGCATATAGCTTCTTTAAATAGCGCACTTGCAACATGAACGTCCAAAGCGCTTAAAGGGTCATCGAAAATGCACAAATCTATGTCTTTTGCGCTGTATATTAATCGAGCAATTGCGACCCTCTGCTTCTGCCCCCCTGATAAATTGATCCCGCGTTCACCAATTTCTGTCAAGTCACCATTGGGTAAGACCAGGAGATCCGTCGATAGCTGAGCGACTTCAATTGTCTGCTCGTAACGTTCCTTATCAAATGGTTGCCCAAAAAGAATGGCGTCTCTTAAGGAGCAGTTTTGAATCCATGCTTTCTGGGATACGTAGCCTATTTTATCCCGTGTCATCGATCCTTGGATTCGGATCATTTCGCCGAGAATACTTGATAAAAGGCTGGTTTTTCCACAGCCAACAACTCCAATCAGACAAACCAAGTCGCCCCTCTTTATCTTTAGATCTGGAATTTTAACTCGAAACGAGTCTTTTTCCGGTGACCATGCAAAAATAGAATCAATCATCGTAAGAGAATAGTCACTAGATGAACTTTTATCCGTAAGAAGAAATTGATTCTCCTGCAGTTCGTCCAAACACATGAATTTTGTTAATCTCTTGAAGGAGACCGCTGCCTCCACGTAACGCGCAATTACCATGGGAATCACTTTTACAGGTAGCCTGAGCAAGTTGATCGCTGCAAATGTGGTGAAGACTGTAGAAGCTGTCAATTCATTTCCTTGGGACGCGTACACGTAGAAGCTAATTAATCCCACAGCTACAGGAGTAATAAAAGCTACGGATAGCGACACTGCACTGAAAAACAACATTATACCCAGATTCCTCAACTCGGCTTTTCGTACCTTTTCTACTTCGTTTGCGAGTGGAGTTTCCCATGCATAACTTTTGATGACCCTAATACCTTGCAATAATTCTTCGATCAAATGCACTCTTCTCTCGGTATTTCGCATAACTTTTATCCTGGCCCTCTTCAGCACCACGGCAGTGTAGTACGAAAATATGGTGAGGGTAACCAGCACCACACATCCTGCAAGGGAGGGTAAGACGCCTATTTCACCTACAACGATATATGATATAAAAAATATAATTGCAGGAGACACGAACAACCAATTCGACTGTTGTACCCAATAAAAGACACGATCCAAATCAACCGTCATTAATGTGACTAGAGAGCCAACTGAATGTTTCTGCCTTGAATGTGGTGCAAGCTTCAATGCTTTTTTAAAAATGTAACACATCCCAGCAGCACGTGCTTTGGCACCCGCGCTCAACAGTTCTGCCCACATATTTTGCATTGAAACACTCATAATCATGGTCGAAAAGGTCAATCCTAGTGACAGCGAGACCCCATCCCACCCTTTAAAAAAATCGTCTTCTTTGCCTTCCAGCTTTCGTAGTAAACCTCGAATGAAAAGTGGCTGGAAAAGGTAACACAGTATAAATGGGATGACATACAAGAACGCACGAATGTAGTCTTGCCGAATTAGATTCCAAAGGGCCATGGAAAAGCTTGGTTTTTTCTTCTGTCGTTCTGAACTTATATAATTATCGAATTCATCAACAGTTTTTGATGAAGACATAAACATTGGGCATCTGTATACATCCTCGTTCTCCAATTCTCTTTGGCGGCCAAGGGCTATCAAGTTGAAAAGCCACGAAAAAGTTAAGCGAGAGAAGAAATTGAGAGATTTGGAGTCTAGAGGATGAATCGGCTGCAGCACCTCGGGATGGGAGGACCGCATGTGCCACTGTTACAAGCTGTTTCCTTCCTACAATTTTTCCTGTTATTGACACAGGGTATCAACAACGTTTCAAGTTGTGGTAGGGGTGGTTGGCAATCAAGCATCGAATTCGTCAGGAGGAGGAGGAGGATGGATGACAACTACTACTATAATAACTAATAATTATGACGTATACATCTGTAGTAGCTCAAGTCTTTAATAATATTTTTTTTTATTTACTGTAATTTCAAGTAATAGACTAGACTATTAAAAATTTTTTAATTACCTGAAATTACGTCATCTCATCATATCATAATTTCAATACACTGTAGTCTAAATAATTGTGTGTGAGTCTTCTGAAAATTCTTAGATAGAAGAAGATGTAATAGATACATACTATTAGGCAACTAATAGGGCTAGTGCTACAGTTATTCTACTTTTTTCTTTTTTCTTTAGGGTTAATTTAGTCTACCTATTATTTATTTGTTATTTTTATTATTAACAATTTTATTAATTAAATGATGCTTTCGCCACGGGCAATTCTTTCAGATACATGCCAAAGTCTCTTGGCAAGCGTATCGTTTTTGCTGGGTGGATGCAGTGATTTTTCATCAACCACGACACCCATGCCATCCAAATAGGCTGCCCCCCTTACAATGCTGGGACTTTTGCTAAGAGCACACTTTAACATAGTCCTTGTCCCCTCCTCTATGGTTCGCATGGTCGTTTTCGTGTAATGATCTATGATGCTCTGTACAAATGGGCCTCCCGCTGCCCATATATTGGTGTCCACGCAGCCAACATGGCAAGAACAAGTTGTAATGGTGCTTTCGAGCTGCTGCAGACGCCTGGCGAACAATACGTTTGCAAGTTTAGAACGTGGATACTGCGCATGCACAGCAGTCTTTTCGCCATGAAGGTCGCCTGGTGGTTCATCGAATAGTGAATCGTCAAATTGCGCAAAAGGAACTTGACTTGCGACGGAGGATGTCATTACAACTCTTACGTCGTTTCCCTCTTTTGCCGTATTCAAAATCGTTTCTCTCAACTCATCGTATAAGATGAAATGACCAAAATGCATCGTGCCAAGCCCGAGCTCATAACCCTCCTCTGTGACATTTTTACCACTCCTTGGCGGTGCAGCAAAACCAGCGTTAAAAAACGCTATGTCGATCCTGGGATATTTTTCACGAAAGGAGCGACTAAAGTGTCGGATAGAGTCGAAGGAAGCGAGATCCAAAACCATAGGAACAGCCAAGCCTTTTCCATGTCCCTTGTTGACTTGCTCCGCGGCATCAAGACACTTGGCCTTTGATCGACATGCCATGATTACTGTTGCGCCCAGCGTGTGCATCGCCTGCGCTGCCCCTAAGCCAACGCCACTATTTGCCCCTGTCACAAGTACAACTTTCGACTGCAAGTTATATTCCTGCGCCGATAAATTTCGTTCAGAGTATTGTAACAGAAGATTTTCATCCATGTCTCTTTTTACAACCCCCAAGACGATGTAAAGGGCTACAAAGCAGACAGCAAACGCCCGTTTCCCAAATATGGAGTGCAAGCAAGGTGAAAAAAGCACATAAAACAAACATCCCAAGCCTGTCAGAGCGGTGTAAACAGCCTGCAGCGGCGAATAAACGTTGTTCAAAAGTGAAACTACCTCGTCTCCGCGAAAAATGCCTGCGTGCAGGACAAATGGCAGAGACGCAACAGATAGAACAGCAAGGCTTTGGCGCAACATCTCTGGCGCAGTTTAGATAAAGAAAGAATGATTTCGAACCACGGCGCAGTAGTGCTTGGAGCAGGTCATCCTGATCGTATTTGTTGGTGGTTGATCGATGATGAACAAAAAATATAATAAAAAAAAATATTATTATTATATATAATATATATTTATTTCAATTTATTATTATAACACATCATCATACTACAACAAATAGTAGTAGTAGTAGCATGATGAATAAAAAATAAAATGTTGTTGCAATAGAAGTTAGTAGTGTAGTAGGCTATTATAATAGTGATTTGAGACGACTACTACATACAATATTAATAATAAACCGTAGTATGGATAACAATTATTTGAAAAATTATTTATTTACTACATATTACAATAACAGTGATTAAATAAAAATAATAATTATAGTCATTTGACAGGTCAATTGAGTTATACCACTTTAACCAGGAGATTTGAGAGCTAATCATCCTTGGCTGTCCCACCAATCACCTGCAAAATCATCGGGAGAAAAAATGTTTGCAGATCTACCGCGACCGACACCACGACCGCATGCAAGCCCCTGTGACAATTGAGAATCTGCAAATGTTGGTTGTCTACCCCCAATGCTAGAAGGCCCTTTGTTGGCGCTTGAAGGGTTACGCAGTCCGGACGCCGATCCCTTTCCTCCTTTGCAATCATTTTTGACCATTCCTCTGCCCAACCCCAGTGGTAGTAACTTACCGACTTTGCATCTAAGAACTGGTGCGGCTTTTTTGACCAACACTTGCGTTACTTTTTTAATTGCTGTACAGCATATGTCTTTTGATCTTGATCCGGTCTGCAAAAACGAATACTTACCTCCACCGAGGCTACAAGGCGAGTCTGGTGGCAACTGAAAAACAGTGGATGGAGTCTGTCCACTGGCGCTACTGGTAGAGGGACCCTTTGGCTTTTCAGGTTCAGGCTTTGCAGGGGCTGGAGAGGGCGAGCTTTTCCCCCCTTTACCCCCCTTTCCAGCTTTACAATTACCTGCACTTAGGCCCTTCCCCATACCAAACGGCAACTCCTTTCCAACAGCACATTTGACAGCCTTTGTGCCCTGCTTTAAAACTACCTTAGCGACCTTTTTGATTGCAGTACAGCACAAACTGCCCTTTTTCTTTTTGGCCCCAGACTTTTTTCTATTCAGACTATTATCTGATGATAATTTAAAGTTTGATTTAGCTTCTAAAAATGCAAATTTGGCAACCTTGCTTGTACCTTTTCTCTCTGTGCCTTCTACCATCGTATGTTTTTCACCATCTTTCTGAAAAACAGCGTTCTTCTTTTTCAGAGCTTCTACATTTGCAAAGGTAAACAGACAGACTAATATGAAAATATATTTCGTAGATATATTCATTTTCTATACCTCACCCGTAGAGGATGCTGCCGGTGCGCTAGAACGTGATCTTACGGTCTGTTTTGTTCGTGCCGGTGCTGTCTGGCGAGAATACACGCTTAATCTGTTGTTGCCCCCTCCTCCTCCTTACACATCATTAATTTTCTTGATGACTTCATTCTCTTCTTTGTCTCCGTTTTGCTATTATGTATCGCCTAGGCTAGTACAGGGAGGAGAATAAAAGGGTTTCTTCACCATAATGGTCTAAGACTTGACCGTACTCCTGCGCGTGTTTGCTAGGGGTTAGGACAGTACGGCGTCTGGTACGGCAATTACAACAGATGATAGGATATATTTAAGCATAGTATTCAGTATATTAAAGGAAATGGGCTCGTTGAAGGCGACTGCTCGCCATTTACATTTAGCACGAATTACAATGCGCCATGCCGAGGTGGTGGAGGCTCTGCATCGTAAAGTCTCCATTATTACTACTACGAGGAGTATTTATAAATGTTTCATGGTAGGCTAGCACCCTATTATAATATGCTCTAATTTAAATTATTAATTGTGCCGGTTTAGGTTGTTGTTTTGTGGTGAATCTTTTTCTTCTCTTCTTCTTCTACTTTTTTTTTTTTTTTTTATTCTTCCTTTTAGTATTCTCCTCCTCTCTTTTTCTTCTTCTTCTTCTTCTTCCTTTTTTCTTCCTCTTGGCCAACAATCACGATGACGTCGTCGTTGCGGTGGTGGGTCAAGCATTCCTCTGGGTGACGCGCGCTGATTCTGCTTTGCATTGTATAAATCGAGACCAATTAAAAATTACAAGCGAATAATGGCATCAGTGGCGGAAAAAGCGACCGACCAATCAAGTTCGAGTGAGCTGCCAATCACTGAACGCGCAAATGAGCTGACGGACAAGCTGGACTTAGCCTCCCCTCTCGGGATGGTAAGGCTCCTACGGGGTTGCGACGCTCAGATTTTTTCCGGATACCGGGCATACACTTCCCTGGCAGACGCAGCAATTCGCAGTGTTATGAAAAAGGTAGCTGTGACTGCTAAAAATATTATACTCTCCAACAATAGTGTTGTCGTTATGAGTGGTTCAGGCACCAGCGGTCGGATCGCATTTTTGGTTGCCAGGAACCTGAATCAAGTTTTGCTTAGCAACGGCTTGAGACCGTGCTTCAACTACCTCTGCTCTGGTGGGGACAGTGCATTGTTGCTCTCCGATGAGTTACCCGAGGATGATACGGTCGGTGCCGTCAAAGACTTATTAGCAGTGACGGAAAGGCAAAAGGAGGGCGATGTCGTTATGATTGTTGGTATAACTTGCGGTGTATCGGCGCCGTATGTTGCTGGCCAGATTGATTTCGCTTTGGATATGTGCGAAATTGAGGAAGAAGCACAATTGAAAAGTTGGGCAGAAGATAATGGAATAAGTATGCCCAGTTCTCTTCCCACATATATAGGCGTTTTGGTAGGCTTCAATCCAGTGCGCCTTGCGAGAGATGCGACCATCGAGATGTGGAGAAATCGTCCGTCTTCACAATCAAGAACCATGCTTGACGTCGCGAATAGGCTACATCGCGCTTCGCGCTCGGGGAAACATTTTATCATAAACCCTGTGGTTGGCCCAGAGGCCGTGTGCGCATCTTCCAGAATGAAAGGTGGATCTGTGACCAAAGTAATTTTGGATGCTTGTTTCGGCAGTGCGGTGTGCGATGCGACAACATTATCATTGATGTGTAGTACGGATGAAAGCATTAACTGTGACGATTATGTTGATTCTATAATCTCCACGATGGAAGAAACTTACCACCGAACTTATCTCGCAACAGAAGATATCAGCAAGATACTTGAAGGGTGCGGGAATTCGATCAGCAAAGGGGGACATGTGTACTACTTGGGGAAAGAATCGGCCGGAATACTTGGTTTTGTCGATGCTTCGGAGATGCCAGACACGTATGGTGCTGCCTTCACTGAATTTCGTGGATTCTGCACAGGCGGCTGGGTTGGAGCCGGTGCTGTCGAGGGTGACATCTCAGACCGCGGTTTTCTTTATCGCATCTCCATTCAACAGTTTGTCGATGACATATTCCCAACATTAACAGAAAACGATTCGGTGCTTGCGCTGCATGCCTCGGCGACATCCAAAGGCGACAAGGATGCCAAACTGATCGACCAGTTGACCATACGCGCGAGAAAAGAGAAAAATGCCTTTGCTTGTCGAGTTCAGTGTGGAGAGGAGAGTACCATTGATAACGATAACTCTGAACGGTTCAATGTGGATTGCAAAGTATTTTTGAGATGCGCAGAAATTTTTAAGGGGTACACGGGCTTTGCACATTTCAGTCTAAAACTAGTATTGAATGCTATCAGTACGGGTGCGCAGGTGATGAAAGGTATGGTGTGCCGAAATCACATGATCAACACTGGTCCAACCAACAACAAGATTTATCACCGTTGCATTCGCTTAATATCAATGTTTGCTGGAATTGAACATAGCGCGGCTAGAGATGCATTGTGGAAAGCAATTTACAATGTGGATGATTTGGCAAATGTCGACGGTGACGTTCCAGTGGAGAAGCGGCAAATATCGGATCATATTAAAGTTGCCACCCCATCAGACGAGAGTGATAAAGAGAAGGAACAACAAATATTACCCGTGGCTATACTTTTGGGCACTGGCATGACGATCCAAGAGGCAGTTGGCGCGATCCAGCAGTATAGAATCGTCAATAAAGCTATCGAAGCAGTTTCATCGAAGAGCAAAGCTACGTAATAATTAATCGTTTGAAACTCCCAAAAAGATTATTTGTATCTCTTTCTACGTATATGCTTCAAAATGTATAAAAATTATTATATGCGCGTGTGCTTTAATATAACGTAATTTTTAAGTTCGTATAAATATTATTTTAAAGGTTACACTAAGTGAAACGTATTTAACATATCATACATGATACCGATTAAATTAAATTTATAACACATGATAACACCTTGAGAATAAACTTTGGATTAGAGTTAGCTTTCTTCATCACTGCTAACAAACTCCATCTCACCTTCTCAGAAATGGGCGATACTGCATTTGGTCTTAACCCATGATAGGTTTGGGACAAAAAGGTTTGTCTACCAAGTCCTCCATTTGGTGGCACATGAATTCATTAGGGCACGGTTTGACATTCTCTGATTCTCCATCATTTTCGTCTTGGCTACAACCGTTCTCAAGCCACCCCTTAAACTTATCGCCCCACTTCAAAAGGCTATTCAGCACCATCTCGCAATAAGGTTGCAATTCCTTGTGACCCTTTTGCGCTGCTTCTATACATATGTCTTGGAGTGTACCTTGCTCGCCATATCCTTGTTTCACTCTTTCCATAACCAGGACACACGCTTTACATTTGTCTTCTGTATCTGGATGTGCTTTCGGTGGTTTGCAAAATTGTTTGCCCATGAGGTTCGATAATTGCGAGCATATCTCCTGTGATGGACAGGGTTTCACTACTGACACGGATGCCGCATCCTTCCTAAGGCATCCTGAATGCAGCCAGTGCCGCATTCCCTCGATTTCCGTTCCTACAGCATCTGCTATCATGTTGCAGGAAGTCGTGACTAATGCACCAAAATCGGCCCCAGTTTTATGCACTAGCTTGGAGCACATGCCTTCGGGCATTTTCCAATTGTTTTCCTTGATTTTTTCTACCATATATACACAAATTTTGCAAGGGGTTAGCGACAGCTTGGCTTCCTCCTTGAGCCGCAAATGTTCTCGCTCCATAGATTGTAGTTCACCACGGAGGTCGTTGGTGTTGATGATTTTGTTCCGCCGCAGCATTACGTTATCGTTGTGCCCACGAGCGGATGCTGTAAACATCAAACATACATAAGCGATGACAAGAGAGCACACGAAGCAATTGCCGCGACGCCTGGCGAAGCGGGTAGTTATCATGCTCTTGTAGGATTTGGAAGGGGTCTTTCCACCTCTTCCTCTACGCGAGAGCTATGAAAGTGCGGGGCGGCGTCAATGTCGCAAACGTGCGCACATGATGATGAGCCCCACTTTTCATTGCTGTTGTTTGTGACAATAATTTTATTAAATAGTAGTATGTATAATAAAAAATTGCAAAAAATAAAAATAAAAAATTAATAATAAATATATACAAAAAAAAGGTATAATAATAAATAATAGAAAAAAGATAAGAGGGCCTATAATTTTCTTTCCTCTTTCCTCTTCTTTGTCTCTTCTTCCTTCCTTCCTTCCTCATTCATATTCATAGTACTCATAAGAAGAACGAGTTATTATTATAACAGATATATAGGAAAATTCGAATGGATAAGGTACACATATATTACAAAGATGTGAGCCGACGAAAAAATAAATCATCATAAAAAAATATATTGGGAAGAATTTATTTTTGGATACTTTCAGTCGTTGCAGAACTTATTTCCCAGAATCAGAACCTTTACCGGAAATAGTTGTATTTTCCAACTGTTTCGAAAGGTCATCGACGTCGTTTACACCATCGGTACCTTTCTTTGCACTCATTGAAAAGCCCCATCTTTCAGCGTTGCAGAAACAATCCTTACAATGGGATCGTAGTTGCATGCATTACCCTCCATACCCTTTGCGCCAATCGCCTTGAAAATCCACCCACCGTCACGGTATTTACGGTAAATTTTACACATAATTACGTTTTTGACGTCTTTGTTCATGTCACACTCCGTATCCAACTCAAAGCGGCAAAGTTCTACCGGCAAACTGTTGCTGGCTCGTTCTTCTTTGTGACTTTTCCCAGATCTACTAAAACGTGGGTGGTGGCCTCTGGAAGAGTTACTTGTGTTTGGGTTTTGAACACATTTTACACTTGGATGCTTAATGTCTTTCATCGTTGCTGTAGCCCATACAGACGCAACAAGGTACATTGCATGTATATGTTCCGGCATGCGATTCAGATGGAGAGTAATTTTATGCGTGCCTTTGTTTTCTGGAAGATGCATGATGTCGCCCGAGTGTTTTGCGGCACTATAAAACGCCTCCGTATTTGAATAATCTAGAACAGCTTCTAGATTGCTGTCAAAATTGAAAAAAAGCATAGACGCGTCCAAGTATATACCATTAAAATCACCAGAATACCGCCACGAATTGTAAATGTCAATTCTAGAGTGCTCATCTATTCCGCAGCTTTCACCCTCGTGTAAAATACGGGAGGTACCATTTTTGTGAATTTTTCTGAAGTCAGTATCAACGGTATGGTATCCTTTTTGCATGGAATCTTTGACTGCCTTTTTGATCAACGTGTGCACGTATTTGTTGCAGGTATTCTCATCATATATATTGTCTATGCCGACAAAACGCAAGTACTTGAGCCAAGACTTCTTTTTTTTGGTGATAGAGTTGCATTTTGCCAGTTGTTTCATGATTACACTGAGCGTTTTTTTCGGGACATTGCAGCAAAGCCAATCGTAATTGGAAATTAAATCAGCTAAATCAATGTTGATATTGACCAAATTAGGACGACATATAGATGTCACAAGCACTAAGTTTACCATGTGAAGCTTATTAGATGTTGATCGACCTTGGAAAAAAGTGCTTAGGACAATATTCTGATCGATTTCATCTACACTTTTAGATGACATTTCTGGCGCCTCACGAAAGACCCATAATACGGAGCGAGTGAAACTTTCAGAAAAATACGCACGATTAAATGCGACTAGATCTACATTTGGGCACACAGCAATCAATGGCCAAAGTTCGCCTAAAGACTTATAGTTTTTCTTTGTACGAGCTTCGGGATCATCGATAAACCTCTGCAGATGCATTTTAGCTGCTGTTTTCAACCCCGGATATTCCTCGATAAATGCGACAAATATACGAAACACAGAAGTGTAACCATTAACTAGTTTTGACGCCTTTTTGGCACAACGTGCGATCTGAACAACAAACGTATTCATGATTTTAGGAATAGTTGTAAGTATCATATTTTGATGAAAAACAGACCCACGCTGTAAAGTTGTGCATCGCGAAATTTTGCCTATACACGGAGGCTTTGGACGATTATTGTTACTTCTCCAGTTGCTCTCATTGCTTCTGACGTCATTTTCCATAAGAGAAGATGATGGGATATCTTTATTTCTGTTCGAACCGGACGTAAATGAAAGCTTATTCAGGCAATAAAAGCTACTACGATCACAGCAACTACAATTTCCATACTCAATCCCAACATTTAATTGAACAAATGTTCTTTTATATATTTTCAGCGCGCGCTTGAAATGGGATCTTGAAATATATATAGGCAGAAACAACTGAAAACTTTCGTTCCACATTGACTTTCTTACGCCACTTCGCTTGTACGCAGTATACGATAAAACGTCCATTTCAGACGAAATATAGTCGACTTCTGATGTTCTTGGATTTACGGTGTATTGTAAGCCCCAACCAAGAACGTTCTTATCCTCGTACCAAGATTGTTTTGTGTAAAAGCACTTTAAGTTTTCCAATGTATTATCGATACATAAAGCATAACAGCGCTTCCAGTCAGTCACATTTGACGGTGCAATCGAGGATAAATTTAAGTGCCTTTTCAGATATTGCCGCCACATGGTCCCATATTTTACCAAAATATTTCCAGTTTTTGATGTGCATGCTATCCTCAGGCAAGCTGCCGGATGCGAGTACATCATGATAGACATAAATTCATTCTCCGAGAGCTTCGTCCATGGATCCGTGTATGCTGAGCATTCGTCTTCGTCTTCGCCACTTTCGTCTGCTGATGACTCATCCAACAAAAAAAAAATATTTTCACGTTGTTCAGTAGATTGACTTTCTGTAGCATCTAAATAATGTCCAGCTTTGACGCGTAGAAAATTTGCCTGTGATAATTTTGAATGTCGAGGAATACATCGACGCTGTTGCTTGTTCTTTTTTTTCCGTGATGAAACTACCTGAAATTTCCCAGATGAATCGTTATGGGTATTCCCACTACAATTCTCTTTCAGTTTTTCATCATTGGCAGGGTTATCATTGCGTTGTATCCCCAGCACCTTTTGGGCCACTTCTTTTTCTTCGTCAAAGCATTTTATCCGAGTTACTACAGGCAAACGCATCAGGTTGTAATTTCCCTCGTCTTTCCCGTTATTATCTTCCTTAAGCAAGGTGTCATTTGACAATTTCGAGAAATCTAACTCACTACAAATGTCGCAATCGTATGTCAGCAGTAACTCTTTTGCATCTTCAATGGAAATTTTGTTTGTACAGTACATGTAAGAATTGTCAAACAGAATTGCATGAATTTGTATCAGCAGCACTTCCATTGAATACGCCGGGCTCCATCCAGCATATGGCGTACCCGACACACTGTAAGTGTCCAAAACGTCCATGCATAGCATGCCAGTCAACGCAATATTCGGATGAGGTAAACGACCGTGCAATAATCGTATCCTTGGCCCAATTTTTGGATATCTGACAGAAAAATCCAAGTCAATATGAATTTTAGCATCGATTCCACCCAAAAAAAAGTGCTCGCTGTTACTGTGCAATATTGCGTGCCATTTGGTGATATCATCGTCTACGAGATGAACGTCAAAAAGTGGCGACTTGTTGCGTTGGATTTGCTTCAGCTCGATATGCAAACGGTGGTTCGTAAATTTGGACATCATATCGAGGTTGATTCGAGACTGGGAAAGCTCTCTAGTAAAGTTAAATTAAGATTTAAATAAAAACGTGGATATCTTTAAATTTGACCCGTTCGATTGTGTGCACGGGTGAACGAAGCGAGCACCAAGTGCGTGACGCGGGTTGACGTAGGTAGTCGCGTTTTCAATGAAAAAAGAAAACAACCTCTGACGAGTAGTACTACTATATAATAAAAACAGAAGAAGAAGAAGAAGAGGGGACACAAGAAAAATAAAAAATTAATAAATAATGGATTATTATGGGATTAGTAGTAGCTGGGATGAAATGCCAATAATCTGCGCCCAGCATTAGCAGGAAGACAGCAGGGAAAACCACAGTAGTGCGCACATTGAAGAAAAGTGGATGTCATCGATTACCACAAGATAGCACGGGAAACCAACAAATGCCAAAAATGCACCCTGCTGGCAGAGAAAAAACAGTCAAAACCAAAATAAAAAATAATATGAAAAAACAACAACATAAAAAACCAATGCGCAATTTTTATATTACTGTACTCCTCGTATGTAAAAACCTCATCTTGAAGATAATACTGTCTAACCATTTGCATTTTGGGGCTCCAGGACGCTGCAGCCTCAATGTGGGGTATTCCCTCTGGATGAAGAATTAGAGGGCTCTTATAGCCATAGTCTAATAACTATGCTATAATAATATTAAAACGGCAGACAAAACAACTTAAACTACTATCACCATCATCTCATCATTCATCTGTTGTTGTTTTTTTTTTTTTTTCCTCCTCCTCCAGCAGCGCACGAAGAATCTCTAGGGAACGCACGTAAATTGAACGGCATCGAAATCTAGACGGGACTCAGCGATAAAACGCATGGAGCTGGTATATTAGACACAACATCATCGATTACAAAATTAAGGTGCACCCACACACAATAGAAATATGACGTCTTGCTTTAAAAAGTACTCATGCTCTCGTAGAGATGCTCACCCTTTCTTTGGAGAAGTGATTTTACGGGAACGAAACATTCACAAAGGGAATATGTTGAGGCAACATTATCTAGAACCACCTCCAAAATCATTATTTTATGACGTAGTTACTAAAGCGCAGACAATGAAGTTGACAAAGTTATTACCACTAGCCTTTGGAATAACTTTTTTTGTTATTTGTGTTATTTCCTTGTTTTATGTCATTTTCAACTGTAGCACAGAGAGCTTCGATAGCTTGTTTATGAGTACTTTCTTGCAAATTGTTGGTGCTGGTTCGTCGACCGACTTTAGCCCTAATTTTATATGCCGTTCAACCTTAGCGTTTAGTACTTTGTAAGTATGATATGAATATACACTCCAGCGCAGCTTTGGGTTTAAAAATGCTAACATTATACACACTGACATATACATATTGACAGATTAAATGTTATATTTAAATCTGTTTCATTTGCGATTATGGTTAGTAAGTTTCTCATAAGATGCACGAAGAAGCTGTTGTGGAAATCAAAAGGGCTCATGATAAAGGAAAGAAGCAAATTGTGAAAAAAAAAGTACAACGTGGTGGAAGAAGTTTTTCTCACGGGCGATGAAGAAGAAGAGGGGGAGAGTGAAGACAGGGAAGAAGAGTGTTCTGAATATGAGGTGAGTGCGGAAGAAGAGAACAATGTCATTATTGATGAAGCACAGTTGAATTTGTTGAATGAAAAATTGAATGAAATTGCTCGAGCAGAAAACAGGATGAAAGATCAAGAACTACGATTTAAGAGGACTACAGAAAATCGAATGAATGAACTTGAAAAAGAGCATAACAATCGAATCAAAAAGTTGCAAGATATGGAAGAGCGACTTGAAGCTCGTGAAAAAGAAATTGAAAAGAAGAACATTGAGTTGAGAAAAGGGAATAGTGAAAAGCAAAATTTAATGAAATTTGAAACACCGTCACGATCACAGCAAAAAGCTCGACCACCAACACAACAGCATCAATGGCAACGTTGCAAATCGTCTGGTGTAAACCGTAACACTCGATCATATTCATAATCTTTCTTAATCGACTTTATCGGCGAATACATATGTTGCCCGTAACGCTCTATCTTTAGCTTGGTAAACTTTTCCACCAGCATGCCTCGTTCTTTTGACGAATGGACTCTATTTCTATATTTTATTTCAGGCAAACTTTTAACCTTTTCAAATTCGACGTACCTTGCCTGGGTTTTAGCGGCTTGCTCCCAACCTGATTTGTGCGCATTCAATTTGTATTGATTCACGCCACCGAAGCTGCTCAACATAGCATGCCTTCCCTCGCGTCTTTGTTGGGCATTCCGCTTTGGCATAGATTTTTTTGGCATGCACCACTTGGCGATGCACAATGGATCTATATGACGATGAGTGTGGATCAAGTAGCGCTCCGAGGAAGCGATATCCATTCACATTGCGAAAATGAAGCAGATGCAGAACTAACTATTATTGCAGCAGAGGAGAGCTTATTATATATAATAATAAATATTAGCAGTGCTATTATCACTATTACTTATCTCTCCTCATCGTTTGTAGTAACGAATACTTCTTGGATTTTGTTAGATATGATAACGTCAAGGAAGAACCCTTTATTTAATATATATAGGAATAAATATCGATACAAGACTACGCAGAGCAAACGACTACGAGGATTCACAGGAGGTGTACCCTCAGCCATCAATTTTATCAGTTATATATATATTTTATTATTATATTATATATACTTATTTTATTGTAATTAATAATAAATTATTTTATTAATAAATAATAAGTGTATATATTATAGTACTGTAGTATATTACTTGAAAAAAAAAAAAATATATTATAGTACTGTAATGGGTGAGCACGGGATTGGGTGTTCTTCGAGCATGGCTGCTAGCGTGGGTTGTGTCCCGCTGCTGTAGGAGGAGGAAAAAAAAAAAAAAAAAAAAAAAAATTATTTATAATTTAATAATAATTAATAATAAATAATAAGTAAGGAAAGGAGATGGCCCGGCGTACGGCGGTGGTGGTAAGAAAAGGCTTAAAAAATAGTGCAAGAAGGCAGTCCACGGACGAATCCAATGTGTTTTCAGACTCCTCCTCTACACAAACTTAGTTTAGATACAATATCAACCACTATTATGCTGACGATCTAAAGTAAGTACGAATGCCCTATTCAAGCTGCAACTCTCACTTTCAAGTTAATCACTACCCTACGGCGCCAAGTTAGTACGCGAGTACATTTGTGGAAACACCCTAAATGGTTCTCTCGTGTATTATTCGTTTGCGCTATATATGCGCGATAAAAAATTGGCAATAACAAATACTTGCTCTGGAAAAAGCCATATGAGATGCTTTCTAACATGTCATATGGAAGAAACCGTTGCAACATTTCTTCCAAACATACTAAAATTAATTCATAGCTAACATTCCAAAAGCTCAGAATGTAAACGCAACCACCAAAAACGTGCAAAGTGTAACTTTACGGAAGGAGAATACACCATGCAGCTTGGCGAGAATGTCAAACAATTGCTACATAGCCTTAAATATGCCTGTTTATGCTGCCTTTTGAGTGTGACAAGCGGGCGTTTTGCCGAATTCTATGCTGAAAACAGTACATTCGATCGTCTTCTTGATATTCACTATTGGGGTGACTTGTTTGCCTACACTCTGTTCCCAAAACTTCTTTGGGATTTTCTTATCGATACCTTGAACGTATTGCTTTTTAGTCCTTGGGGCTTTGTCATTTTCATTTTGGTATATACATTGCCTGCTTGGAGCAATGCATTTGTTACTTTGTTGGATGAAAGTGGGTTACAATTTATTGGCGACGCTATTGAATTTTTTTTTGTATCACAAAGCTATCAGAATAGGCGTAACCTTGAGGACTACTCCGATTTGCCGGAGCTTGTGAGTGATAATGGTGAAAATTGTGATGGTCAGAGCGACAGCATTCGTATTGTTGACGAGCATGTTTATCACCCAGTTTATGGGGTAATGTCTAAATCTGTCTTGATCCAATGGGGCGAATGGCCTTTGCCAACCGCAGATTAAACCAATAGACTTCCCGCTCCCCAAAACGCAGAACTAAAATTGGATTGTGTGCAATTTCCCTTTTTTTGAGTACTTATGGTCCAAAGAGGGTATGTGCGTTTTATGTATATATATTGGAGTATTACTTTGCTGGTATTCTAAGGCTTAATTACTGCTCTTCCTAAGTGGTATATGGCATTGTTAACGCCAAATTTTACGCGTTGTTTTTTTATTTATTGAGAAAATGTACCTTGTCAATGAATGCAATCCAAGATACTGATTCGCAGTCGCAGATTTATCTATTAAAGCTTTTTTGTTTTTCGATTTGCTAAATCTCAAGGGAATAATAAAGAATTTTCTTTTTTATGATATAATCATTAATCCTAGTTCCATAAAAATTATAATATGCACTATATTATGCAATAACACAACCACTACTCTCCCCTTTATTTGAGGGGCTCTCCGTTTCTTCGCTATCATGGTCATCATCGCTATCTAATAGCCTTGTCCCTCCGCAGCATCCAAATCCTGGGTCATAAATATAGTTTTTTACGTTCCATCTATAAGTTGAGTGCAATTCCCACGGTTTTTCGCTATCTACAACAGTCAAAAAGCACACTTCTTTCCAAGTACCGGCTTTGGCTATCACAGTCTTTTTTAGTGAAAAAGGATCATCAATCAGGCGTACATTGGCGGACTCTGATAAATCTATGTGGAAGTGTATTTCTTCTTTGCCATCGACTTCAATTTCATACACCACGCTGCTTACGGTCGACCGTCTATGTAAGTTAACGTTTGAATTAATGGCAATAATGTCACGTTGGTATTTATCGCCTATCCACCGCGGAAAGAATATTCCACCATTTCGAGTTTTGATGCCGTCCAAAGCCGTATTCATAGTTGGTGCGTCATCCTCACTTTTATCTACCTCGTCCAGCATGCCATAAATATTTTTGCTAATAAGATTGCTTCTGCTTTCAACGCTATGCCCTAACGCAGAGGGCGAAGATACCAACGAAATTCTTCTTTGCTCATCTTGTTTTTTCAGCCGTTTTGTTTGTCGAAGACTGAACTCTAGTTTCTTTCTAACGTTGACTTCAGGCTCTCTTAGATGCTTCGCATCAACTGCTTCTTCCTCCCCATCCTCAAATTTAACTTGCACTGAATTGGTTGAAATGTCTACAGATCGAACAACACATGGATGAAGTCGGTCTTCAATTGCTACCATGACTATATGGTCTGGGCAGAGTGTGTCCAATCTGACTTTTTCGTCAATGAATAAGGGAAGCTTTTGTTTCGTACTAGAACGACGTGAGTCCCCACGTGATTGCCGTCGCTCGCTTCTCCTTTGTATTCTTGCGTTCTTTATTTTTTTCTCTTTTTCTTCAGCTTCAGCCTTTCGTTTTTCTGCTTCTGCTTTCTTTTTTTGCCGTTCCTTATATCGCCTCTCCCTTGACTCTATTTTCTTCTGTTTCTCGCGTTGTAGTCTGCGTTCACTTTTCGCGCTTTGCCTGCGCTTCTTTATTTTCTCGGCCTCATTTTTGTCTGGCATATTTAAACGACAAAATATACAATGAAACCCTTGTTACATTGCTTTGCGTCTTTTTTTATCATAGATCTGCTTTATTTCAATATCTGCATTCGCAATTTGTTCTAGTGCTTTTCGTAATATAAGGTTTTTATGGCAGTAATGACCAACCATGGAATGCGACGCCTTGTTTGGGCGTGATGTCGACTAGAACATTGGAAAAACAAAAAATTTAGTGTAAGTAATAATAATAAGTTCAATAATAAGATGAAGAAGATGATAATTTTATTTAACACCACCAACAACAAAAAAAGAAATATGAGGGCAATACTGGTATGTATATGTACTAGTGGAGAAATAAACTTATCATCATAGTAATAGTTGGGACTAATAATCTATTAACATTATTGATAATAACAACATATTGTGAGGAAAGGAATGGATTTTGAGATTTCTTCATATTATTATGTTTGTATAAAAAAAACTTTATTACTAATATTAATACTATCTTACCTTATAAAAAAAATGCTGCTGGAGGAGCGAGCCTCGTACTTCAGTTTTTAAGTTAAGCCATAACAGTTGTAGTACAGAGTGTATGTAGTGCCTCGTTATTATGTTTTTTGAAGACAAGAACTCAGTAACACAAAAATACATCTTCTGTTCCTATTAGGGAACTGTTATACCAAATAATAAAGAAAAAGAAACTCAGATGGCCGCGTCGCGACAACTTTAACTTGAAACAAAAACAAAAAAAATAAAAAATAAATCTCGCAAAGACCATATCCCATTTAAAGTATAAAGCCCATCATCAAAATCAGTAAAAAAAAAACAGACTATAATGCATACATCGTAGTGTGAAGCGTCAAATAATTTCTCTTGGTTTCTCGTAAAACTAAAATTAAAATAGCTGTTACACCGTTGTTGTTGTTCCTGCTTGTTCATTATTCACTATTTATTTATTTTATTTATTTATTTTTATAAATACAGAGATAACACAAATAACAAAAACTAAATACCACTACTACTATGAAAATTATATATATAGCTGATTATGGGGTAGTAGCCATTATTAATTGTGTTTTTTTTGTGATGGTAGTTATGTATGTTGTAATTTTTATAGAAAAGTGATATGGGCAGAATGATGAAATCGAACCAGACAGGTATAAGTTACTCACAATTTATGCAGGCAGAACTACTGCGGCTATTGTAAAGACACAATAGATTGTCTCAGATATGTCTGAAGAAATAGAAGGATGGCAAAGTCGACGTTTAAGTCGACCTGTTAGACCAACAAAAAGGGTTTCCGCCGGTAGAAAGAAACATAATATTCGTCCCTCGAGGCTTACTGAGACGAGTGCTTACGAAGGATGGTTGTTACAACAGGCAGATCGTGCAAAGTCGAAAGCTGATTTTGACTCTGACCCTACTGTACATGCAAAAAACAGAATGACGGCTAGAAGCGAACGCATGCGCTTATTTCGCTGGCGTCTCAAGGGGCACTCGAATACAACTCCCCGAAGTAAACCCAGCAATTTTCCAGAAGCTCAAACAGGACTCTTGAAGAAGTACTATTTTTCTTATCATGACGATCAGAATGCATCTCAAAGATCTAAGATTGGTGAGCAAGACAATTCATCAACAGATGATAGTGACAGTCAAAAGACATTTGAAAACCCGCAAAATTTCGTAGTCGACACTATATCGACAAAAGAAATGCAGAATCATACGTGGTTAAAACCGGATCAAGTAAAGGTACTTGAAAACTACGCCGTAGTATCACCTCGAGCAAATAATGCGTTAGAAGGGCCAAACGGGGATTTACTGCAGCATGATCAAAATAAGCATAGTGCAGAAGATTACATGATGCAGATTGACAATGATGATCTCTTTGCCAAAGAGCCTGACAGCATAGAGTTCGTAAAATTCAAGAACTCCATTTTGTCTATGTCCAAACAAGTGACATCGACGTATAAGAATGCATTAGGGAATATACAGTCAAACCAAAACCGTGAGATTGAGGCTTTAAAAATAAAGCACAAGAGTGAAATGGATTCAATACAAAAGCGATACAAAGATCACATAGCGTATTACTTGAGACAAACAAAGCGTTTAGAGGCTGCTGAAGCAGCTGTCCGTGAATTGGTTGAAATAAACAAAAGGTTGAGCAAAGGTGGACAAGGTAGTACGATAATACCAGCTCATATACACACTAAATTGGCATCCTGGGATAGAAAAAATGACAACGAAAATAACAGACAAAGAGCTGAATCATCGTATGATCAGTACTTGGCCGACGAAACCAAAGCAATTATACAAAGTGAGTGCGAGAATACATCTACGATCGCTAGGGTCAAACCTTGGACTCCTACTCAAAACTTGTCAAAGAGAAAGAAGAAAATGCCAAATGGACGTAATAGCGATAAAGTATACATCGCAAATTTGATCCAAAAACTGAACTATGATAGACGTGAATGGGAAGCAAAGCAAGCAGAATGGGTAGAAAACGAACAGTCGCATATTACAATGCTTCAAACGTTGAGACAAGATAACCAAATTTTACGGTATGAAGGAGAGAAAATGCAGAAAGCGATACAACATTTAGAAGCTGACATTGTTGAAAAAGATAGATTACACAATGAAGCTATTGGGAAAACAAAATCACAGATGGAAGCGCTCGAAATTAGATATGCTGAGCTGCAAGGAAAATATAGAGTTTGTCATAAAGAACTAAAAGCGTACGATATGGACAATTTGAGAAGGAGAAGAAAAGAAAGTTTTGAGAAAAATCTAGAGACTAATGCTTGGTGACCAACATGTCTGGAAGGCTAGTACGAGTACATATTTAATACATAAATAAATTATGTTAAAGAAAATTATGACTCTCCTACATATTATTTTAAAATATATCTCACTTTTATTTTAAGAACGCAATCGCGATCACACAACATGGATTTAACTCAAGAACATCTACATTTTCGCCAGGCAACATTACTCCGTATTTTAAAAATTATTCGAGCTCTCCATATTTTGTAGTAAAACTCGGGAATATTAAAGACTACTTAAATCCCTCATCTACTTTCATGAACTAAAGGTTTAGGCCCTATTCTGACAAACGATAGAACTTACCCCCGAGTGACTCGGCCAACGCATAATCAAATATTTTGCCATTTATGAATGGTGGCACAAATCGCATTGAATTTCTTATTGCGCTGCCAGCATTGCCGTAACTGTCGAAATCGCTGATACAGTTGGTAAAAAAGGTAAATTTCTTGTATTTTGCGATACGCACGCGCCTATTATCTAGAAATTTAACCTGGGCATCCGAAAGCGTACTTTCACTCGTGAGTGCATGCGCCAACTCCCAAGCATCTTCGATACTAACAGCAGCTCCTTGAGCCAAATTATGCAACTCTGCGTGCCATGCATCACCAATCAAATAAAATCGATCTAGTATTTTATTGAAGTTGAAGGTAGTACTGTGCCGGTTACTTCCATCGTCGAAACGATATATTGGCTCTGAATGTACGTTCAAACCATTTTTGATCACAAATGATAGTATATCAGGAATGGGCTGGTGGAGCTCAGCACTGATGGTACGTATCTGTTCCGGAAAAGGTTTCGATAGATCTAACAGTTTTGTTGGAATGGTTGCAAAGAAAAAAATGCTATTCTCTACCAGAGGCACACAAGCAAATCTAATCCTGGACCCATGGTGACTTCCAAGTGTCTCGAAGGGATAATCGCATCGTTTCAAAATATTGGCCGGTAATTTGGGGGTAATAGAGCCATCAACAGTTGCACTTTTTGTGCCTAAGATACTACTCAGTACAATTTCATCGGTATTGACAAGCTTCGATGATATTCCGTTTTTCGTGGATTCAGTTTCAAAAATGCTTGAACGGCGAGCAATCGAGTTCGTACCATCCGCGCCAATAACAAAGTCACTTTCGATCCAGTTCATGCCATCCCCTTCGTTACGCTCAGTGTCTTCATAATTTATTTCAAAAAAATTGCTGTCCTTATCTTCATTACACTTAGATTTTGTACCAATGTCTACAACATTGCCATCAATAAATTTTATTTGTTCCACTCCTTCAACATTTTGGTGCAGCGCTTTTAAAAGATCTTTTTCCAACAGCGAAACCACCCTTTCGTGATTTTCCTGCGTTGCAGAGCACTTTGACAACCATTGTCCAGACGCAGAACGATAGGCTGCACTTGGTATCTTCAGACCTGACGATTTTAAAACATTTCCAAGGCCCACTTTGTGCAATACACGCACACTATTCGGCCACAAACCAAGTCCCCGCATAAGAGATCTTCTACAGAATACAGTAATTCTAGGGAGTGACTCAATAGCGTTGCAGTCTCTTGCCCGTTTCACCAAGCTATTTACAAAAGTCAGGCCTCCAACCCCACCCCCTACCACCACCATGTGCTTGACATTTTGAAGGGCTCCAATCGAAGTGGCGAGTCTTCTCTTCATGGGAACTCTCGCATTTTTCATGCAAGCACAATGCGGCAAAC
>JACLAC010001431.1_pt1 | contig 27677 bp, 16 predicted proteins | sample 8027881 | NCBI WGS metagenome assembly JACLAC01 (sample SAMN15725517, study PRJNA655200) | protist metagenome | isolation source: fluorescence activated cell sorting (FACS) single amplified genomes of... | place: Spain: Blaines Bay Microbial Observatory, Mediterranean Sea | collected 2016-01-19 | reverse complement strand
TTGCAGCAAACGCGTCTCATGGTTGGGGTATACTAACGAGTAGGCGTTCAACAGCACCAACATCCTGTCTCGGCATCGAAGCTCCGGCGAGCCTGTGCCAAGTTGGTCAAGTGGGTCGCAAAAACCGACATGGGACATTCGCACTCGTTCGGCAATCGCAGATGCAAAAGGATGATTCTGCATACTCTTCTCTTCTCTTCTTTTCTGATCTTGAAACTATGAAGCGTTCGCATCCAGCCATTGGTATCGACTTGGGCACTACCAATTCCGCCGTCGCATTTGTTGATTCGACGGGTAGACCTGAAACTATCCGCAACTCAGAGGGTGGGCTTTCAACCCCCAGCGTCATTTTCTTCGACCGTGGTAATCCTGTGATTGGGGCGGAGGCTGTGGAGGCAGGAGTTGAAGAGCCGGAGCGTTTGGCCATGTTTGCCAAGCGTGATGTCGGTGAACAGCTTTTCCGAAATGCGATTTGCGGCGCGAAGTTGCCACCTGAAGTCTTGCAGGCGTTGATTCTCACGAAGCTCAAGGAAGATGCTGAGCTGAAGCTTGGTGAACTTGAGAAGGCTGTAATCACGGTGCCGGCCTTCTTCAATGAGCCGTGCCGTAAAGCTACTCAGGATGCTGGCAAGCTGGCCGGTTTGGAAGTGTTGGACATTATCAACGAGCCAACTGCGGCTGCTATCTGTTATGGCGTCCAGCAAGGTTTTTTGTCAGCCGAGGGCGCGGCTTCTGCGAAAGAACGTGTGCTTGTTTACGACTTGGGGGGGGGGGCACATTCGACGTCACAGTCATGGAAATTGAAGACAGGAAGTACCACACGATTGCTACCAATGGTGATGTTTATCTGGGAGGCATCGATTGGGATCGGCGTGTGGTCGACTTCATTGCTGATGCATGGGTCGAGGAGCACGGAGACGATCTTCGTGATGATCCGATTGCCGAGCAACTGCTGTTGCGAAAAGCGAATCAGACCAAACATGCCCTAACTCAGCGTGAGTCGGTTCCAATTGCTTTTGGTTACCAGGGCAAGCGAATTCGTCCTGAAATGAGTCGTGCAACATTCAAAGAACTTACCGAAGATCTCCTTGAGCGTACGCTCATGACGGTTGAACTCGTACTGGATGAAGCTGAGGTGCAGTGGAGTGATCTCACGCGTTTGATACTTGTCGGCGGCTCTACTCGCATGCCCATGATCCACGAGGAACTCAGTCGCCTGAGCAATCTGGAAATTGATCGCTCGCTCTCACCCGACGAAGCTGTCGCGCATGGAGCTGCTATTTACGCCGGCATTCGACTGGGACACGAGTGCGAGTCGTTTGCGGGGGTATCTGTAACGAACGTCAACTCTCATGATCTCGGAGTGCTGGCCGTCGACCCCGAGACCGGGGACCCGCGACGTCAAACCATGATCAAACGCAATACATCGCTTCCTGCCCGCAAACGTATCCGTTTTCGTACCCACGAAGATGGGCAGCGCAATGTCAAAGTTGAGGTTGTTGAAGGTGGCGACGACCGTGGCCGAAATGCGACTCGCATCGGTAAATGTCTGGTCGATGATTTGCCCAAGGGGACACCCAAGGGAACGTTTGTTGATGTGCTGTTTGACTATTCGCAGGATGGTCGTTTGGTAGTCAGCGCGAACTTGCCTACGCTCAAGCAAGCTGCAGAGATGACGATGGATCGTGCTGCTGGTTTGTCTGAAAAGATCTTGGCAAAGTGGACCGCTTTGTTAGCCGCTGGGATAACCGAGGAAACTCTTGCCGAAGAGGCGGGAGCCAGTCAGGATCAAGATGATGCGGATCAGGACGGGCAGTTGGAATTGCTAGAAGCTTGGGAGGATGACCCGGTTGAAGCGGAGATTGTTGGTTCGAGTACGAGTGACTCAGGCTCCGATGAAGCTATTTTTCCTGGCTTGAATTTATCACCCGCGAAAGACTCGAACACGGGAAATGTGAATTCCGCTCCGCCCACACCAATCAAGTCAGAAACGGCGAGCAAGTCCGGAAACCCCAGTCACAGTGGCCCACCACCAATTTCCACAGGCTCAAGCCAGCCAACCAGTGCCCCGAATGCTCAGGCTGATGGCCCGCCTGCGAAGCGTAAGCTCAAACGTAAAAGCACCGATGATGAAGCCGCTCCCGCAACTGCATTCTCAAATCAGCAATTCTCGATGAAACCGCTGGTAGTTTCAGGTGGTGGTCCCGCAGGCAAGCATGCTGGGGAATCACCCGCTGGATCATCTGAAGCGAAGCCTGAGCCAGTGCAAGGGCCGCCACCACTGCGGAAAGATAAGTCAGATTCTCCAGAGCTTCCGCCCTCAGGTAAGTCCGTTCCTGAGGAATCATCGAAAGCGGTGTCTGCTAAAGCAGCCGGCATGCCTGATTTCCGTGTTCTCGAGAAACTGTCCGAGACAAAGAGCAAGGCTGATGGGGCCGCCTTGGATGCATTCTTCAGCAACCAGGATGCACCAGCATCTGGTGTGCCTGCCCCTGCGATTAATATCAAATTGTCGAAACCACCTAAAAAAGGGACGCCGTCAAAAAAGAAAAGTAAACGAACTAAGTCAAAAGGTGATGCGGGTCGAGGGGACGAGGACGCGACCTGAGATGGCTTTGCGTTGATGAAATGTGTGTGAAAATATGAGTCACTTGTCACGGAGCTTGTGATGAACGAGCGGCAATTAATTACCGTCACCAACGGCCAGAAATTATATAAAATCGCACCTGAGCAGCTGCCCCAAGCCCTAGCGCGAGGGCTTTCGTGTCCGGTTGCCTCAGCTCAGACCCTGGTCGGTAATGGTGAGTATCTGTTTGAAATTCCAGTTGAGGATGTTCAGACGGCAAACTCTGATGGTTTCCATGACTTGCTCACGCGCGAACGCGTTGAATGGTCGCAGCGTGGCGGAGGCCACCTGCCTCCTTCTGAACTTGATAGGGTTGCTCCGCCGTCGAGTCAGACCTCGGAGCCGTTTTTGATGCAGCCAGGATCTGGCCGCGGTGGAGCTGATAATGAAATCCCTGATGCAACGAGGTTGATGGAGAGTGTTCACCAGTCAGAGGCCGAAGCCGAGGTGGAACGTGGTTTAAAGCAACAGGAACTTGATCAAACGGAGGGCTGGCGGTGGTACTTGCTGCGAATGAAATTCTGGATCGAGGAGCGACGGCAGGGTCTGATCGGTCAGTTGCGTGGCAGTAGTGTCAGTCTCGTGGTGCATGTGGCCGTGTTGTTGATTTTGGCAAGCCTGTTCATCAATGTAGAAGACGATGGAATCAAAGGAATTGTCATCATATCTTCGCCGCCATCAGAGACCCCTCTTCAAGAGGTTGTGATCGAACCGACACCACTGGAAGTGACAGAGCCCAATGATGCGGAAGCGTCAGAGTCGCCGGCTCCCCAAGAGGTTGTTCGCGCGGAGCCTGTGAATGCACCTGACTTCATGGAGTCTATTAGCGGAGCGGCGATCAAACCACCTGCTAGCGCGGCTGCTGCAGGAACGGGGAAAGCCGCCCCAAAAAGTAAACCGGCCTTTTTCGGTAGTAAAGTTTCCGCGGTGGATTACGTATTTGTTATCGACAATTCCAACAGCATGACCAAGGGGCGATTCGAAACTGCGCTTAATGAGTTGCTAAGAGCTGTGTCTCAACTGACTGCACGGCAGCGTTTTTATGTGATTTTTTACAGCGACACTGCGTATCCCCTGTTTCATCCCAAGCCCGCGACTGATTTGGTCAACGCAACCAGCCGAAATAAACAAAGATTGAAGGCTTGGCTGGATACAGTTCAGTTGTGTCTGAAAACGAATGGCAAGGAAGCGATCACCGCTGCTTTTGCTTTAAAGCCTGACGTGATTTTTGTACTGGGTGACGGTGCTTTTACAGACAAAGCCTCGAGTTTTTTCGCATCACGCCCCCAGAAGAAAATCCCACTGCACACCTTGGGGATGGAGGTGAAGGCCAAAGACTCCGTTGGCTTTCAGAAATTGGCAAAGAGCAATGGTGGCACTTACAAAGACGTCGGGGTGGCTGACGGTGCTCTTGTGATCGCACAGAGATTCCCAAGGAAAAGAAACACCACCCGTGGTCCGATTTGGGGTGTCAACTTACGGCCCAAACCGGTGTTGAAGTAGTGTGCGTTTCTCGTTGTCCACCCGTGACCTTCTCATTCACCGAAGTTGAGTTTTCATGAACCGTGTTGCTACATGCCCAAGATGCAAGACGGTCTATGAGCTAGACGAAGATGACATGGGGCATTTGATGGAATGTGAGTGTGGGGCTGCTCTCTTTGCCTGCCACACCCGGTCACTCGATGTGTTTGAAATGTGGTGCAAGGCCTGTGGGAATGATCATCAAGTTCGCGGCGTTGACGTTGGACGCGAGATCGAAGCTGATTGTGGCAGAACTATTTGTGTGCCAAGTGTGCTGTTGCGATTGCCAATCGGGGATCGGGAATTAGCCACTCGAGCGAATGCGGAATGGCAACACCGTAGAGGAGCGGGCGTGGGTCCCGAGGCTCACGGTCGACGACCAGCAAGGCATCCGTCAAATACAGCATCAACGGCTGTTGAGAGCAAGGCTGCCAAGCATGCCGAGGGAGGCAAGGTCACTGGGGGACAAGTCACTGGCGGAACTCGGGCGGTTGCCTACTCGGCTAAACCCGGCGGGATCAGCTTGCGGTCTGAAGGTATGTCCCAAATTCCGTCCGATAACATCGCGGAGCATGGAAGGGCTCGGGAATTAGCATCTGATGTCGGAGGCCAAGTAAGAAAAACTTCGCCATCTAAGCGACACCTCGGGGCTACTTTGGGTATGGGGGCAGTTGTCGCGTTCTTGGTCTCCGCTGTCGTTATGTTCCTGCTCAGGGTGCCACCTTCACAGAAGCGGGCGAAGCGCTCTAAGGCTACAGGGCAATCTGTCATTTCTGATGGCAAGCCATTAAGAAATGATCCTGAGTTGCAGCCGGGCATGGTCGTCGTCGGTGACGGTGTGGGTCTGCTTTCGGATAATTTGGGTTTGAGTGGTTTACCTGCAACGAAGGTGGCGGATGCGATTGGTCCCGATCGCGATGGTGGCAATTACCTACTGCCTCCTCCCACAATTTATGCTTTGCCCGCACCAAAAAAAACGCGAGCTCGGATTGCTGTTCAAACGTCGAAGTCCGCGTTTCCCTCTTTGCAAATAGCCATGGATGCGGCATTTGAGAAATATGGAAGGGTGCAAAAGCTGAAAGAAAAAGCTGATGCATCAGGTTTGCAGCCTGATGTCGATGCTTATCAGCAGGCGATCGGTGGGACCATTGGTGTGATTGAGCAGGTGCATCAATTGGCTGTTGCGAAGTCGGCGAAGAAAGAGACTGCGACAACTCGGTACTTGTTGGCATTCCTTTATCTAAAAGCAGGCATGCTGCCTGAGGCTGCTGTCATGGGGGAGGCGGTTGCTCGGTGGGGTGAACTCGACGATCCTTCGACCAAAGAAGCCGGGCTGATCGCGCTGGCAGCAACGCAGGAACTGAGTGATACGCACTGGGGGGATGCGGAGGACTTGGGAGAGTTGAGGCAGATGGAAAGAATCGCCAAAATCTTGCAGAGTCGTTGGCCAGACGACCGGCAGATTGATTTGATTTGGATGAACATCGGATATCTGTATGAGGCCTTTAATCAACCTATGAACGCTGTCCGCACCTATGAAAATATCTCGCAGTCGTCCGAGAATTTTCGAACAGCCGTGCTAGCGAGTGGCATGGCGGAATGGAATGCCCTGCGACATCAGCAGGCAGCTAATGGAATAACGATCGGCCGCGAAAATTGGAAGCGCGTAAAGCAAAGGTTAGCCAAGGGACTTCGGTTGGTGGAAAAGGACGCTTCACCGCTGATGGTTGATCATGTCGTCGCACGGCTCGCGTTAGCTCAAATCGATTTGATTGGTGGCAATCCTGAAATGGCCGAAGAATGGCTGACGGTCGAACCACCAGCTTTGTTGTCCTCGATTCGGGTCCGGGAGAATGACGAAGAGGAGTCGAAGTTGCTAGTTGATGAGGCGTTAGCTCGACAGCTGTACGAGGTCCTGTTTCAGGCGCGTCATGAGCAGGGTGACACCGAGGGCGCGACACAGGCGATTGAAGATTTGGCAGAGCTCGTTGGTGATTCTGGTGAGGAGCTGGCGACACGAAGAATATCAATCTTGAAGTCTGCATTCGAAAATTTGAAGCAAAAAGATGATATTCAAGAAGCGGACTTTGAATCGGCAAAAAAAATATTCAATGTCCTTGTGAAAGATTCTTCGGTTGTACCTACAGCGACCCTGCTTTGGCTTGGCGAATCTTGGGCTCAGATAGGGGAACACATTCATTCTGTCGAGCAAGCAGAAAAAAGTGAGTTGGCTGAGGAGGCGGCGAGGATGGCAGCAGAATTGTTTGATGTTGCCATCAAGCGAAATGATTTCCCGCAAGAGTCGCTGCAAGCAGCTCAATTACGCCGTATAGAACTTTTGAGGCGTTGTGGAGAAGTCATGCAGTCTCTTAAGCAAATCGAAGACATGCTTGCTAATGAACCTCGTGTCTTTACGCTTCAGATTGCAGCAGCTCAGTGCTTGCAGCAAGTGGCGGTTGAATACGAGCGGTCCAGTGATTTATTGGCAGCGATTGAGGGGCCCAGCGGTTTCTCACCAATTTGGGGTTGGGGCAAATTAGTCACAGCACTGCACGGGACGATGTACTCTCCCTCCGGAACGCCTCGCCATGCGGAACAGTTTGCTTTGGCGCAATACAACCTGTTTTGGTGCCGGTATCAGTTGGCGTTCCAGACAAAGGATTCGGGCGAAAAAATGCGGCAGTTGGCCGAAGTTGAGACGGCATTGTCAAGAAGGGTTGGAACGATGGACAGGAAAAGCGATTGGTACCCGAAATATAAAAACTTGTTAATTCAAATTTCAGGCAGTCGATGAGTTTCCCACGGCGGGAACAATGGCCAAAGATTTCATGGTGCGCCGCATGCCAAGCGGGAAGTGGTGGGTTGGGAGGGCAGGTTGCATCGTTCATATGAGTGGAATCTCACGCACTTGACTCTTTCGTGGGTGGCAAGTTGTCCAAGCGCAGTAATGAGCTGCAGGGGAGTGTAGAATCAGGGAAGCAGGCGAGGCCGCAAGGATGTCTGCTGGTCTGTAACGCCTAAACAAATCAACGATATGTCAGATTCCCCTGAAATGTTTGACCCTTATTGGGAATGGTTGGAAATACCGCCACAGGACCAACCGCCGACCTTTTACCGTCTGTTAGGCCTGGATGATTTTGAAGATGATTTAGCGACTATTGATGACGCTGCAAAACAGACGACGGCTTACCTGCACCCGATGGCCGCGGGGCCGAATCGTGAGTCCGTGCAAAAACTGTTGAGCGAAGTGGCAAAGGCGCGGCGTACGCTTCTTGGGTCGGATGCAAAGTTGGCATACGACGAGTCTTTACAAGTTGAGCAGTCGGCGGCAGAGCCGCCGCCGTTGCCCATTGCACCAACTGAAGAAAATACCGTTTCGCAGAACGAGGCTTCGCATGCGGCTGTTAGTGAACGGGAAGCGGAGACGCCTCAGCCGTACCGCCCGTTGCGAAAGAAATCACTGTTGAATGACTGGAGGGTTCACGTGAGCTCCGCGTCGGTGTTGTTCCTCGGTGCGATTGGTTTCGTCTATTACAGCAATAGCAAAGCTAAACGAGTTGCTTCCGTTGCCGCTCCCGTTCCTAAGTCACGGCAAACGAAGAAATCAAATCGGTCGGTACCCGCCGTAAAACAAGCTAGTGGCGGCGAATCTCGGGTGGCGGGCTCAAGCATTGGTGCGAGGGATAGTGTCATGCCTCGGGCCCCAAAGAAACGAAAAGAACGTTCGTCAGGTCAGAGCGGCCTTGAGTTGATGTTGGCACAAGAGGGGCTTTCGATGGAATCAGCGCAAGGCCCAGAGAACGCGATGCGTCGGGGGGGGAGTCGGGGGCAAAGTGACTCTGATGAGAAGCAGGATGTTGAGGATGGGCTTCCGGAATATGAAATGATCGATTTGCCAAAGAATTGGCTCGCCGGTTTACAAGTGATCGACAAGTTTGAAATGCCCTTGAATCAAATTTTTGGTGCTGCCAATCTGAACTCGGGGCTTGTTGCTGCGGATGGAAATTTGTTGGTGCAGCCCACAAAGCCACAGGACAAGGTCGCGACACTTACGCTGAAGGGGAAGTCGGTGGGCCTGGGTGACACGGTGGCTGTGAAGACAGACATGGACAGTGACACGGCTAAGAGTGTCCGCGTCGGCCTTTTCGTCGGTGGAGTGCGGATAATACTTCGTGCCGCAGCTCGTGTGGTTGAAGTGAAAATCAACAATCAGAAAGTGGGAGAGCTTGCCAGCGAGAAAGGCAAGGGCATCTTGTTAGCTGTGACCCGTGATAGCCAAAATGATAAGAAATTCACTTGGATCGCGCAGTCGGGCAACAAGGCAGTTTTTGGCTGCGGAGTGTTTACCCCCGGTCTCCAAAAGAATGCCACCATCGGTGTGCTCGCCAAGTGTGGTGAACAGAAACCTAAGGTCGCAGTCGCTATTCATGAAATCGCTTTTGGCAGACTGGGCAAGCAACCGGCGTTCAGTGAAACAAAAAGGATTCAATTCACTCCGAGACCCAAGTGACGTGATTGCTGATTCGCCACGCAGTTGGTTGCAAACGCATGTGATCACCGCCATGGGGTTCTGGCTCGGTCTCGCATTTTCAAGAGTTGCCGCGGAGGTCAGCATTACGGATACCCACGGTGCTGCTATCCGGGGGATGCCCCATGGCAGCCTTATTCTTCAACCCTCAAAGACAATATCAAAAAATGAAATATGCAATTTGTAATGAAACTTTTGGTGATTGGCCGCTGGACCGTGCTTTGGCCTATGCCCGCGAAGTGGGATATACCGGCTGGGAAGTAGCTCCTTTTATGCTGACCGATGACATTCGCTCGTTCAGAAGCGGCGACAGAGACGCTTACCGAAAACAAGTAGAGGACGCTGGTTTTGAAATTACAGGGTTGCATTGGCTTCTTGCAAAGACAGAAGGTCTGCACCTAACAACGATGGATGACGATGTACGGAAGCGTACGTCGGATTACATCAGTGAACTTGCGCGGCTGTGCCATGACCTCGGCGGTAAGGTGATGGTGCTCGGCTCACCGCAGCAACGCAATGTGCCGAATGGTCAGTCGATGAAATTGGCCATGGAAAATGCTGCGGATGTGATCCGTACCGCCGTGCCAGTGCTGGAAGAACTGGATGTGCAGATTGCGTTAGAGCCGTTGGGGCACGAGGAAGGCAACTTTCTTTTGACGGCGGCAAAAGCACGTGAGTTACAGGAAATGATTGAAAGTGAGCAAGTCAAGCTGCATCTGGATGTTAAGGCCATGAGTGATGAGGGAACTCCTGTCCAACAGATTATCCGGGAGAATGCTGATGCGATGATCCATTTTCACGCGAATGACCCAAATCGTCAGGGGCCTGGGATGGGAGAAGTCGACTTTGTGCCGATCTTTCAGGCTCTTCAGGATATCGGGTACGCCGATTGGGTCAGCGTTGAAGTTTTTGATTACGAACCTGGTGTGGAACGTCTGGTAACTGAGAGCATGAAGAATATGCAGAGGGCACGAGCTTCATGCACTTAAATTGCGGTGGCTACTCGGCTGTACAACTGTCCTGTTGTTCGCAATATCTCTTCAGCTGATTCAGTTCCTTTTGAAGAGCTTGGCAGTTGGACTTGCGCATAAAAAATCCCATCAGGGGCAGCAGAATCCTGAAGAAGCCTTTCCCGGTCACTGTTGATGTTTGTGTGACACGTGTGACACGTGTGCACTCTGGCACTTCCTCGAATTCGTAGTTGGCCGTCAAGCTGAATGCTTTGCCTTCCATTCGAATGCCGCTTGCATAAGGTGGTGTGTAACACGTGACCACCCCATCGAATGTCATGTCCCGCCCGTGTTCAGTTGTCACTGTGCGGAAAGTTGATCCCATTCTGTCAGGCGTGACGTGCAGCATCTGTTCTTCTTTCACAATGGTGCTCCAGTCAGTGATATGGTGGTTGGTGCGTTCAAATACCATTTGAATTGGGCAATCGATTAGAACGCTTGCTTTCATGGCCATCGCGTCTGGTGTGTTGAGGGACCTCGGTACTTGCTCTTCAAACTCGATAGTTTACGGCTACTTTTTTGGTGCTACAACTTATTCGTGATGCAGAAACAGCCCATCTGCGAAGGCAGATGGGCTGGCGTCATCGTGACGTGGGTGTCCGTTGGCTCATCGTTGGGCTGACGCGCTAGGTTTTGTGGCAAGCTTACTTGCCGGGCGTAAAACGAATACTTTTGGATCGTCCACCACGAATGCGGTGCTCCAACGCTTTCCATCGTTCGCACTGCAGATATTGTAGAAGAATGTTCGGAAACGCTCCGCTTTATAGTCGTACGGGAATTGGCTTGTGATGTAGTCCTCTTCAGTCAAATCATCGACACCGGGTGATGCATAGTAGTGAACCATGCCATCGGGCGTAACACTCATGCCGAGGGTCCACCATCCTGTGCTTGTGATTTGGGGACCGGTAAAATCCTTTCCGCGACGGTTGCCGCGGATCCGTATCGTCGCGTAGTCGTTTTCTTTTTTTGATTGATTCTTGTTCTCGAATTCGATGAACATACCGGGCCAGTAGATTTCGTTACCCATTTCGCGGGTGGTACGTTTGAAAAATCCGATGCCCGACTCTTTGTCGATCATCGCAGTTGTTTCCAACGCAAGCCGAAATCCAAAATGCGGGCCGGTGCGATTTTCCCACTCCGCCACGGGTGGCAGAAAAACTCGGGTGGTCACGCTGGGCACCTCCGAAACCTTCAGTTTGCGACGCAGTCGATATTGCACATTGGCTACAAAATCATCCTGCCCCATTTTGCCTGAAGGCTTGTTGGGAATGCCAGTGAATTTTGACTGCAGCAGCATTGAGCCAGTACTGTTTTCTAAACCACCAGCTGGCGTAGGAACACGCTTTACGATGTCGGGATGCCCGCGTTTGATTCCCTCATACCACCGGCCATTGGTGGTGCGTCCCATAGGGCCTCGCTGGTTTTCATCGATATCTTCGGTGCTCTTGGGATTCCGAGGAACGTAATTCCACTCGGGGTCTTCGAAGTCATCCGCGACGCCAACGATCTCGGATCCTGTTCCAGGGACTACAGGCCGCTGTGCTTGCAGGTTACTTGTTTGAGTGATTCCCGCAGCTGCCATTGCTATCACTGCAGTGGCTCGTTTTATCGAAATTCGCATGGTCCGATCTCTTTCTTCTGAACATTGTCAGTGCACAAATTCAATGCGTGGAAGATCGCAAAACCCGCTATCAAGCGCGTGCGTCCTCCGCCCTCCATTCCGGATGATCGGCAGAATCGTTTTATCTTCTCCAGCCAAATCATGCTTTGTAGGCGGTGTTGTCGGCCTGTTTCGGAGAAATCTTGGCCCAACGGGGCAATTGTGCTCATCTGCGGTGTACAGATTTATTTGTCTTTTGATGGTGACTCAGAGACAAAAATGTTGGCAAACCTGGTCCGCGTTGTTGGCGCAAGCGGGGGCGATTTTGTTGTCCATTTTTAAGTTTTCCTTTTTGGTAGGCGTGAAAATGAGTGGTCGAGCGACTTCCTGAGCCGCGTAGGGTGCGGACATTCTTGGGTGGTTTGGAGGCGTTTTGACGGGGTTTGACGCCAATTGAAAAGAGAGAGGCCATCACTAAGACACCTGTTGTTCTCTGGTTTTGCCATGGTTTTGACGGCCGCGCAGTTAAGATGACTCTCTGTTGATCCGTGATCGTGAAACGAGGTGTTGACGCAGCGTGGCGGGGGTGGTGTGATTTCCTTCGCGGGGGCGAAAAACACCGCGTGAAAATGATGTCGCTTTGTTACTCAATCCGTTGCAACGAGAGGTCGCTGTGCTTGTCAGCATTTTTAATGATGTGGTTGGTCCAGTCATGCGGGGGCCATCGAGTTCCCACTGTGCTGCTGCTTTGCGGATTGGTCGGATTTCCCGCGATTTGATGCAGGGTGAAATCGATCAGGTGCTGGTTCAGTTCGACAAGGGTGGTTCGTTGCCTGCGACGCATCAGAGCCAGGGTTCTGACATGGGGTTATTTGGTGGTTTACTTGGCTGGGAAGCAGATGACGATCGATTGCCTGCTTCCGGAGAGTGGTTAAAAAAAGCAGGTATCGATTTACAGTTTGAATATGGCGACTACGGCGATCCGCATCCCAACACTTATCGATTGACTTTGAAGAACAAAGCTCGTCACTTGCAAGTGATCGCAATTTCGACGGGTGGAGGAATGTTTGAGATTGTCGAGCTGAACGGAGTTTCGGTTTCTATTGGGGGCGATTTCGACGAAACCTTGGTGTGGGGTAACGATCAGCTTGCCGATTTGGATTCACAAACGCTGTGTGATGAATTAGGTGTGGATCAAGTAGCGATTTCTGCTTGCAGTGGTTTGACTTTGGTTCATGTTAAGGGTCAGCAAGGGGTTGCACGTGAGCAGATCAATGCGTTGATCTCTGAAGACAACATCATGCAAGTAGATCACGCGACGGCGGTGTTGCCTGTCAGATCACGCAAGGAGTTGCAGGTTCCCTTTCATACTTGTGACGCCATGTTGAAATACGCGGAACGATATTGTGATGAGAATAATCAGAGCTCACTTTCGCTGTGCGATTTGGCTTTGCACTATGAATCGGCACGCAGTGGTCTAGGCGAGGCCGAGTTGATTGAAAAGATGTGTGGAATCGTTCGGATTCTTCGCAGCAGTGTTGACCAGGGGTTGGCCGGCACAAGCTACGAGGATCGAGTTCTTGGATTTCAGTCGGGTGGCTATCAAAAGGCCATGGAAGATGGGCAACTGCTCGATGGAGGTATCTTGAATCGCATGGTGCTGTACACCTCGGCGCTGATGGAAGTCAAGAGCTCGATGGGGGTCATCGTCGCGGCGCCAACGGCAGGAGCATGCGCTGCTTTTCCTGCAGCTTGTCTTGCTGTCGGTGAAAGTCAGCAACTGAGTGATGGGGAGATTGCCAAGGGGATGTTGGCCGGTGGCATGATTGGAGTTTTCATTGCAACACACTGGAGCTTTGCTGCGGAGGTCGGAGGCTGCCAAGCTGAAGGCGGATCAGCCTCTGCCATGTCGGCTGCTGCTTTAGTTACGTTCATGGGTGGCGATGCTGCCATGGCGTGTGGAGCGGCATCGATGTCCATGCAGAACATGTTGGGGCTGATCTGTGACCCCGTGGCCAATCGTGTCGAAGTACCGTGTCTCGGCAAGAACGTCTTGGCCGTGAGCAATGCATTGTCGGCTGCCAACATGTCTCTGGCAGGATTTGATGCAGTGATTCCTTTGGATGAAACGATTACTGCAGCAAAAGCAGTGGCTGAGAGAATGCCGAGAGAACATCGCTGTACGGCACTGGGAGGTTTGGCGATCACACCCACCTCGCTCGCTATTCAGAAACGTCTCGAAGGTTGCGGGAACTGTGGTTGCTAGGTGGAGCAGATTCTGTGGCAATTACGCATCCGCGAGCTGCGATTTGAGTTGCCCGGCATGATCCGGCTAGAGCGTGGGGCCACGTAGCTTGGTTGGTAGAAAATCGTCCGCCGGTGATGGCCTGCGTTTCAAGGCAAATGCACAGTGGCCATTGCTGGTCTTGCACTCAGTTCTGCTGGCTCTCGTTCAAGCAGTCGATTGTGCGTTGCAGGTCATCGGGCAGGGGAGCCTCGAAAGTCATTTGCTTGCCAGTTTGTGGATTTACTAGGGTTAGTTTGCGGGCGTGCAACGCTTGGCGTTCCAATATCGGTTGCTCTGTCGGCAAGTCAAAGCCACTTTTGCCTTGCAGTTGTGCCGCATGAATCTGGCTGTGCCCCGCATAAAGACGGTCACAGATAATCGGGCAGCCAATGTGTGACAGATGGACTCGTAGTTGGTGGGTACGTCCTGTCTTGGGACGAAGACGGACTTGAGTGAATCGTCCATGACGTGACATCACTTCATAAAATGTGGACGCAGCTTTGCTGGTTGAGTGGTCTTCTCGGATCGCCATTTTATCGCGTTGATACGGATGCCTGCCGATGGCGGCATCAATGACATCGCGATCACGATCAATTCTTCCTGCGGTGATCGCAAAGTATTCCTTCTCGACCAGACGATCGTGGAATTGTTGTCCCAAGTGGATATGAACGGCGTTGGTTTTGGCGATCACAATCGCTCCACTTGTATCGCGATCCAGACGATGCACGATTCCTGGTCGAGTGGGACCACCTACGTCGGACAACGATTGGAACCGAAATGCTAAGGCGCTCGTCAGCGTTCCGCTCCAGTGTCCTCTCGCTGGATGTACCACCATGCCAGGAGGTTTGTTCACGACTACTAGGCCATCGTCCTCGAACAGAATGTCCAAGGGAATATTTTCGGGGATGGTGTCATCACTGGGTAGCGGCGGTACGCGGAATCTTATCTTCTGACCCGCTCGAATTTTGATGCTGGGGCGAATGACTCGCCCATCCAGTTCCGCACCGTCATTCTGCACAGCCTCACGTATCTGAGTACGACTGTAGCCGTCACAGCTTTGTGTCAAGAACAGGTCGATCCGCTGGCCGGACGCAGCTTCAGGAACGACGAACTCGCGATAGACGTCAGACGACTGCTCTGGAGAGCACTCGTCTTCCTCCGTGTCGGAAGACAAGGGCGTCTGGTCAGTGCGGTCTGAAATGGCATCGTTCCTGATGAGGACTGTGACTACTTGTCGGTAGCTGAACTGTCTGCAGGCGAGCCGTCAGCAGCTTTTTCGGCATCAGCTGGTGCGGCTTTTTCGGCATCAGCTGGTGCGGCCTTTTCGGCGTCGGCTGGTGCGGCTTTTTCGGCGTCGGCTGGTGCAGCTTTTTCGGCATCAGCTGGTGCGGCTTTTTCGGCGTCTCCGGGGAGATCCAATCCTCCGTCGAGGTCGCGGGGAGCGGCTTCACCTTCAAGCGGATTGGTTTCGCCTTCCGTGTTGGTGCTTGGTGTGGGAGTCGCAAGCCCAGGCAAGTTCAGATCAAAGTCGGGCCTTCCGGGCAGACCAGAGGCTGATGGTAGTGCGGGATCCAAATTTGGCAGAGCTGCAGCTTTGAAGTCTGCTGTTTTAAACCAAGCAGCAAATTCTTCACCCGATGGGCTGTCCAAACTGGCAATTCGACTTTCTGCATTTTCTACCATCGCTTCGGATTCATTCGCCGCAATGACTTGGTTGTAAGCATCGATGGCAGCCTCTTTGTTTCCGAGCGTGACATTCGCTAACGCAACTCCCAAGTGGGCTCGGGATTTTATCAGTGCATCGTCTGTATTGGTGGCAGCATCAGTCAGAACTTGAATGGCTTCGTTGAGTGAGTCTTCAGCGGCTTCACGCTCCTGGTAGATATCCTGCGTACCTTGTGAAACCAAAGCCATTCCCTCGTACAGCTTCGCCAGTTTACCAGCCGAGGTTTCAATGTAGTTTGTATTGATATCGCCCAGAGCTTCGGAGTCCTGGCTCGGCACATTGGTATTTTGAATGAGTTCCATCGTAGCCATGCTACTTTCGGCATCTCGTTCAGAGTTATAGAAGGAGTATGCCACGACCACGGCCAGCACAAGCAGAATCCCGACTAGAATTTGCTTGGAATATGGCTCAATGCGTTTGTTGGCTTGGTCGAGATAAGCCGCCAAGTCATTTTGCTGCAGTTCGTGACGTCGTTCGGTCTTGTTCATGTTGCTTTTTGGGATGGGTCAGCGATGAAAGCATCGTCGGAGGTTTCGCACCCCGCGATCTCGCTCAAGTATAGAAATCGCAACGGTTTAGCGTCAATAGAGTCAAACAAGCTGGATTGGAGGCGACTTTGGCACCAAAAAAACTGCGATCGCAAGCTTAGTCTTCGTTGTGACGGGTCAAATGCCCGCTTCGCTTGATGGCCAACAGCAACCATAGCATCACCGTCATGCTTCCAAAAAAACCGACCAGTCCTAACAAGCTGATGTCCTGCAGGGCTAGCCAGCTTGCGTCACTAAAAAGGAGAGGGGGGACTTTCATCGCCAATAGTAGCGACGAGCCTAGAAAAACCGCACTGGTCATTAGGCCGAGTACCATCCGGTTCACGGTGGGGCTAAGTCGCTGATGTTCTAAAATGACGCGAACTTCGCCTTTTCTCGCTTGGCGAATTAGAGAAATGAGTTCATCAGGGGCAGCTTCCAAGAAGTTTTCGGCTTCCAAGTAGATACGGCGAGCTTGTCGAATGCGGCGTTTCGGGCTCAGACGCCTCGCCACTGACCGAGCCATGAACGCACGTACTGCCTCCAGTCCGTCAAACCTCGCTCCCAGCTCTCCTAGCGTGCCCTCGAGGGAAACCAGCATTTTCAGCAGTAAAGCGGACTGGTTGGGAAGTTTGATTGCATGGCCGTGCAGGATCTCACTCAATTCATTCAAGGCCCCTGTCAGGTCAAAGTCACCCAAAAGCTGCCGTCCGTAAGTGCTAATGAATTCCGTCACATCGATCGCGAGTGCTGAATCGTCCAAGGTGGGCGGGGCGTCACCAACACGGCGGATCAAGCGGACCAGTCGATGTTGGTCACCTGAGGTTATGGCTACCAGCATTTCTTCAATCGTCTCACGTAGCGTTTCGTCGATGCGACCAATCATGCCGAAATCCAATATCCCCAGGGTGCCGCCCTCCATGACGATCAGGTTGCCCGGGTGAGGGTCAGCATGAAACAATGCTTCGTCAAACAGCATCGTCAAATAAGCTTCAGCGATCGTCTCACCGAGTCGTTGCTTGATCAAGTCGGGCGGAGTTTGAAATAACGTTGGCTGAGGAATTTGTTTGGAATCCGTCGAAGGACGCTCGGTGTTGTATGGAGAACCAGTTGGTGGCAAGTCGGATTCAGACGGCGTCGGACGGTCGGTGCTGGAGTTGGGCGTATTACTACCGGGTTGTTGATGTTTAGATCCAGCTTCTTGGTGTTGGGAGTCGGCATGCATGTCCGGGTGATTTGCCAAGTAGGCAGGTAACGGGTCGCCGATCAATTCGTCCATGACGAGTACTCGGCGAGTGCACAATGCGTTGACAGGACGCGGGATGACGACATCGCAATTCTTGCGGCTGAACATCTCAGCGAACTGATCCAGGTTCTGTCGTTCGCGAGTGAAGTCAAGCTCTCGAGTAATCATGGGAGCCAACTGACGGACCATTTCACCAGGTCCCCAAACGCTCAAGGCATCGACCCGCTCAGCCAGTTGTGCAATGCCGGCCAGCACCTCCATGTCCTGTTGCATTTTCTTCTCAATGCCAGACCGTTGAACTTTCAGCACGACGCGTGAGCCATCATTTAGTACGGCTCGGTGAACTTGCCCGATTGATGCCGTGGCGAGTGGTTTGAAATCAATCGTCTGGAAATGTGATTCGTAGCCCTTACCTAGTTCATTTCGGAGCGTCTCACGTACTTGTTCAGTTTGATCAGGTGCAACATTGGCTCGAAGTTGTTTCAGCTCTTCACTTAGGCCAGGGCCCACAAGGTCGGGGCGAGATGCGAGGATTTGTCCCAATTTGATGAAAGTTGGCCCCAAGTCCGTGAGTGCCATCCGAACGCGCTGCTCACGGGTGTACTTCGACAACGGTACGCCGCGTCGGTCTTTCAGAGCATCCCTGAATGGCAGGCGGAAGTGAGTTAGCCAGTCAGCAAGGCCGTAACGCCGTAGCACCGCCAGAATTTCCCGCCACCGCTTGAAATTGCGGTACAGTTGTGGGATCGCGGTAATTTTCATGATGCGTGACTGGGGACCTGTGCGGTGTCAATTGGGTGGCAAACCTCAATCGAATGCAGGGGATGCCGCGGTAAGAGGAAATCGGTGACAATGGAGGGAACGCGATTCGCACCCACCTTGGCCATTGTGATTGCTCGGGGGCCGTTTCGCGTCCCGATTTACCGATCTTTCTGTTTCTTATCTTCAGGTTTCTTCGGAGTTGTTGGTCTTGGCTTGGATCCAGCCCCTGTTTTTGACGTTTCAGCTAGTTGTGTTTGCCCTGAGTTTGGCTGGCACGCTCGGGGTTGCCGGTGGCTGGGCAGCGTCGAAGCTGCGGGCCGCTGGTAGTGTTTGGAGCTTGGTAGCAGCCGGATTTCTTGCCACCATGGTCGTTGCCGTCGCCATGCCCATGATTTTGCAGGCTGCCGCTTGGGAAGCAACAGCAGGCAAGTTTGGCTGGATGATCATGACGCAGACCGGAGCTCGAGCAGAAGGACTGTCCGATTATGGTTTCTTTCGTGGGCTGATCGCTTGTGGCTGGATTCACGGGTTGCTGGGGGCCGCGTTGGTCGCCTTGGCGACTTGGTACGGCTTGGAACGAGTGCCAATACAGGTGCGACAAAAAGCTCGCATGGATCTCGGTTGGGTCTCAGCTTGGTGGCGAGTTCAGCTTCCGCTCGCGTCACCCTGGGTCATCTCCAGCCTTGTCGCCACAGCTGTCTTGGCGATGACGGAAATGACGGTGGTGGACTTATACGGTTTTCGTACCATGGCTGATGAGTTTTATCTGTTCTACGCGGTCGATCCGTCGCTCCTGTCGGTCTTTCTTGTCTGCGTCTTGCCGTTGATGGCCATGGCAATGCTGATGACTTGGTTGCTGGTCCAGAGACGGAAGTTTGTCCCGATCAATGTAGACGCAGGAACGTCTCAGCCTGACGATCAACAAGCACAAAAAAAATTCTGCTGCCTGGCTGCCACCGTGGCGATCCTGCTTGGTTTTTTGATTCTGTTCGTGCCGTTAGGTGGCCTGTTTGTGAAGGTCGGCCACGATGTGGAGGTAGTTCAGGGAACACTTGTGGGAACTTGGTCGTTCAGCAGGACGGTGCAACGACTTTGGGAAGCACCCATGGTTTTTGCGGCTGAGTATCGTTGGACGGGCATCATTGCTGTTTCGGTTGCCCTGTCTGCCGTTCTGATTGCGTGGCCGTTAGCAGCCACGAGCCGGCAACGCCGTCGTCTCGAAGCAGGTCTTGATCTGTTTACGATCGGCTTGGTGTTGTTGCCGGGGCCTTTGGTTGGCTTGATGGTGGTGAGACTTTTTCAGCTCCCTGTTCCTGGCTTGTCCACTCTCTACCAGCAGACGCTCGTTCCGACGGTTATCGCATTGCTTTTTCGTGCAGTTCCCGCGGCATATTGGGTCTTGAGAGCGGGATACCGCGGCTTGGACAATCAATTGATTGATCTAGCGCAGCTTGATCATTCCTGGATCAGACGCGTTTGGACGATCGATAGGCCTATTCTGCAGGGCAGTCTGTGGGGGGCTGGAATCGCCGCTGCGATCATTGCATCGGGTGATGTTCCCGCGACTTTGCCAGTTGTTCCACCTGGAGTCACAACGGTCGGAACTCGATTGTTTGGTCTGCTTCACAGTGGGGCACGCTATCAGGAGGCCGCCCTGGCGATCTGGTATCTGGCGGTTGTGTTGGTGATCTCTTGGTTTTTAGCACGCCGGTTCTTGGCATTCCATGTTAAAGTGAACTGACGCCTTCTCTCTATTCAACTCTTTATGCGAACTCAAATGCTGCTTTCAATGCCACGGTTGGTGCTGCTGCTCGCTGGTTTCCTCAGTTTTGTGGTTCAGTGCACTCCAAGTTTGGGAGTGGAAACCATCAAATTCCGCATATCGGATAAAGAACGCACTGCGTCTGGTAAAATTCTCGTCGAGGCACAGGATGGTGGAGTCATGCTGCAAGCTGATGATGGGCAGATCTGGACCCTGCAACCTGAGAATATCATCGAGCGGACAGCCGACGATCGACCCTTCATGCCGATCGATGCCGATCAAATTCAAACACGGCTCCAAGATGAATTAGGGCCTGGCTTTGACGTCTACCGGACCCAACATTACGTGATCTTTTTCAACAGCACGGAGGCTTATGCGAAACAGGTCGGAGCTCTGTTCGAACAGCTCTATCGTTCCTTTTTCATTTTCTGGAAGAACCAGCGTTGGGAACTGCCGGAACCAGAGTATCCGTTGGTTGCTGTCGTGTTGCGGGATCACGAATCCTTCCTGTCTTACGGCACGAAGGATATCGGCGAAACCGCCAAGTCCGTGATCGGTTATTACCACCTTGGCAGCAATCGAATGATTACGTTCAACGTGCCCGATTGGGAACGCAATGTCGCCACAATTATTCACGAAGCAACCCACCAACTAGCTTACAACTGTGGGATGCAACGGCGCTTTGCGGATAATCCGATGTGGGTCAGTGAGGGACTGGCGATGTTCTTCGAAGCGCCCGACCGGCGGAATCCAAGAGCTTGGCGGGCTGTCGGTAGTGTCAATCAAGTGAATCTGCGTCGCTGGATGCAGTACTTTCCGCGACGGAGCCACGACTCGCTTGTAACATTGCTGTCTGATGACATGCGTTACAGGAATCCTGGTGAGGCAACTGCAGCCTACGCAGAAGCTTGGGCCTTGACCTACTTTTTGATCAAAACAAAACGCAAAGAGTATGTAAAGTATCTTCGCTTGTTGAGCGAGGGAAAATACCTCGCCGAGAAAACCAAGCGTCAACGCATTGATGATTTTGAGGAATGCTTTGAAATGACGTTGGAGCAAACCAATCGAGCCTTCCTCAGCTACATGCGCAGGCTTCGCTAGGAAGCAACACTGCTTGAATAACGGCTCGGCTCGTCACTGGTCTGCGTAGACGCGAGTTGTGTCCTCTTTCGTTACAGGCACCGTACTTTGGTCGCTCACCACGACTGCCTTGACGATGTGTGTGCCGGCTGCCGTTCCGCGTGCCCGCACTCGGTAACTGAACTGCTGGCCGGGTGCCAACTGTGCTTTGGGTTGAAAAGCGACGAGTCCCTTTCCGTCGGTTCCAGCATCTCCATCAACGCTAAGTAATTCCAACCCGGCTGGTAATTGCATCTGCACGCGAATGTTGGTGTCGGGTTTCGATCCACTGTTCTGGACGATAATGTCGTAAGTCGTCTCTGCACCAATTTCGATTGGCCCCTTTGGATTGGTGATCGAGAAACTTAGGTCAGCGAAGCCTTCCACTGTCATCTTGCGTTCGGTTTGTGCCAACGCGCTCAGATCGGCGTTTGCGTTGATTTTGATGACCTGTTCACCCGTTTCGACAGGTAACAGTGTTAGTGGTACGACGCCGCTTGCGCCCGCGGGCAACTGGGCAAGCGACCAGAAGACAGCGTGGCGGTTGGGGTCATATTGCCCTTCAAAATCAGTACTGACGAAAGTGAAGCCCCTCGACAGTTGAACCGAGATCTCCACGTTTGTCGCTGCTGCAGTTCCTGCATTGGCGACGTTCAGTTCGTATTTCGCCTGGCGTTCGAGGAACCTTCGCGAAGGACCCTGTAGTGACACCTGTAATTGCGGAGCAATCACTTCGATGTCTATGGTTTCTTCGGTTGTCAAGCCGTCATCACCAACCAAACGAACCGTGTTTTGTATGGTTCCGGCCGTCTCCGCCTTCAGGAACAGAGAGTCGGTGCGAACCTCTCCGGGCATCAAAGTGCCGATACTCTGTTTCAGTTGGGGGCCTTCTGGGTGCGAAAGTCCGGTGGGGACATCTTCCCAAATTTCAACATTGGTCGCTTTCCCGGATCCGGTGTTGGCGAAGGTAAGAGCAATCTCAAGCTGCTGGCCGATCAAGACTTGCTTTGGAGCCTGCTGCTCAATTTTAAGAACTGGTTTTGTCGCGATTGTTCGCACCGATGCAGCGGCTTCAAAACTCACGCGAGCCACACTGCCTAGTTCTCCCTCCTGCTCTGGGATCAATTGCAATGTGATGGTGCGCTCGTCACCTGCGGGCATGGAACCAATCTGCCACATCAGAAGATTACCCCGGATTTGGGGAGCAGGTGATGCATCTGCCAATCGCATACCTGCTGGGATTCGATCGTTTACCTCGACGTCCAGTGCCTCTACTGAGCCCACGTTGCGGACGTTGATGATGAAGGCCGCGGGTTTTCCAACCTTTACCTCGGCTGGAGCACGTTTCTGAATGATAACACTGGGGGTTTGAGCGCCCTCGAGTCGACGTTCGCCAGGGGCGTCGGTGGTCGCATTGGGGGCCAGGGCCATCGCGGTGTTTGGCGGGACCATCTCGACTGGATTGGATGGGTAGGCTGCAGTAGGCGTTGCCCCGGTTTGGAACGTTGCCGGTGCAGCTATTACTGCTGCAGGAGCAGACCCGGCAGCCATCACGCTGGGGCCGGCGGCAAGCACTGCATTCGCTGCGTTTGATTCACCCGCAAAAACTGGCGCAGCTGCTGGCATGCCCGGTTGGTTGGACAGGCCGGTTGGGTCGGCTTGCATGAAGTTTGTGTCGGTGAACTGTGGCGCAGGCTCCTCGGCTGGGAACGTTGCTTCGGGTGACGCCGAACGCAGTTGGTTTTGAACCGGCGCTCCAGCCCTCAATGTGTTGGCCGGTGCTAGCTCCGCGTTTGATGATGGTTGGCCCGCATTGGAGAAAAGGGCGTCTTGAGGTAAGCCGCCCATCGCAGTCGGGTCGGTTGGAACGCCCAGTGTGGCGTCAGCCGCCGTAACTTCAGCAATGCTAGGCGCGGTGTTATCAGAAACGCCAGGCTCGGTGTTCTCAGAAACGCCAGACGCGGTGTTCTCAGCAAGGCCAGACTCGGGTACGAATGCGGACTCGTTTGTGAGTGCCGAAAGATCAGGCTCTGGAAATTCATCCATGGCTGGTGCTGCCCGAGCCGCGCCCGCTTCGGCGGAAGCCGTCAACGTGGCTGCGGTGACTGCAGTTGCGGTTGGAAGTGGTGCTCCGAAGCCAGCGGGAAGACCGGGTGAGCTTGCCGCAAGGTCTGCTTCCGGGTTGGCAGGAGTATTGAATGTCGGGGGCGCCAATCCTGTTGAATCCAATTCGGGTAATGCCAGATTCTCATGGGGTTCCGGTTGGAAAACGGATTCGGGAGCCGGGAACCCGCCAGCACCCATCGCAGGAAGTTCAGCTGCCAAAGAGAGATCCTTTGCCTCCGAAATCTCCGGGCTGGCGATCACCGATTGTTCGGGTTCGACAGCGGGATTGGCAGGCTCTCCGTTATAGCCAGCTATAACAAATGCTGGGGCTGCGTCGGGTACTTGATCGTAAGTGACTTGTGTAACGGGATCGGAGGATTCGGTAGAATCATTGAAGGCCAACGCTTGTTGTTGATTGGCGATTTCACTAACAGGTTGTTCCAGCCACGCGGGCGATGCATTCTCAGCAATGGGGACCGCTGGATTGGGATCGACCGCTGATTCCGCCTGCCAGGTATCTGAAGAAGCCTGATTGTCTTTTTGCGCAAGCGCGATTGCGTAAGCCACAACAAGGATGGTGCCAGCGCCTGCGGCCAGGCGAACGCCAAAAGATTTCATGGGTCGCATTCCTTCACGTAATACCAAGCAATTCTGTGTTCGATTCTGTTCGATATCAAAATTGCGGGGCAAAACGGAAGAGCAAACAGCGACGGATTTCGATTTCGAGCGTTAAAGGGGCTATCGCTCAAAGACGGACGGTGGTGGGGGGTGTGCTCATCCTCGCGATGGAGCAAGGCCATGCGTTCTGTGGCCCGTTTGCTTGCAAATGCCGTCGTCGCGGTTTTGCTGGAAAACGCATTCCGTCGTTGTGCCGCAGGGGGGTACCGGGTCGCAATCGCTGGGACACAGGCTAAGTGCGGCAACATAGCTCAGCCGGTTTTGGCACCGCTTTTTAATCCCATGAACGAGCTCGCTGGCTCGGCTACGAGCCAGTGGAGTGTAGTCAGGATTAGCGTCACCCGGTTCGCACGTTTGTCTGCAATGAGAAACGTCATGAAGTGAGTAGACCATGGATGACGAGAGACGTTGGCGTCCGTTGTTAACGTCAGTGGTCGATAGTAATGGACTCTGCGTAGGCGAGTTCACCGGTGCGGCCGTCGAAGTACTGAAAGATCACTTGGGGGTGTGGGTAGGCCACAAGTCGTTTGCCGCCAAGTTGCTTGGGCATGTTGAAGACGTTATTGACTTGAACCACACAGAAGTGCGGGTACAAACGCTGTAGTCGTGGCAGGTCTGGAAGAATGTAACTGCTCCAGCGGATATCGCATTCTCGCGGACCGAATTTGAATTTTCCGGTGGCGGGACGATCGCTTTCATCGTTGACGGGAACATGATTGACGCTGTTGTGAGGTCCACAGCAGAATTCCCAGACATTGTCAGTGACCTTGATGGCAAAGCTATTGTGAAGATCGCCCGTCATCACAAAGACTTTTTTACCCATTTTATCCCATTCTTTGATCAGTATTTCACGCTCATCAAAGAACCCTGTCCATGCTTCTTCTTTGTTTGCAGCATCAGCTTCAAAACCACCTGCACCACTGTGAGGAATCATGAAGGGGACTGTCGAAATCACAAAGAAAAAGTCGGCGTCACTGCTTTTCATTGATCTCAGCAACCAGTCACGTTGCGGCTTGCCCAGCATCGAGGCTCCTTTCTTGCCACGATTACTGACGTCATGCATGTCTCGATCGCCCCGGGTGTCGATGAGATAAAACTCACAATTGGAAACCCGGAATTTTCCGTAGCTTCGTCGCCCGATTGAATAACTGATGTCCTGGTCGTCGACTTTGGCGGGCATGTGCACACGAAGATGCTGAGCATCAATGACTTCGACAATATCGTACACGTAGGAATTCTTGTTGCCCTCGTCGTTATCGTATTTCATGTCGTTGACACCGGCCTCAGGGGTACCCCAGTGGACATGTAGATTCAGCATTTCCTGTAGTGGCAGTTTTGTAAAATCAGCATCGGGATCATGCAAAATGTCACTACCAGCCTTCATGGCAGCTTTTCCAAAATGAATGGGGTGTTTGTGTTCCATTGGATTGGCCCAGCCAAGGTAGTCGTGCCACGCGTAGGTCCCAATGTCGCGAAACACAGTACGTCGATGACGCTTTCCCTTTTCACCTGCGCCCCAAATGTCATTTACAAGCTCATGGTCATCAAAAGTGAAGTAGCTGGGAACGTTGCGATGCCATTTTGCGAGTTCTACGCCTCGGCTCAGGTACAGTTTGTAGTTTTCCCAGACACCGACGACGGTGGGCATGATTTTGACTGGCAGTGGTAGAGCAGTGAGTCCCATCGATAAACGCCACGCCTCGACCGGATAGGTACGCAATTCTTCGTACAGCCAGTCTCCGTTCATGATGTGAAAGTGGACTTTATCTGCCCAGTCCTTGTTCAGGTGTTCGTAGGTTGTGGCGCGATGCCCGCCACCATGCATTGGGTTCTGGTTGGCACACGATCCAATCTGGAAGCGAAAATTGAAAAGACCTTCAGGATTGTGTTGGTCATTCCGGGATTCCTCTGCACTGGGCAAAGTGCGGAATTGACCGGGAAGGCCATGCGGCAGATCGTTCACAAAAATTTGATAGTGATAGGCGGTATCCGCTTTAAGATCGTCCAACACAATGATCCCAGTATTGTCGTGCTCGACCGTGGTTCGTTTCGATTCACTTTGCTGGTTCAAGTGGTCAGCAGATGTGCCGTAGCGAACAAAGAAGGGCCCCGGTTCCGAGGTCCGACCCCATACGCGTACCGAGTTCGCGGTGGACATGCCCAGCATAGGGCCATGAGTCAATCGGATAGGGTCGCGACGCGACTGCGCCGATGTATCCGTATTGCAAAATACAAGGAAGCAGATCAGTGCAAGGCTTGAGGCAGCGACATCGCGGCAATTCAACAGGCTCGAGTTGCGGATACTACTGGTGTGACTGATGGCCATGTTCGGTGAGACGTTGTTGAGCACGTGTAGGACCAGTGAATGAGATTACGGTTAGAAGTTGGACAAGGTTGAGTATTGGACGGAGCGGCAGCCAACCTGACGCTGCCTTGCTGGGGAGCGGTTGAGCCAAATTGTCGATATCACCCTAGATGATAAACAAAAATGATACCGCTGGACGCTGAGGCGGCGGATTCAGTGTTTTGGGTTTCCAGAACGCATGATCATGAAAAGGAATGGTTTCACGTACGGCGAGGCCCTGTCTCCGGTTTGGTCATGGGTGGATGTCACTGACTGCAGTTGTACCTCCATCAACTCCTCGCGATGAGGGGGCTTACTGAGCGGTCGGCTTGGGCGTGGTTGCTCGCAATTTCTCCGTCAGTGCCTCGACAGTGGATTGCTGTTCATCACGGTCTGCGATGTTCAGGTTCTCGGCTGGGTCATTGCGATGATCGTAAAGCATGCTGCCAATGGGATTGCCCGACCCGTTGTCGGATCTGAACTCACTCAGGCGGAAATGGTCTGTCCGAATGGTGTCCCCTGACCGATAGCGGCCAACTGCTTCGGATTTGCCAGCGAGATCGGGATTGTTCAGCAGTGGAACAAAGCTGGTGCCCTGCAGGTGAGCTGGTTTGCTCAGCCCAGTCAGTTCACACACGGAAGGATAAATGTCGATGAGTTCTGTCAAGGCGGTAATGCGACCGTCGTGCCCGCTGGTCGGTTCTTCACCGGGGACGAAGACGATCAGAGGAGTATGCATGGACGTTTCAAAGCAAGAGTGTTTGTTCCACATGCCATGGTCGCCAAGTTGCCAGCCATGATCACCGCAAAGAATGATCACGGTATTATCACAGAGTTCCGTTTCCTCTAACGCTTTCATCAGGCGCCCGATCTGTTGGTCAATGAAGCTGACGCACGCGTAGTAGCCATGAATTAATTTGCGTGCTTGATAGTTCGATACGCTGCCTTTGGGAGGAATGGTCGCATAACTACGGAGTTCCGATGACTGATGAACAGCACCTTTGGGAGCCTCTGGAGGTTTTCGGTAGTTGTCAGGCACTTTAATGGAATCAAAGTCGTAGAGATCCCAATATTTTTGCGGGGCGCAGAAGGGCAGGTGGGGCTTGAAAAAGCCAACAGCCAGGAAGAAGGGTGAGTCAGCGTCCTGCAGTATTTCGAGGTGTTGGATGGCACGGGTAGCGATCTGGTGATCACGGTATTCCGACTCATTGGCGTCCGATGCTTCGTAGGGCATGCCTCGTACTTTAAGACGCTTGGGGTGTTTTTTTCGGTGTGCGGCGATGGCTTTCTTTTCTGCTTTCTTGTCACGGTAATTGGAAGTGGTGGGACGCCACGGTTTTTCGCTCCAGCCGGAGATCGAGTCGTCTGGGAAATGAAAAATCTTTCCGAGACTGATCGTTCGATACCCGTGATTCTTGAGGTGTTGGTTTATGGTGGTGAAGCCAGGGGCATCCTCATCCGCCCGAGCCGTGTAAGAAACAAAACGCTGAGCATGTGGACGTAGTCCCGACATCATCGAGGCTCGACTGGCGCCGCAGGTTGGCACCATGCAGTAAGCCCGTTCGAAAAGGCGTCCACGTTTGGCCAGTTCGTCAATGTGGGGAGAGTGCATGGACGACTTCCCAAAACAACCCAGCTGCGGACGCAAGTCATCGACCATGATGAATAGCACATTGCGTCTTGGTGCCGTGGCTGAGGAGCGGACCCCCGGTGTTGCAGGAGCCGGTACCTGACAGGTCGCCCCGTTATTTCCGAGACCAGTCAGGTGCGATGCCGTGGCTGTTTTTCTTACCGGGCCTTTCTTGGGCTCGGAAACGCTGCTCACTGGATCGAAT
>JACLAC010004044.1_pt1 | contig 27684 bp, 24 predicted proteins | sample 8027881 | NCBI WGS metagenome assembly JACLAC01 (sample SAMN15725517, study PRJNA655200) | protist metagenome | isolation source: fluorescence activated cell sorting (FACS) single amplified genomes of... | place: Spain: Blaines Bay Microbial Observatory, Mediterranean Sea | collected 2016-01-19 | reverse complement strand
TGCACATTTTGTAATGGGGGTGTTTTTATGTTGTTTATGGTCTGTTAAACGTGTTTTTGTGAAGAGTTCATCTGGAAGAAAACGATATAATGTATTGGGAGCTGTAAATGCAATTACCAAAAAAGTCCATACTTGGACGAACAATTCTTACATCAATGCTGAGTGCATTTGTGACTTCCTTGAACAACTTAGAGCACATTATAATGACGATAAACCCATTTACATAATTTTGGACAATGCTAGATATCAAAAGTGTCAACTTGTAAAATATATTGCTTGGCAATTCAATATTCAGATGATTTATATGCCTCCATATTCTCCTAATTTAAATATTATTGAAAGGCTTTGGAAGTGGACAAAAAAGAAAGTTCTATATGCTAAGTATTATGAAGATTTTAATACATTTAAAAATGCTATTGATCAGGCTATCATAGATGCCAATCATAAGGATAACAAAGAAATAAAAACTTTACTTTCTATGAAATTTCAACTATTCTGAGTTTTCGGTAATTTACACCTAAAAGAGTATACATCTTCAATTTTTTGCACATATTCAGTCCCAAACTTCTTCAATACCTCTCCTTTCATTCCAATTTGAATCGCTCTTCTTTTCATTTTTTCTCCATATGGATCATGATCTGGGTCCCATTGTAAACGCACTTCACTTTTTCCCATCACTTCTTTCCAAGTATCATGATCTGGATAAATTTCTTGATTAAAAGATGACAAAACAGCTTCTTTCAAAATAAACTCCCAATCTGATTTTTTCAACCAAAAAGCCAAAATTCGTTTTTGGTTTTCTTTTTGAGCCCATCCACTACGATACATCATCCACAAAAAATTGGGTTTAATCCAAGACATTCGAGTAAACTTAAAATCAGTTCCTCCCAATTTTTGATTTGCTACTGCATAATTTGCGATTGCGTTTTTGTAAGCTTGATAAACAACAATCATCTCCTCTTCTTGGTAAGCTATAATTTGTGTACCTACCTGAGGTAAACGTTGTTCATAATTAATATAATTCTCAGTATTTACGTTCATAATACACAAATCTATAAAAAATGTAAAAATCACACAAATAATATCCTAATTTGTTTCTAATATTTTATTCCCTTGATTCAATTCAGGAAATTTAGCTTGGATTCTCTTGACTTCAAATTCAGGTAAAGGCAATTCAGGATATTTCTTTTTAATCTCTTCAGAAGCTTTTTGCACATTTCTTCCATTTCGTTTAAATATGGCTTCAATACCTGATTTAATAGGTAATAAAGTCAATGCAAAATAATGAACCAAATCACCTCCTCCAGCATTAATCACTTGATGAACAAATTGAGCACAAAAATTGGCATTGGGAGAAAAACCATAGACCACAGCATCATGTTCATTGGCAAATATTTTCATTTTATCATAATCTAAATCACCATAAACAGCATACTCAACACTTCCAAAATTATGCTTTGTAAAATATGACTCTTGTCCAAAAAGTGACTGAACAATTGCTTCACTATTATTTACCTCACCTTTTTCATTAAATGTGGCATTAGTTGGTTTAAAAACTCCTTTTATATCTCCTCCTTTTCGCACACTTCCATATCCTTCCTTTGGAGCATTAAATCGACCAAAATCATAAAACTCTGTATTTCCTGTTTTCCCATCCCCAATAATTACTCCTGCATGTCCAACCAAAAACTCTTCCTTAGAAAGATCAATTTGCTTTGCTGTTTTGGAAAACTGTTTGTCTAAATTTCCCATTTGAGCCTTTGCATCCACAAAAGCCACATAAATGGCAAATGATTTATTTTGTCTTGATTTTGCATTAGCAATGGTATTAAAAAGTTCAAAGAACATCAAAAAAGTCAATAAAATTATTCTCATAATTACTTCATATTAAATCGTGCTTAACACATTTTTTGAACAAAAATAACGCCAATTATATGAACATTTAGAGCTTTTACTTCCATTAGATAAAGAAAGAGAAGATTTAAAATAAGCTTTCATTTATTCAATTCAAAAAACAGTTGTATCTTTACTGTTTGCAAAAAATTAATCTTAGATATAAATAATATTATGGAATTAACACAATTAACTGCTATTTCTCCAATTGATGGTCGTTACAGAAGACACACAGCTTCAGTAGCTGAATATTTTTCTGAATTTGGTTTAATCAAATATAGAGTTTTAGTAGAGGTTGAATATTTTATCGCATTATGTGAACTTCCTTTACCTCAGTTGGCTAATTTTGATAAAAATTTATACAGTGACTTAAGAGCTATTTATGAAAATTTCTCTGAAGAAGATGCTTTATGGATTAAAGAAACAGAAAAAGTGACTAACCATGATGTAAAAGCAGTTGAATATTTTATCAAAGATCGTTTTGAAAAATTTGATATTGCTCAATATCAGGAATTCATTCACTTTGGGTTAACTTCTCAAGACATCAATAACACTTCTACTCCTTTATTAATCAAGGAAGGTGTTGAAAAAATATTAATTCCATTATATGAAGAAGTTGTTGCGAGAATTGCAACATTAGCAAAAGAATGGAAAGACATTCCAATGTTGGCAAAAACACATGGTCAACCTGCCTCTCCTACTTCTCTTGGAAAAGAATTTTTAGTATTTCAAGAACGTTTAGAAAAGCAAATTGCTCAGTTAAAAACAGTTCCTTTTTCTGCTAAATTTGGGGGTGCAACAGGAAATTTCAATGCACATTTTGTAGCTTACCCTTCTAACAACTGGGTAGATTTTGGAAACAATTTTGTCAACAATATTTTAAAATTAGACAGAAGCCAATATACTACTCAAATTGAGCATTATGATAATACTGCTGCTTTATATGATGCCTTAAAAAGAATCAACACAATCTTATTGGATTTTGATAAGGATGTGTGGCAATATGTTTCTATGAACTATTTCAAGCAAAAAATCAAAGCTGGTGAAATTGGTTCTTCTGCAATGCCTCATAAAGTAAACCCTATTGATTTTGAAAATTCTGAAGGAAATTTAGGAATTGCCAATGCACTTTGTGAACATTTAGCAGCTAAATTACCTATCTCTCGTTTACAAAGAGATTTGACAGATTCTACTGTCTTAAGAAATGTTGGTGTGCCAATTTCTCATATCATCATTGCTTTAAACTCTACACTAAAAGGATTGAGCAAATTAGAATTGAATGAAGCTGCAATCAGAGCTGATTTGGAAGATAATTGGGCTGTTGTAGCAGAAGCTATTCAAACTATTTTGAGAAGAGAAGGTTATCCAAAACCTTATGAAGCATTGAAAGATTTGACTCGTACTAATACACATATCACAGAAGAAAGCATCAAAACATTTATTGGTGGATTGAATGTAAGTGATGAAATCAAAGCAGAACTAAATCAAATTTCTCCATACAATTACATTGGTGTAAACTTCTTCTAAAATGAGTAATATTGTTAAACAACAATTTCGTCTTGATCAAGGTGTAGAACTTATCTTTGATTTTAATGAAGATGAAAAATATTTTGATGTAAATGAAGCAGCAAATGCTATTATTTCTTTTGTAAAAGAAAAAAAAATAAGTGTTCCTTCTATTGAAAAACACTTTGATCCAAATTTTGAATATGGAGAGGATGATATTTCTTATTACCAAATTAATATAGATGCTACTTATTTTCCTAAAGAAGATGATGAAGATGTAGAATTCTCAAGTATTAACATTCATCTTTATTCTCCACATTTTGGAGATTGTGATAATGTTGCTAGTTATGATCTCAAATATTCAGAAAAAATTTCAACAGAAATGGTGATTTCAAGTTTTGAAAAAATGTTTTTATTGTTAGAAATGGATTTAGCTTAAATAAGAAGCTATTTGTATAAAGAAAAAGTCCTTGAGTAAATTCAAGGACTTTTTTTATTTTACTAATTAAGAAATCTGACAATTAGGTGGTAAAATCATCTCAAATTTCTGTTTATATTGTTCTCCTAATGTTTTTTGTGGAGATGAACTAAACCTATTTCTATAGGTAAACCATTTACAGAATTCAATTTTTTTCAATTTTTTTAGCTGTTTATATGAATCTGGGATTTCCAATAAATATGTATGATGTGGCAAACGTAATATCAATTCTTCTAAATTTTCTAATTCACCAATCATTGAAGGAATCTCTAAAGAATCAAAAGAAATAGACAATGATTTTAAGTTTTTTAATTTGGTTATACATTGAGGAAATTCTTCAAAAGAATTGTGACTCAACCATAACTTTTCTAGTTTATCCAATTTAGTAAATTCATTTGGTAAAGAACTTAAACGATTTCCTTGTAAGTCCAATTCTTTCATCCTGTTACATTCCAATAGCTCATTAGGTAAAATTTTTATTGAATTATGAGAAATATTTAATCGAAATAAATACTTTAATGAAGTAATTTGGCTAGATATATCGGTGATCTTATTATGTGATAAATTAAGTTCTTGTAATTTTGAAAATTTCTCAAATTTTGAAGGGATAAAAGACAATTGATTTTTACTCAAATCAATCAGTGTCAAATTTTCAAAAGTATATAAAACGTTAGGAATTGTAGACAATTTTAACTCAATCATTGAAATAGTAGTTCCTCTTATGAAATACCTTAAAAAAAACTGTTGTTGTTCCAACACAGCATTCTCCCAAATATAGGTCATTCCAATCTTATATTTTTTAAATAAAATGATGGCTAGTTTTACTCCATCCAATACTCCTTTACTAGCTCTTACATAAGTAAAAATCCTTTTTTTTATATGTTCTTCTGTAATATTTTTATCTGCTTTTAAGAGTTTTTTTATTTGAAGAAGTTGTGATTTTTCATCTAGTTCCAATCGACTTAAAAATTGTATTGCTTGTTCCTTAATTGTTTTATTACGTGTTATTTTATACACTGCAAAAACATCAGTTAACAACTCTTTAATAGGCTCTTCTTGTCCAGACAAAATTGCCAGAGCAATCTCTGCATTTTCATCATTAGCACTCAATAAAAGTTCTGATAAATTATCTATTTCTTCTTTTGTTAACATATTCAAAAAATTAATCCATAATAATCTTGTCTTGTTGTTCTGATGTTAACCAATCAGGTAAAATCAATAGAGGGTTTCCTCTCAGAATTAATTTTTTGGGAAAATTATCTTTTAGAGATATTGGAAGTGTGTTTAAATTACAATATGATAAATTTAATCGGTTTAATTTCTTAGGAAGATAAACAAGTGTGTTTTTATCAATTTGGGGATTATTTGCCAAATCTAAAACACGCATATTATTCATTTTACTCATAGAAATAGGTAGTTTTTGAATATTACATGATGAAAAGTCACATAGTCCAACATTTTCTAATTCACCAAAGTTTTCAGGAAGAAGTTGTAAGTTTTCATTACCTGTAAAGTGAATACTTTCCAACGATTTCAATTGAGAAATTGTTGCAGGAATTTCTTGAATATTTGATAATTCCAACATGAAAAATGTTAATTTATTACATACCAATACTTCTGGTGGTAGTTCTGTTATCTCTTTTCCTCTCAATCGAAAATGTCTTTTGATTTTACTTTAATAACATAAGAATCTGTAACGATTTTTTTATCATTGCCTTTTCCAGTATATACGTTTTGAAGATTAATTTTATTTTCATCAATTACTTTCCCTCCAATTGGAAAAAAGCGACCATCTATATTTTCAAAATCAATTTCTATTTGATCATCACTATATTGAAAATTTGTTTTAGATTTCAATCGCTTATCTTCTTCTAAAAAGATAATTTCACCATCTGATTTTAGTTCACTAGTCTGTAAAACACAGGTATTTCCTTCAAAAGAATATAACTGAGCTTGATCTCCGTTTATAAACAACCAACCACCTTCTGTCAAAAAAAGAAGGTGGTTTTTGTTCACTACAACTAAAAGTTAAAATTGAAATAAAGGTTAAAATTATTATCCTTAATGAATTTTTTTGCATAAAAATTGATGTACAGTAATTTTTCTATTTTTTAAATACTAGCTATTAAAACTTATAAGTTGCTCCAAGTCCAAACATACCTGTTGTTCTCACAATAGTTTGAGCCTCTAATTCTTCTGCTTGCTCCCATATTCCAGTATTTAAAATATCATTTCCAAAAATGTAGAAAACAAGTGTTTTATCTAAGAATGATTTAGAAATGTTTACATTCAATATTTGTCTTGAATTTATATTACCAATAGTCGCTCCTGTCGCATTAATATCACCACTTAAAATATTTGTATATCGTTGTTTTTCATCTTCATAACTTCCTTTTCTGAAGTATTTAGTAGCATACAAATACGTTGCATTAATTGAGAAATTTTTAGGTAAATCAACAAAAACTTTTGCTCGAATAATGTTTTGAGGAACAAATGGTGTTTCTGGTGTTTGATCAGCTTGATCAACTGTAGCTTGTTGTCCTGTTGTTTTTGAATCTTCAATTGTAATAATTTCAAAATCAGAATTTTCTTGAACCTCTAGTTTAGAAGAAACAAAAGTATATGATAATTCAGTACGCAATCCTTTTGTAATTTCTCCACGTAACATTGTTTCTGTTCCCAAAACAGTTCCTTTGATATAATTACCATATAAATAATAATTGGCAACAATATCAGGTCTCAAGCTAGATGTTTCATTGCGATTAATTGGATTAAATGAGGCGGTAACTGCATCTGTAAATTGTGTATAATACCAATTACTTTCAAAACTAAATTTCTTTTTGATATTTGCTCTGAATCCAAATTCGAATGTAGAAAACCTTGCAGGTTCTGTATTTTTTGAATTCTGAACACCAATATTATTTGGTACTCCTTCATTAAATAATTGGAAAACTGAATCTTGAACATACTGTCCTTCAGCAGAACTTAAATAACCTGTTGCAATTGCATTGGCAATAGAATCATTTCCTGTAGCTTTTAATGCATCTAAATAAGCTTGTCCAAAAACAGCCTCTTGAGCAGTTTCTAACATTAAACCTTCAGAAGGTCTTTCAAATAATAAAAAGTCAACATTGGTTAAGTTAAACCCTGGCGTTGTATAAGAAATTGTATATCCTCCCCAAACAGTTAATTGTTCAATAGGACTATAAGAAACTTTAACATTAGGAGATAAATAGAATTTATTATTTATCAATGAATAATTTTCTGCCTTCATTCCCAACGTAACACTTAATGATTTATCCAAAAAACTCAATTTATCTTGTAAAAAGAATCCTGTAATTGATTCATTTGCTTGTGGATCATAATATTGGTTTGCTCCAGGATTATTCATATTTTTCACATCAAAATCAACCAAACGATAATTAGCTCCAATACTTACTTGGTTAAAATCAAAAAGAGTAATGTTATCTTGGACTTCAAAATCAATGATTCGGTTATCAACTTCATATCCTCCTGTTGTATTCAAAAAATCTTGTTCTGCATTGGTAGATACACGAGCAAAAATGCTGTGGTCATCAGAAAAGTTATGATCAAATCTAAGATTAGCTGTTAATCGTTTTCCATTTATTTCATTGTAAAATAATTTATCATCATTATAAAATGATTCATTTAATAAGTCTGCACTTTCTTTATCAAAAACATTGGTATAGCTATTTCTTTGAATAATATTGTAGTGTATTCTAGAAGAAAGTTTTGATGCTTCTGTAAATTTATAATCTAATTTTAATCCGGCAGTAATGCTTTGGTTATCTTGAAATTTTTCAGTAAATCTATTGGCTATTTTAACATTTTCACCTGTTTTGCTTTTAGTATCCAAAACAGTAATAGAATCATCAGTGATGTGAGAATCAGTATATCCCCCAAACTTTCTAAACTTAGCACTAAAACCAATACTAAATTTGTCATTTATCTTTTTACCACCTGTGAGAGAAGCATTGAAAAACGTAGGATTAGCTACTTCAACTCTGGCAGATATTTTATCATTATATTTTGAAGGATCTTTTGTAAAAATATTTACGACTCCAGTAGCCGAGTTTGCACCATAAATAGTACCTCCTGAACCTCTGATTACTTCAATACGATCAATATCTTCAATTGGAATATCAAAGTTTACTTGTCTAAAAGTAGACGTCATTAAATCTTGTATTGGAGTTCCATCAAGTAAATACAATACTGATCCAATATTTCCATTTTCTGTAGGCGAGAATCGCATATTAGTCACTGGATTATTGTATTCTGTTTGTACCCCCCAATAACCAGGTACTAGCATCAAAACTTCATGCAATGTAGTTGCATTAGATCGTTCTAAATCGGCAGCAGTCAAAACATATAATGAAGCTGCTACATCTTGATAACGTTCTTCTTGTTTAGACACTGAAACAATAGACATTATCACGAATGAAATTGTATTATGTACCATGTCTAGATTTGCATCTTAAATTATGAATAGCCATCGCAATTATTCCAACCATTTGTCTTACTTTATCTGTTTTTAATCTAATTTTATTTCGCATTATTTTTAATCTTTTGACTCCAGCAAAAGCATGTTCAATTTTCACTCTTAATTGGCTAATCAATGTATTTATACCTTTTTGTTCAGCTGTTAATTCTTTGTTTTTCGGTTTTTTAAATAGGGTTTCCGCACCAAAATATTAGCTGCTAAAAATTATGTTTTTTAAAAACTGATTACTTCTAGCAGCTTTTTTACGTTTTCTTTTAATACTTATTTTCTCTTTATTTTTTTTCAGTAGACTTAAAGCCCATTTTCTCATGAGATGTAAGTTGATAATAGCATTTTCTTTTTTAATTCGAGCATCATCTTCTCCAAAAGTAACATCTAAATGCCAATGTAGTTGATTTTCAATAGACCAATGATTTCTAATATACCCACCTAATTTCTTAGGACTCACATTTTTTAAGCTACTAATAAACAAAGAGTTATTAGTCATTTCTTTTCCATCTCGTTGAATAATACGTTCAACTAATATGATTGAGTTAACATTTTTCCATTCTTGTAAAGAATCGATAAAATCTAAATTTTCAAGAACATAAACTGTTCTCTTTTCAGCTCTACCATGTCCTAAATCTCTACTTACATAATGAGGTAATTCCTTTATTTGACGTGATAATTCTTGTTCAGCTTGATGATAAAGTTCAGCTTGATTCTTTTTTAAAGAAATGACGTAATCGGCTTTTTTTTCAACAATTTTAGAAACAATTTCTTTTTGACAAGCAATTGCATCAATACTAATAATACTGCCTTGACAATCAAGTGTATCTAATAATTCAGGTATTGCTGTAATTTCATTACTCTTTTCTTCTACTTTAGTTTGTCCAAAACTAAGTTGATGTTCACTAACCCAAACATTAACCATTTGAACTAAACTGTGTTTTTTCCCTTTAGGAATACAAGATCGAAGCTCTTTACCATCAATACTTATCTGTTTGTCCTTCAACGAAATATCACTTAATAGATTATTATAAGCTTTTTCTACCTCTTGAGTTTCTAAATACTTAAACACTCTTTCTAAAGTATCTTCTGAAGGGATACCATTAGGAAAATCAAACCCTAATTCTTTTTGAAGAAATTCTATATTATCTTTTCCATAATCACAGATTTCAACAAAATCATCACAATCTGCCAGAACTCCACACAAAACTAAGCCTAAAATGTCCCATAAATAGTGTAAGCAACGTCCTTGAACTCGAAAATCTTGTACTTCTGTAAAATGTGATTTCATTTTGAGAATATTTAATGTAATTTATTCTCTAAATTAATCTTATTTTTTGACACTAAAAATTTGGTGCGGAAACCCTATTTTTTAAAAGGTAAAATAGCATTTTGATAATCTTTTGTTATTCCTTGAAATCCCAAGTCTGCCAAAAGATAACACTCATCTATTTTCATTATAATATCCTCTGATATTCTTTTATCATGAATTTTTCCTTTATATGCCTCTGAAGAAAACAAAATGAATCCGTCTTGATCTGTAATCACGAGATTTTTTAAGGTATTTTTTTTCTTTTTTCCACTATACTCTTCTTTCTGTGCTTCATAATCTACTTTTCTAGGGACTTCTCTTTCAACAACATCAACAATTAAATAGTCTAAGTTTTCTAAATCTTCAATAGAAAATAATTCTCCTGTTTTTGGAAGATATCCTAACACTTTAAGTGTCTCTAATAATATTGGAAGAATGTAAGAAACCCATTCACTTACTTTAGATTGAGTCATTTCAAATAATAAAGCATGATGAGATTGATTTGGATTTTCTTTTAAAAAAAGAAGTATAAAATCTAATTTACTTTGTGTTCCATAAAGACTTGAGTTTTTGCGTTCTTGATATTCTTGTACAACTCGTTTTTCTCCTTTTAAAGTGTAATTCAATACTTTAAAAGACATCAAATCATTAAACACAGGATAAATAATATCATATTGGCTTTGGTTTAAACTTGTTAAAGCTCTAAATTTGCTATCAACTTCTCGTAAGGATTTTGCTATTTCTTTCATACTTTAATATCAAAAAAAATACGAGAAGTCTTTTCTTTTTATACAAAATATCTCACAAAAATACATACTATAAAAGGAATTTTATTATCAATCGTGATAATGTCTAATAGATATATTCATTAAGTTTTCGATACTCATTTCAAAAATATCATCTACTGTTAGGTTTTTGACATCAACTGAATCAGTAGGCTGAAGTTGTGAAAATGAATAGAAAGTAGCTAAAATGAAAAGTTGGGTTAATATTACCTTTTTCATAATTCTTGATTGTTGGACTTAATCAAAAGTACGTCACTAAATTTTATAGGTTTTAGTAAAAAAAACACTTATCCATTTATCTTTTAATACAAATAAGATATTAAATCGTAAGTACTCAATAGTATCTAAAAGTTAGTATATTTTTGGTTGTTGGGATTATGTATTTCTCTTCTGTATCATGATCTCTTTTAGAGGATCTATTTGAAATTCTTCTTTGATTCGATCCAAGAGATATTCCCAAAAAGAAATCCCTAATTTAAGGCATGTCTTTTTCAAGGAAAGAAAAGTATCCTTGGCATTTTTCCCATTTTCACTTCGAGTAGAACCACTAATCTTTCTTCTTTTGACCATTTCTCTAATATCTCTTTCTGAATCATTATTATGAAGAGATACTTGAGGATGAGTCAATACTTTTAATAACTCATTTTTCTGTTTTTTGAGATCTTTTAATACTTCATTTAATGAAAAACAAAAAGGAGTTTCTTCACATAAATTATCAAAGTCTTTTTCTAATTCTATTCCTTTTGAAGGAGTTGGATCTCTTTTGAAAGCTTTTAAATTTTGGTATAATGACCAAAAAGCAGTTCTCTTTTTTTGATATTCATTCTCTTGAAACGAATTATATGATTTGAGTTTCAATAAAGGGCGTTCAGCATGTTTCCAGCACAAAGAATGCTCAAATAAATTGAATTGACGTGCACCATCTGAATGGATTAAGGTTTGATTACTAAATCCTTTTTCTATCAATGTACCAATTAAGAATGCTTCTTCAACTTTAATTAAAGCATGTTTTGAGGTAATTTGATGTTCTTTACAGTATTCATTAAAAGCTTCTTGATCAGAAAGAATTACTTTTCCATTCTGATACTCTTGAAGTAGTCGTTGATGAATAGAAGAGAAATGATATCGTTGTAAATAATCTAAAGCCTCTTGATTTAAAGTGTATTCTTCATTTTCTTGTCTAAGAATAGTCAGAAAATTGATTCTATTTTTACTAAATGTAGTTGCGAAATAAGTGAACAAATCACTATTAATACAATTACAAGAAGCATTTTTGAACAAATGAAATGCTCCTGTATCATCTGTTCTTAGTTCTTCTTTCATCAAAATAGCTTGATGTAATAATGTCTCTTTTTCTTGATGAAAATTATCTTTCTTTTCTGTCAAAATTGCATTGATTTGTCCAGAAGAAATATCAATACCAAAATCTCTTAATGAACTGTATAAAAGAGGTTGAGTAACTCCACAATAGTAATATTGGTGAATAATATAGGCTTTTAACGTTTCTCCAAAATGAGTATTTTGTAAGGATTTAGGAAGTTTACTTGTTTGGCAATCACCTGTTATTGGATTCTTCCAAATTTCTAATTGATATTCAATATTATGAGGTTTAATAACAAGGTCTTGAATAATACATTTTTTGTAGCCCATGAATTTCCAATCAGAAGGAATCTTTTCTCCTTTGACTTGAATCTTTTCATGAATAGGAAGGGTCTTCTTTTTATGACGTTTTTTTCTTTTTTTTCTTACTTTAGAAGTATTTGATTTAGGCTTATCTAATTTACTAGCTTTCAATTTCGGAGCTTGAGGAAGCTTTTTGGCTTTTCGAAAACTATGAGTTAGTTCATCAACTATTTTGATATAACATTCTTTCTCTTTCAATAAAGTATCAATAAGTATATGAAGACCTTGAACATAAGGTTCATTTAATAACTCTTTTCGAAAACCTGGTATGTGAGTAAAAACATCCATATTTTCTTTAACGAAAAAATTATAGAAATAGGTTATAAGTTACAACTATTGAGTACTTACATTAAATCAGCATATATAATTGATTATCACACACATAGTATTGAAAGATTATATTTTAATTTTTTTTGTGAAAATCAATAAATTAGTCATGTTATATGATACATTTTTGCAGAAATCAATAAAACTCTTCTTTGTTTTATTGATTTTTTGCAAAAATCACAAATTTTCAACATCAACTTGCAGAAACCCATTTTATATTCATTAAAAATAGCTTTATTTTTAACATTCTTATAAAGAATCAGTATACTAAAAATAGTCCTTTATTTTTTTAGAAGATAAACACTTATTATGAATTTTATAAAGTTATTAAAAGACAAATGGTTTGAACTTTCTATGTTAGGTATCAACAGCAACATGGATTTGAATGAGCAAAGAATGTCTAAAGTTACTAATCAACTTATTCTAGGTGCTATTATTATCACATGCTTATACCCTCCAATTCTATTAGCTGTTCATCTTCCATTGTTTTCACTTTTCATGCTATTTTTCATATTTTATGAAATCTCTCTTCTATTTTTGAGTAAAAAGGGAAATCACGAAATTGCCATTGTTGGATTACTTTTTGTGTTGGCAATTTATGTCACTGGAGTATCAATTGTACGTCCTGGTAGTAATACAGAAGTTTTTCTGCTTCCTTTTTCTCTATTTGGTTTTGGAGCATTTAGTAAGAAAAGAGTTGCATGGCTATTTTTCATGGTAATTGTTACAGCTTTCTTTAGCAGTTTAATTATTCAACACCATTCAGATCCTATTATAAAACTTAATCATGATATTAAATTATTCATTTCAATCTTTAACTATGTTATTATCTTTGTGACTTGTCTTTTTTTTATATTCATATTATTAAGCTCACATACCGAATATGTTGGAATGTTAGTGAAGCAAAAAGAACAGATTGAGGCTCATCATAAATTAGTTCAAGATTCAATCAAATACGCTAAACGAATTCAAGGAGCCTTGTTACCTTCTCAGCAACAATTTGAAAAAAACTTAAAAGATGCTTTTGTATTTTATCAACCAAAAGATATTGTAGCTGGTGATTTTTATTGGAATACAAAACTTAATAACAAAACCTATTTTGCAGTTGCTGATTGTACTGGACATGGAATTCCTGGTGCTCTTTTGAGTGTACTTTGTTACAATGCATTAAATAGAACTTTTAAAGAATTTGGATTAGAGTCTCCTGGAGAAATATTAGACAAGGCAAGAGAGATCATTATTGATGAATTTAGTAAATCTGGTCAAGAAGTTGCTGATGGAATGGATATTGCTTTGTGTGCTATTGAAGATAAAAAACTTTTATTTTCTGGTGCTAATAATCCTTTATGGATTATCAGAAATAATGAATTAATAGAATTGAAAGCAGACCGACAACCTGTTGGTAATTATCCAGCCATGAAAAAATTCACAACACAAGAATTTGAATTAAAAAAAGATGATAAACTTTATCTTTTTTCTGATGGATATGCTGATCAATTTGGAGGTTCAAATCATAAAAAATTCTACAAAAAACCTTTTAAAAACAAGCTTCTTTCGATTTCTCATTTACCAATGGAAACACAATTAAATGAACTGGCAATTTGTTTTAATGATTGGAAAGGAGATATCGAACAAACAGATGATGTTTGTGTTTTAGGATTTAAAGTAGAATAATTTTTTTGAATAGTATTATATTTGATTACAATAACAAGAATATAAAATACAAGATTATGAATAAAATATTGATCACACTGTCATTCGTTTTGATAAGTTTTTTTACTGCGAATGCTCAAACAGTTTCTTCTATAACAGGAAAATGGGTATTTCTAGAAATCTATGAAAAAGAGCAACTAGACAGCAGAAGTATTGAAATGCTTACTGAACATTTTAGTAAAATAAAACTCAATTTAAAAAAAGGGAATAAGTATGATGCTGTGGTAAATGCCAAAGAAAGTGGTACTTGGGAGTTAGATGGTAAAACACTTGTGTTGAATTCAAATACCAGTAGCCAAACCAAAATAAATATTGTTAGTGTTACAAAAAAACAAATGGTGGTAAAATACGGACAAGGTACTTTTGTCATGAAAAAGAAATAACAAATTCAAAATATTGAATAAACAGAAAACCCCATATACAAAACATATATGGGGTTTTCTGTTTATTTACAGTCCAACTTATTTTTTCACAAAAGAACCTTTATAAGATTCATTGCCAGCAATCACATGAAAATTTGACAACAGATAAATTACTAATAATTTTCATTTCTAGTCTCTCAGTAATATTTTAGTAAAACAACTCAAGCATTGAAGAGTTCAATTATAATTTTTTGACAATGAAAGATACATTAAGAAAATCATTGCTCCTTGTGGAACAGGGATTTGAAAGCGTAAGAGATGCTTTTTATGACCGTAGAGGTTACACTTCTGAGATTATGTTGATTCCTTACAATGGATATGGAAATCATGAATCTATTTTTTTTGAAGGGCGTGTATTAAAAGATAAAGATATTTCAGAAAGCAGTATTGACGATAGTACTTTTGACAACATTGAAAGAATGTACAAACATTTCAATAGTGCTGAACAAAAAGAAGTGAATGTTACTGCCACTATTGGACAAAAAGAAAAAACAACCGTTACAGATGATGAAGGTTATTATCAGTTTACTATTCCTTTTGAAGGTGATAAAAATCAATTATGGCATGCCATTAATGTCAAATTAACAGAAGATAAAAGCGAAACTCAACAAAAAGCATGGGTACAAGTTCCTTCTGAAAAAGCTAGTTTTGGGATTATCAGTGATATTGATGATACCATTATCCAAACAGGTGCTGCTAGTTTTATGAATATGCTTAAAAGTACTTTCACAAAAAATGCAAGTACAAGAGTGGCTTTTTCTGGTGTTGCAGAACTTTATGATGGATTACAAAAAGGAAATACTCATGAAGTGGTGAATCCTCTCTTCTACCTTTCAAATAGCCCATGGAATTTATATGATTTTTTGGATGAATTTATGGAATTAAAAAACATTCCAAAAGGTTCTATTCTATTACGTGATTGGGGAATTGATGATACAAAAATGATTGTAGATAATAATCATAAAATTGATTCTATTACTAAATTACTCAACACCTACCCTACACTTCCGTTTATATTGATTGGAGATAGTGGTGAAAAAGACCCTGAATATTATCATCAGATTGTTGAAGAATTTCCAAATCGTATTTTGGCTGTTTATATTCGTGATGTAACAGATGAACCTAGAGATTCTGAAGTAAAAGAAATTGCTAAAAAGGTAGAAGAATTAGGTGTTCCAATGTTCTTAATGGAAGATTCTGTAGTTGCTGCTGAACATGCTCTTTCTAATAATTGGATTGATGAACAAACCTTATCTCTAATAAAAAATACTATATAATTATGAAAACAATAACGTGTAACCAATTAGGTGGAGCTTGTGACCATGAGTTTCATGCTGAAAATTTTGATGAATTAACTGCATTGAGTAAAAATCATGTAATGGAAATGATTCAAAAAGGAGATCAACCACACCTTGCTGCTATTCAAAAAATGCAACATTTGATGACAGATCCTGAAGGAATGAATCAGTGGATGGAAGAGAAAAAGAAACAATTTGACGCACTTCCTAATAATGATTAATAAAAGACATCAGTAAAATTAAGGTTAGAAGAAATTCTGACCTTTTTTAAGGTTTAAAACCAGCTATACAAACATCATCAAGTTGTTTGATACTTCCTTTCCAATCATTAAACTCTTTCTCTAATTTTTTTTGTTGAATATTTCCACTTTCATTTGAATGAGTTGCCAAAAATGAATTTAGTCGTTTTGCAAAATATTTAGTATCTGTTTTTTCACCAAATTGGTCTTGAAAACCATCAGTATACATATAAGCATATTTGATACTTTCAAGTTCTATCGTTGTACTTTCAAATGGAATATGCATTCTATCTTGATCATTAATACTTCTTTTTGCTCCTTTATATACTTCTATTTCATTTGCCTTATTGATTATAATTAGATTGTTTTTACCACCTGCAAAAGACAATGTATTATTTTTTTTATCCAACGCTACAATAGCAATATCCATTCCATCTGAAAGATCATTATTAGCAATATTAAGTCTTAAATACATTTTACTGTCCAACATTTTAAGAATCAGATCAGGTTTCAAAATTTCATGTACTTTAACAATTTCATACAATATATTATGCCCTACCATACTCATAAATCCTCCAGGAACACCATGCCCTGTACAGTCTGTCACAGCCAATATCACAACACCATTTTGTTCTTGGCAAAAAATAAAGTCTCCTCCTACAATATCTTTTGGTTTATACATGGTAAAGTGATCTGAAAACAACTGCTTTAATTCTTGATCTTTTGGTAAAATACTTTGTTGAATCAATTGAGCATAATTAATACTGGAAGTAATGCTTTGATTATTTTTCTCTAAAAGAATCGTTTTAGTATTTAAGTCTTCTAATGTGGCATTCAGTTCATCTATTGTATTATCAAGTATGATTGTTCTTTCTTGAACTTGAGATTCAAGTTGTTGATTTTGAGATTTTATTAAATGGAGATGATCTTTTGCTAATTGATCTTTTTCTCTTTTCATAGCTCTATATTTACTGGCAAGAGCAATTGCTAAAAGACAAACTTCAATTGCTGATCCTATTTCAGCACCATTTTGAGTGATAAAATTATTTTCAAACAACCCTACATTTCGTCCCGTCACTCCAATTCCACCAATCAAATATACAGCCCAAGCAATTATATAAAATTGAGCAAAAGGATTCCCATTTTTTAATGCCAAAACCCCACTTAATAAAAGACAAGGAGCAAATAATCCAATTACTTGAGAAGCTAAACCCGAATTTTCGGTAATCACTGAAATAATAAGCAAAGGAATTGATACAAAAACCCAAAAGTATAATAGTTTGTAACAAAACTTACTATACTTCTCCAACTCAAGAAAATGAATAGCAAATAATGAAGTGGGGATCATAATGAGAAACATAAATATCTCAGATGTATAATAAGTAAGTTGCCAAGGAGAAGGAATAATGTATTTTTGTGTAAAACCATTACTTCCAGAAAATATTAGCATTGTACATAAAATCGAAAAAGTATAATATAGATACGTTTTTGATTTTAAGTTGAAATATAAAATTCCATTGTACAAAAACATAATCAACAATATTCCAAAATAAAGACCATATACAAGTTCAACTGTTGTGCGATGACTAAGATAATAGTCAATGGTTTTTATACTTATAGGCAACAACATTGGTGTTGTTCCTTTAAACTTGAGTAGAAAGCGTTTTTTCTTTCCTTTTTTTAAAAATAGTTTCCAAGCAAAATCTCTTGGTTTTAACCCTCCTCTCATTTCATTGGGACGCTTCTTTCCTGTAGAAACATGTTGTTTCCATTTTCCTTCTTCAAATTCCCAAAAATCTATGTAATGAATATAAGGACATGCCACCTGTAAAACCTCTTCAATATCTTGTTCTGAGGTAAGTTCAAAAAACACCCAAATACTATGATTTATATGTCCAAAATTTAATGAACCTTCATTTTCTGATTGAGTAAATTTTCCTTCTTCTACAGATTGTAATGCTGATTTAAACGTAAGACTATTATCTAAATCTTCATAATATAACAAATGAGGTGTTAAATCTGTTTCAGAAATTCCTTTGGATACTACTGTTCCTTGAGTATACCCTTTAGTGATAATTAAAAATAGTATAATTACTATACTAGTAAGATGCTTCATTTTTTGTGTTTGGTACGTTTTACGAAAATTATGATAAAGGTGTTTTTGGAAAATTTGATTTCTGTATTAAATTATATTTTCACTAAAAAAAAGGAGCTTGCAATAAGCTCCTTTTCAAAACAAACTAAACTAAAAAAAATACCAAGGGGGGATGTTCTGATGTGTATCTATATTTCCTCAAACAAAAAAATTGAGGTTTTCTATTTTCTTCACTTCTATATCTTTATTTATATATTTGTACCTACTTTATATTCCATGTAAAATATCAACTATTTATGTAAACAGCATATTTCAAAAAATGTTCATTTTTATTTCGTTTTTTTCAACAATCATAAAAACATTACACTTACTGAAGATGAAACAGAACTTTTTGTAATAGATGCTTATAACTTACAAAGGCATCAAATTTCTCCAATGACCAAAGGAGAATTTATCATCTTGATATATAGTGATGGAAGTTCACAAAAAGTGTGGAATAAATAATCACAAAATTCTATAAACAACTGAAAAGGAGGATATTTTTTTAACATTCTCTTTTTTGTACCTATCAAACAATAAATTTATCTTTATTTTACTTTTTCTTCTTCTCAAAATATTATGTTTTTTACTACTACAATAGTATATTAGTAGTTCTTATTTTTATTACAAATTAAACTAAAATCATGACTAAAAATTTATTATTACTAATTGCCACTTTATGTTCTTTCTTTGCTTATTCACAATTCACTGTGAATGTTTCAGCAAGTAATAGCTCTATCTGTATTGGAGAAAATACTACTTTAAGTGCCTCTGATAATTTTGCAGCTACTTCATATGTTTGGTCGCCTGCTTCTGGGTTAAGTTCAGCAACTGGAACAAGTGTAGTAGCAAATCCAGTAACAACAACAACTTATACAGTAACCGCTCTTAGTACACATGGACATGCTACTAAAACAATAACAATTACTGTTAATGCTCTTCCAACTGTAAGTGTTACTGGAAACTCTGAGATTTGTAATGGAGCTTCGACAACTTTAACAGCAAGTGGAGCGAGTACATATTCATGGAGTCCAACAACAGGCTTGAGTGGAACAACAGGAACAAGTGTGACTGCCAATCGAACTTCGAATCAAACATATACAGTAACTGGAACAAATGCTAATGGTTGTGTAAATTCAACAACTCACTCAATTACTGTAAATGCTTTTCCAACTGTAAGTGTTGCTGGAAACTCTGAGATTTGTCTAGGATCTTCTACTTCTTTTACTGCATCTGGAGCTGACACATATATTTGGTCACCTGCAACTGGTTTAAGTGGAACAACTGGTTCTACTGTAACAGCCAATCCAACATCAGATCAAACTTATGTAGTAACTGGAACAGATGCTAATGGTTGTGTAAATTCAACAACTCACTCAATTACTATTAATGCTCTTCCAACAATAAGTGTGTCTGGAAATTCTAACATTTGTGAAGGATCTTCTACTTCTTTTACTGCATCTGGAGCTACTATCTATTCGTGGTCACCTGCAACTAATTTAAGTGGAACAACTGGTTCTACCATAACTGCTACTCCTACATCAACTACAACTTATACTGTAACTGGAATAGATTTCCATGGATGTTCTAACACAACAAACCATACAATTAATGTTTTTGCAAAACCTACCACTACTTCTTTCACAGGACCAAATGAAGTTTTATTAGACAGTAAAGCAAGCTATACTGTTACTTCACCAATTGCAACAAGTACTTATCAATGGACTTACACTCATTTTGATCAAACTCCTGTAGAAGCCAATGGTACTTTATTAGATGTTACATTTAATAATGGAAAATCAACAGAAATTTCCTTACAAGAAACCAATGTTAATGGATGTAAATCTACTCCTGTAAAAATGACAGTCACTATCAATCAAGTAGTCTCAACTAGTTCTATAAATGAAAAAAACACTGCTATAATTGGTAGTTATGACTTACAAGGACGTAGTATTTCACCAACGACAACAGGACAATTCATTATTTTAATGTATAGTGATGGAAGCACTCAAAAAGTGTGGAATAAATAATCATTACATTCAATCTCACTTTCCGCACCCCCCTCTTAGAAATTTGATTATTTAAGTAAAAACATAACTAATCCAATAAGTAATATGTCTTTATTAAAGTTTTGATAAAAATAGAAATTATTTTTGATTGAAATTGTTATATAAAACATTGAAATAATGCAATAGTTCTTTTAATTACTTAGTTTTTGAAGTAGGGTGCGGAAAGTGAGTTCAATACTATTGAGAAGGGCATTTTCTATGAGAATGTCCTTTTTTTATTTACAAGTATTTGATAATTTAGTGATATGATTGCTCAAATTCTAGCACAAGTTTTCAGTTTATTGGTAAGTTTTTTTTCATTTTACAAAAATTCTATCTCAAAAAGTGGTTTAGCTGCATTACTTATTATCAGTAGTGCATTTATCTGGCTCGATCAACTTGCCTTATTATTTATTGTGTTTTTTATGTTTGCCTCCTCCTCTATTTTATCAAAAGTAAAAAAAGAAGCGAAAAAAGAATTGGAAGAAGTTGTGTCTAAAACAGGACCAAGAGATTACATTCAAGCCCTTGCCAATTTAGGCACAGCTACTTTTTGTATGTTAATGTTTGTCATTTTTCAAGAAGAATATTGGATTGCCGGTTTGTTGGGAAGTGTTGCCACTGCAAATGCTGATTCTTGGGCTTCTGAAATTGGAGGAATTAGCAACAAAACACCTGTATTGATTACCACTTTTTATCCGATTAAAAAAGGGATTTCTGGAGGAATTACACTACTAGGAAGCTTTGGAGGAATATTAGGAGCCATTACCTTAGCTGGTTTTGGTACATGGATGTTAGCTGTTTTTAATTATTCATTTATTACTTCTCGATTTTGGTTATTTATGATTGGTAGTATAACAGGCATCATTGGTTTTTTTTATGGATTCTTACCTTGGTGTTTGGCCACAAGCTCTGTACAAAAATTCAGAAGGAGAAATAACAGAAAACCCAATCAATGCAACATTAATGAAAGGATTTACTTGGTGTGACAATGATATGGTCAATTTTTTAGCTACCCTATTTGGTGGAATTATCTCTATTTTCATCTATCTATGGTTTGTTCCTTTATAGTTTCACATTTATTTTTGATGACAAATTCTACTAAAACTAGAAAATAACACAAAATTACATTAACTTGAATTGTATTTATTGTATTTGGTGAGTAACCATTATGAAAGAAGTCAGTAAATTACTTGAACTAGCAATCACAGGCATTCCACAGAACATTACCCTAGCATATGCATTGGCAAATAGTCAGGGAATTGACCTTGAAAAAACATTATTAGAAGAGTATCCTATTGAATGGGCTAGACAATATATATTTACCAAAAATGAAGGGATTTACACAACCAATGATATCTTTCAGAAACTAATTACATCTTATTCACTAGAAATTTTTGATAGTAATTTAACCACTCTTCCTGATTCTCTTGGAAAATTACAACAACTCACTTCATTAGAAATTTCACATCATTGTTTTCAAGAAATTCCAGCTTGTATTAAACAATTAGTCAATTTAAAACAACTAATTTTACCTCATGGAGGAATTACAGAGATTCCTCATTGGATTGATCAATTAACACATCTCAATCATTTAAATATTGGTGATAATTACTTAACAAGTGTTCCTAAAGAACTAGGAAATATTTCAAAGTTAGAAACATTGCATATTGATCAAAATCAATTGCAAATTTTACCTAATGAATTAGAGAATTTAGAAGAATTAAAAACCTTAAATATTGCACACAATTACTTTGAAACATTTCCGCTTAACCTTGAAATGTTTTCTGAGTTAGAGTTTCTTCATTTTTCCAATAACTACATTATAGACATTCCAGAAGCAATTGGACAGTGTAAACAATTATGCCAATTACACATTGCTAATAATCCTATTTTATCATTTCCTGAAGTTATTTATGACCTTCCCAAACTAGTTCATTTACACTTTTCATATGATAAGGAAATCCCTTTATTTTCTTCAACAGAATGGGTTCGACTGAATAAGTTCAATAGTATTAATATTGAAGGTTTATTTGTTACTGAAATTCCAAAAGAAATTGGTCAATTAGTTGAAATAAGAAGTTTAAAAATTTCAAACACTAAAATAAAATCTATTCCAAAAGAAATTGGGAATTTGAATTTAGAGGATTTATCTATTTGTAACAACATGTTCTTAACACAAATCCCAAAAGAAATAGAAGAAATTCAAAGTTTAACAGAACTAAACTTATCCAATAATCAACTCATACAAATCCCAAAAGAAATTGGGAATCTATCAAACATCATTTACTCATTAGATCTGAGTCATAATCAATTGACTGAAATCCCAAAAGAGATTGGGCAATTAACAAAATTGGTTTATCAACTTAATTTCAGTTACAATCAACTTACCACTCTTCCAAAAGAAATTGGACAATTGCATAAATTAGAATTATTAGACATTTCTAACAATCAAATTGATTTTTTACCAGAAGAAATTAGTAACATGAAAAATTTGTGGGAGGTAAAAATAGAAGAAAATCCTCTTCAAAAAGAGAATCTTCCTCCAAATCTTCAACAATTAATTGACTAGTCCACTTTAACTAGTTGATTATTTTCAAATTTATATTTTTCTATTTTTTCAATTGAAGGACAACAACGTGGGTCTTCTTCTGCATATTCAAATACTTTAAATAAAATTTCTCCATTCTCAATTCCTTCTAAATATCCATTTCCATATTCTTGAGAATGAAAAACTTGTTTAATAGTTTCTCCTGTATTTTTATAAATAACTACTCCCGAAATTTCCCAAATAGCATTTCCACCTCCACCAGTATCTTCCATATTTGGTTCTAATGAATAATCAACCACAGCATCTTCCAATTCATCTCCATCCACATCTCCTATTTTGATCAAAATTCCATTATCTAATTTTTCATCATGTGTGTTTAAAACTCTTTTTTCAGAAATAGTTGGTAAAAATTCATCAAATGCTGATTTTACTTGCTCTCCTGTAATCTCAAATGGTGGAGCTTGATCTTGTTTCATTTCTTGTGTCACAACACCTTCTCTGTCGTTTGCTACTTGTTGTTTGGTTTTTGTTTCACACGCAAACAATCCACAAGCCATTATGCCAATTAATAGTTTTTTCATTATTCAATATATTAGTTAGTTTCAATCCATCCTGCTGGAAATGAAGTTCTTGGAAAAATATGTTGTGCTTCTTTCAAAATTTCTTGCCATTGTTCTTGAGTATAACGCTGAGAAATATGAAATAGAATCAATTGCTTAACATTTGCCTTTTTCATTTCCTCAGCTGTTTGAGTTACAGTTGTATGATAATTCTTAATGGCAAGTTCCAAATCTTCATGTAAATACTGACTTTCACAAATAACAGTATCCCAATCTTCTAAAATACGAGGTAATAACTCTTGTGTTTTTTCATCCCACAAAAAATCAGTGATATAAGCTATATTTTCTCCTGTTGTCGTTTCCAATAATTCCTCTTGAAGCTTTTTAATAGAATACTTCTCTTCTCCTATTACAACTTCTATATCTTCAACCAATTCTTGTTTTAATTGCTGCAACCAAGAACCAGCCTGTAATCCGATACTCTTTACCTTTTGCATTTGAATATTTTGCTTTGAAGCTTCTTGGACCAAATACCCAACAGAAGGAATACCATGATTTAACAAATAAGATTTGATCTCATAATCTTTTGTTTTCAAAATCACATTGTCAACAATTGGTTCCTCTCCTTCCAAATACTTATTGGCAAAACCTTCATTCAATTCAAATCGATAAGTAATAATCTTGTCTTCATGAATTTCTTTGACAAACCAACTTACTTCATAATCTGCACACAAGTTCCATGTATATCCACGAAAACGAAACTGTAACGTTTCAGCACAATCTGGTGGACCCCAAATAACATTTTGTTTAGTTTCACGATTAAACAAAGCCCGAAAATAGGTGTCAAATCCTGAAATATGATCCATGTGCAAATGTGAAAGAAACAAATGATCAATATTCAATAAATCTCCAAATGTTAATGAACTCATACATCCTTCTCCACAATCAAATACTAATTGATGAACTTTTTGCCCTGTATTAATTTCAACCCACAAAGCATTGTCTTGTGTAGGCTGTCCTAAAATTTTATATTTTAACCCCATGATTTTATTATTTTTTCAATTTCTGATGTATCATTACTCAACATTGCATTGATGAATATTAAAAGTTTATGATACACCTCTTTATTTTTATAATGTTGATTCACAAAAGATAATACATAGTGTTGAATCTCTGACCATCTTTGAGGTACAACACTTTCTGAATTTTCTTTTGGCAATGTTAATTTGTATATATCTGAAAACAGTGATCCTTCTATAAGTAACCAATCAACAATAGGAATCATTTTTTCTTGTTCTGTTTTTTGTAAAACAAGACAATACAACCAGTTAGCAATGAACAAATTATCAATATACAATTCATCCAATGTATATGGTTCCATATCTTCATCAAAACCATCTTTTTCTAATTGATATTCATGAAAAATTCGCCAATTGAAGAATTGAGCAACTAATTCATAATAATCCTCTCCCAAAAAAGTAATACTATCCATTAATACTGCTATACTTCCTTTAGGCATTCCCATACTATGAGCAAATGTACCTTCCATTGTTTCTTCAATTAGTAAAAAAACACAGCAAAAAGATCTTATGATATGTTCTTCTTTAGTAATTGCTTCAGTCCAACGAGATAATGCAACTACTTCGTTGAGTTGAGTATCAATGGTTTCAGGCATTTTTTTAGTGACTTGAATATATTTTAATTTTTCAAAACATTTGTCAGCACCATATCCGTAATCTGCCTCTGCAATCTCTCTTAACATTCGATCATCCAATTCATCTGCCAATTTGGATAATAAAGCATATTTATTTTTTGGAAAATGTATGATTAAGTCAATAAGGGTTTCTTGTATTGTCATATTTGACAAAAATTATAAACTTGTTTTAAATTTAGGTTTTCTTTGAAAAACCTACTTTACGCGCTACTCCAACTAAATGCCATAAAAGTTCTTTATTAGACGTAAATCCAGCTTTTAACTGAAGATATTTCACAAAACTTAGTTGAATAGGAATTTGATTTTTGATACGATTGTAATGAACTCGATGAATCCAATATCGATCCATAAGAGTTTCAATAGGCTTATTTTTGACAATTAATTCTCTTGATTCTACTGACCAATCCACATTATTTTCTAATTGTTTTAAAACGTGAAAAGGAATTTCTGCTTCAAAATGTTGCATTAAAAAACATAGCCCTACTAAAACACTTAAATTCTGTTGATGAGCTTGGGCATTTTCAACCAATAATTTCCAATCAATAGAAGATTTTTGAAGAATCATCATTGCATCTGCTATCCATCGAATGGGAGAAAGTTCATTAAAATTCAATCCATGCAAAAAAGTATGATATAGATGATGTGTATCACATAGTGTTTGTAATTTTATACTGTTTAAAATCATTGGTACGGAATATTCCCAATATTGGTTTTGTGTTTCTTCACCTAAATTATCTCGATGCAAACTAACATGTACATCCAATTCTAATCCATCTGCATTTTTTAATGTAATTGCATGATGCCAATATAAAGTGTATTCATTAAAATTTTGTACAAGTTTAAACCCATTTCTACGCAAAATATTCAACACATCATCAATGTCTTCTCTTGCAATCATTAGATCAATATCACTCATTGGACGCTGTCCTATTCCATTATAATATTTCAAAGACAAAGGGGCTCCTTTCAAAAGCAATACAGGAATTTGTATTTCTTGAAGCTTATTCAATACTTCAGAAGCTTTTTTAAAAATCATGTTTGTTTGTGCCCAATGATAATGATATACCCCCTTAAACCGTGTTAAAATTTTATCTGTTTCAATACCAAGATTCATCAGGTTTTTGTAAACCAAAGGATAAAGTCGGTAACTTCCATTATCTGTATGTTCATAATCTACTGTATGATTCCATTCTTTCCATGCCTCAATGGCTTTGTTATCTATAAAAAGTGCTGATTTTAAAAGTAATAGTTGTTCATGGTTAGGGAAAGATTCTATCTTAGCAATTACTTTTTGGGTATTTTCACTGAATTCTGTATAGATGGATTCTCTTTCCATTTATTTAATTTTTGTGGTTTTTCCTTCCTTCAATAAATAAGCATGATCAGCCATTCCCAAAATTTTTTGATGATGACTAATCAATATAATCGTTGGTGAAAATGGAAGTTCTTTCAATTCCTTAATTAATTGTGTTATTTTATCACTATCCAAATGATTGGTTGGTTCATCTAAAATAATCATACAAGGTTCATTCACCAAGGCTCTTGCTAATGCAATGGCTTGCTTTTGACCTCCTGAAAGTAACATTCCATTCTCTCCAATTTTAGTATTTATTCCCATCTTCAGTTTTGAAATCAAAGAAGATAATCCAGCTCGTTTACTTGCCAACAAAACTTTCTCTTCAGCCATATTTTCATGACCATAAATGATGTTTTCTTTAATACTTCCATCAATCAAAATTGGATGTTGTTGAACAAACCCTATTTGCTTACGAAAATGAGTAAAATCTATGGTATTATAATCTTTGCCATCAATCAAAATTTGACCACTACTAGGTTTATAAAACCCTAATACCATATAAATCAATGTACTTTTACCTGTACCATTCTTTCCCATCAAAGCAGTACATTTATTGGGTAAGGTGGTAAAATCAACGCCATTAAATAAAGATTGACGATCATAAGAAAATGATAGGTTTTTTATTGATAAAGCACCCTTTAAAATATGTTGATGGCTTTTTGTATAAGAAATCTTTTCATGCTTTTGAAAAGCGGTTATGTTTTGTAAACTCTCCTCTCCTGCAATCACACTTGGTATAGCTGATGCAACTGTTGTCAACATTCCTCTTAACAACCAAATTAACAAATAGGCAGAAGTAAGTTCACCAAGATTGAGATAGTTATGAGAAACTAAATAACTTCCCATATAAATCAACATGATCACCAACAAAATCATTAAGTTTTCTTGAATAAATTTAAAAAGTGTATTGATTTTCACCAATTGGATTCCTGTTTGATATAATTTTTCTATTTTTTTCTGTAAGATTTTTTTTTCTTGCTCTACTGTTGATTGAATATTGATTAATTCAATATTATGTCCAATAAAGGTTATTCCTCTAAAAAATTGGTCATAAGCTTTATGAAAGAAACCTGTTCTATTTTTGGATAATTTTGACAAGATTTTTTGTAAAAGAAAAATGACAACAAGAATTGTTGTTGTTAGTAAAAATAGCA
>JACLAC010008040.1_pt1 | contig 27705 bp, 24 predicted proteins | sample 8027881 | NCBI WGS metagenome assembly JACLAC01 (sample SAMN15725517, study PRJNA655200) | protist metagenome | isolation source: fluorescence activated cell sorting (FACS) single amplified genomes of... | place: Spain: Blaines Bay Microbial Observatory, Mediterranean Sea | collected 2016-01-19 | reverse complement strand
CGGAATCGGGGAGATTCATTGATGCTTTGTCCGGGTGGAAGCTTTTTGCTAATTGATGATAAACTTTTTGTAGCTGTTCTTGTTGAGAATTATTAAAGGGCTCAGATGAGGTTGAATCACTCTTAGTATTCGTAGCATTGGGGTCAGGCGAATATAAGTTATTCAGTCGTTCCCATCTACTTTTAAAGCAATCTACAACTCTATTTTCGATTGCACCAGTTTCGACTCCTTCTCTGGCTAATCTTAGGCGTAACTGGAATTGTTGTGTGGAGAGTTCAGTTTCCTCCAATTCTCTGTAAACCCTAGAAAGGCGCAATTGGTATTCTTGTTCTACACTCCAAGTAGCCACATTCAATTCTTCTAGATCAACTGTCATTCTCATAACCTGCTTGCGCATGGAACGGAGTTTTTCCTGAAGTTGATCGAGTTCAGGTTGTTGAGGGTCAACAAAAACCGTTAGTGCAGATAGCCGCATTGGACTAGACTAGCCTTCTTGGTTACGTTGGATATTTGATTGTGGTTTGACGTTTATTTCATAGCTCTAATTTAAGGAATTCGGTAAGTGATTCGCCCACGTGTCAAATCGTAAGGAGATAACTCAACTGTGACTTTGTCTCCTGGCATGATACGGATGAAATATTTTCTCATTTTGCCTGATATATGGGCCATGACTTCGTGTCCATTCTCTAACTCAACCCGAAATGTTGCGTTTGGTAATGCTTCTAGAATTGCACCTTCAGCCTTAATTTTTTGGTCAGTTGATGGACTTTGTTCTTCGACTGTCGTCGTCTGGGTTTGATTTACCTTTTTCTTGTTTTTATTATTTTGGTTGGCACTCTTAGTTCGTTTGCGTTGATGAAACCGCTGTTTCCTATTTGCTTTTCTCACTCGATGAATTACTCCCCGCCGATGGGACCGGCTTATTAAGGCGATTATAATACGAAATCTAATTTCCGTTCGTCTTGCTTAAATCCAATGAAACGAATGATAACAAATTAGATTTAATTTCTAAGTCCAAATATACATTACCAGTTTTACTGTACCTAGCTTATTAAGTGTATCGCAATACCCGTGGCAAGCTTAGGATAGAAGAATGTAGATTTCTGAGGCATCGTCTCACCTTCCAATGCCACACCGTACACTTGACTGACACTGGTCGGGTTAGGCAAAATAGCAACTTGAAATTCACCAGACGCAACTGATTCAATCGCTTGCTCTGTATTGGCTTTATAACTAATTTTTTTCTGATCTTCGGCAACGGTTGTGTCGACACCAAATATATTTTTGATGATTCGGTCATGTAAAATTTTAATATCCAAACGATTCAAGCTTGATTCTGTTTGACTCGGAGGTTGTGCAATTATCAATTGAAACTGACTACCACCAGTGTAATAACCAAATGATGGTTTGATACCAGCTAACTTCGCTTGAGCTGATTTCAAACTGCCTAAATCACCAAAAACCTGTAGTTCAAAACGACTGATTATCTCATTCTGTGCTTTTTGGATGACAGCGGGGTCTAAATTATGCAAAAGTCGGTTGATGGGAAGTACGGCCAACCCGTCAGATTCCATACAAACCAAATTCATCATTACATAGTTACATGAATCTTGGAGAGACCAATCCTGATTTTTAGCTTTCATCTCATCTCGGAAGGCCAGAGCCGTCTCGTATCGGTGGTGTCCGTCAGCAATTAATAATGACTTATTGACAAATGATTGCCGAATTCGCTGACCAACAGTAATATCATCGACTTTCCATACTCGGTGAGTTGAGCCAAATTTCTCACTTAAATTCATTAATGGTCTGTGGTTTTGCGCAAATGCTTCCATCTCTTGCTCAATTATTCTTTCCTGATCAGAGTAGAGTAAGAAAATTGGACTTAGTTGGGCGTGTGTTTGACGCATCAAATTAAGGCGATCTGCTTTAGGAGCAGCCAGCGTTTTTTCATGAGGCAGAATCACACGGTCAGCAAACTGATGTAATTTTCCCACGGCAACAAGTGCTCGACGAGTATAGTTTTTTCCATCAGGCGTGATAAAATCCTGATCGTAAATGTAGTAACATGGTTTAGAGTCTTGTAACAAAATACCATCTTGTAACCACTTACGTAAACTGTTGGCTGCACGCGTATATTGATTATCCTGGTCTGTATCTTGATCAGTTGGCTGACTCAAGATTAGACGAACAATATTATTCGGATGCTGTTTTTCTAAAGTAATACGATCTGATTGATAAATCACATCATAGGGTGGTGCGATAACATTCTCTGGATTAGTGATCCGGTCTGTATTGAATCGAACACCTTGAAACGGAAGTACTTCTGCCATATGTTTCCTATTATCTCTGCCTTTAGTCCCATAAACGAGTACTAAAGTAACGTTCACCCAGATCACAAAATATGGTAACAATTAGACCTTTTTGGATTTCTTTGGCGATATCGTATACTCCTTTCATGTAGGCACCTGAAGATTGCCCCACGAACCAACCTTTACGTGCTAATTCAGTACACATATCGTAAGCATCGTCAATAGTAACCGGTAATTTTACATCGACTATGCTGTCATCATAAATTTCTGGTACAATATCTTCTGGCTGCCCTAAGGGTTTCAAACCTTCTATACCGGGGAAGTCGTCTGGGACAATAGAGCAAATCTGAATATCAGGATTAAACTCTTTCAATCGCCTACCAACACCTGTGATTGTACCACCCGTTCCAACTCCGGCAACAAAATGGGTGATTTTACCCTCTGTTTGCTGCAAAATTTCAGCTGCTGTCGTTTCGAAGTGTGCACGCCAGTTATTTTCGTTTTTATATTGATCAGCCATGAAATACTTTTCAGGTAAGGCATGATAACGGCGATGTACTTCTCTTAGTGCTTCATCATAGCCATGTACCGCATCAGTGAATACCATGTTTGCATTGTGTGCCTGCATTCGTTTTTTTCTTTCCTGACTGGCATTTTCCGGTATAACTAGTTCAACTTCATATCCTAGTACTGCTCCAATCATCGCATAGGCTATGCCCGCATTTCCAGAGCTGGAATCCAGAATCACCTTGTCTTTTGTTAGGTCGCCGTCTAGAATCGCTTGAGTTAGCATACGAAGAACCGGTCGATCTTTTATTGATCCACCTGGGTTAAGCATCTCAGCTTTAGCATAAACTTCGATCTCTGGAAACTGGTCTCTGGTTAGATTAACTTGTACTAGGGGTGTTTGTCCTATCTGCTGCAGTAGCGGGTAAGGAGAAAGATCAAAAATTTTGGAGTTATTCATTGTAGTACAAATTATACTTGCAGCTAAATACTTTGGTTAGGCGAGTAAGCGACGGTGTCAATCAAGCTAACAAGAAAGTCTCGATCTCTCTGTAATGCAGAAAGTTTATTTTCACCATGAATAAACTCTACCTCTAAATACCCATCGTAACCGACATCAGCCAATTTTTGTACAACTTCATTATAATCTACAATACCATCAGCCAACCCACAACCTTTTCGGTTTTCATCAGCATTTTGCGCATGAACATTGACAATGTTTCTACCTAGTTGCTCAATTGAATCAATTGGGTCGTCGGCACCAGAGCGAAAAGACGGTTGCCAGTATGTTTTGAGCGCAGGAGACTTGACATAATCTAGCAATTCTCGAGTTGTTGCAGCTGAATCGCTGAAATTATTATCGTGCATCTCCAAACCCAATGTTAGTTCCCGAAACTGGGCCCATTGTGACAAACTTGCTAGGCGAAAAAATAGGGAACGTTTATCTGTCGGCAAAATGCTTTTGGATGAACCTCCACCGGACCAAATCCTCAACAATCTAGTTCCTAAGCCTTGCGCGATATTTGCGGCTACTTCAAAGTGTTTTTGGTGTAATGATAATAATGGGTGAACATACGAACCGAAGGCGGTCACTTCCAATCCCTTAGAATTGACAAGGTTTCGAACTTTTTCAACGTACTCTGCGTCATACTCATCGGGCATATGTGGGGGTTTACCCCAAATCTCAACCCCATCAAAGCCATAATCAGAGGCAATAGAAATAACATCCTCCAAGGAACGCTCTCGGAAAGCAATTGTACATAAGCCGACCTTCATAAAATACTCGCAGCCGCCCTCACGCTTTCTATAGTGAGGAAACTGTACCTCCTATTTTCGTCATTGCCAAATATATCAAGTGTACTTTATAAACAGATCCTGTAGGAGAACTTATTCTCTACGTGTCTTTTGATTCTGACAGGTACAACTCAGCCCGTGTCCGATTTACTAAACAGAATAAGTTGGACTATGCATAACAACGGAATCATGTAAACTCCGTTAGGCAAACCGCTACCCAATGCCTTCAGACCCAAAGATGTCTTTCACGTTTTCATAGGACTAACTGACAGCAGGTGGGACTGGAATAAACGGCCAAATCATACCATAGGATAACTATCATGAACAAGAGAGACTCCGTCTATTCATCAAGTCAAGCGTAATAACTGAGATTTAATCTAGGAGCTTGACGGCTTGAATACCACTATCAATGGCTTCAAATAGTAGTGGTAATCGACCATTATCAACCCCTGCGTAAACTAGATTAGGTTTTGATCGGTATTTATTATGATCATTCAACAGATAATTCACTGTTGGTATCGGCATAGCATGCCCTAAAACTTTCAAAAAAACTTTCTGGATTAAGGGAGCAATATCTTGATTCAGATGGGTATTAATTTGTTTGATTGTTTTAGAAACGATATCTGCAGCGTTTTTTTTGATTTGGCTCAAGAATTGTCGTTGATCTGGTGCAAAGCAATAATAAGCTGTTAAAACCCGAACATTTGGGTTTCGCTGAACTTGACCTGCATTGTCTATAAAACCCATAAATTTCTGTTTATGGGTTTTATCTGATTCAAAGATCATATCGTTTTGCCAATAGGCATCAGACTTAAGTTGATTTTTTAATACAAAACTCACAACCAGCCAAGGAGCATAAATGTTTTCAGCAAACAAATGGGCATCAGCTTGAAAGACATAGGATAAAGAATGCTTTTGTCCGGCGTAAATGATGAATTGAGTTTCATAAACATCAAGAAGGCCAGTAGATAAATCTGCTACTTCTACACGAAAACCAGATTGAATTGACTTGATAGATCTAACCAAATGTTGAGTCTTTAGTTTCGTAGGATCAAGTTCATTCGCTAATTTTTGGACGAAATAGTAGTTACCTTCTGGCGGTGAAAACAACTCAACTTTTTTATCATAGTAAGGACGACAGGCATAATAGTGAATACCTGCGAGAGCGGATATATGACGAGAGCCAGCCCCATAATCATCGTGCATTTGGTAGTCAATGAGGTTCTCAAATTCTCGATAAAAATGTAATGACTGGATTAAAAAATCTCTAAAAGTAAGCTGGTTTAGATCGTGAAACTGACTATCGATCAATCGAGTTGGCAGTTTCATATGACCTTGGTATTGACTGATCAATTCGAGAAACTCAGTTTTGAATGGCCCCTGTGGTAACATCTCATGGCGAAACTCCTTGGGAGTCCAAATTAATTCTGCCTGATCCTCGTTGATTAGGTATTTTTTATCAACAAAATCCCATAAGTCTTTTGTCTGGTTCAACCGAATAATCTTAAGCTGTTGCAAGAGGCTTAAAACTTCTTTACCATAGTTGGTAGGATAAGCTAAATCATAATGAGCACCTTGAGAAAATGACTCGCCGGCAAAAACCTGTTGACTAGAAGTACCCCCCAACTTGGAAGACAATTCGCATAATACAAAATCTCGACCAACCAGTTGTGTCGCCGCTGACAAACCTGATAACCCACCGCCAACGATCAAGTAATCCGTAGTTTTTAGGGTACCCTTTCCTAAATTGGGTCGCCATAATATCTGATGACCTACTTCCTGATCAGAATCAATACGAATACTATAAGCAATATCGTCGGCAGGGATACTTGTTTTATCTGGTTGACACGCACTAATCAATGCTGTAGTAGATAGTTTTAAAAATGACCGGCGATTGACCTTCATCATTTTTGTGCGACATCCATAACCAATGACTAGAAAAATAAATATCAATTAATCAATGGACAGATCAGATAAATAGCTGCTTAAGTCCTTGGGTTGCCCATCAAGCGTGGTATCCATTGCTGCAATGACCAAAGCAAAACTCTTGATATTGTCCGTAATCCTAGTAGCCGAAGGGGGGCCACCGTCAAGCCATGTCAGAAACTCATCAAAGAAATGAATATCCCCATGCTTTGAAATATCAGGAGCAGTGTAAACTTCACTTGCTTGACCGGTTCTGTGTATCTTAACATCATTTCCTTCAGCTATTTCGACTGTACCACCCTCAAATTCCAATCGGTAATGTTCGCTATTCCAACAATTAGTTATACCCGCAGCACTGCTATTTCCTTCATAACAAGCATGAACACCATTGTTCATTCGCATCAAATAGTAACCACTGGAATAGTGTTTAAAACTTGACCATTCGGGGTTCCACCCAAATCCCATTAGTCTTTCACAGTCCCCACCAGACAAAAAACGTAGCATATCAAAATGGTGTACTGAGCCTTCAAACAATAAACCGAAATCCATGTCATGTCGCCATGCACGACCCCAAGAAAGATATTCACGGTAGTCGCACGCGTAGCGACCAAAGACATGTTGTAGCCGTCCTAATCGTCCTTCTTCCCGAATTTTGATGACCTCTTGCTTATTTCTCGCATAACGATAGTTTTGCATGATGGCACAGGGAAGACCTGTTTCAACCGAGGCTTTCACCATCGATTTTGCTGAATCTAATGTATCTGCAATTGGTTTTTCACTAATTACTGGCATTCCTCGGTTTAGGGCTAATACAGCGGCAGAGCTATGGAATTGAGGAGGTGTGGAAATCCCACAAAAGTCAGCTTTAACTGAATCAATAGCAACCTGATGATCATTAAATAATTGGTTCTTACTCAACCCCAGCTTATGTCCTTGATTTTCTAAGACTTCTTGGTTTACATCGACTAGACCAACGATTTTTACTTGTTCGCTGAACTGATCTGTAAACGTACGAATCCAACTACCAGCACGGCCACTAGCCCCGATCATCAAACATGTTTTTATAGACATTAATAAAAAATCCTTCCTATTATTAAGCGGTTGATTCTAGCAAAACAGGTGTTAGGTGTCAACAATGAGTATATCTCGTTCTGATCTCTTTTGAGAGAGAAATGGCCTAGGTTGTAATTTTTTAACTAATGCGATGATTCAACTTACCTAGGGACTTTCTTATAAATTAACCACGACGGCTACCCAATATAGTCGGCAAACTTTTCAAAACTTAAAACCAAATTGATTAACCCAGATTTCAGATCTACCAAATTGACTTTAGTTGATTAACTTCCAAACTAACTAATTTAGCTGAACCACCTTCAGCAAAAGCTGAAATTTTGTCTACTATCCCCAAAATACGCCGGCTACTGGTAATAAACACTCGACCTCGATTCCCAATAGTTTCTAGCATTGGACGATCAACCAGAATCTGCAACGTTATTTGATTATTCTCAGGTTCTAATGGAACATCATTCAGTAAACCTTTTGATACATCATAAGTTATCCTTTCTCCGCCTATGTCAAGACCAATACTCTTTGCTCCTTCTAATATAAAATTAGCACGTATATCAAATAACTCCCCTTTGACTTTCAATTTAGCAATTTGCTTGTCAGTTAGATCAACATTTTCGACGCTCTGTTGGGTCTGGTGTAGAATCTCAATTTCTTGTATGGGTTCTGCAAATAATCGCAAACCATCATCGGTTTTTCGAAGTGTAAGTGTATGTGGAAAACTGAAGGTTTGATTGAATGGCATTCCTTCCATTTCAATTTGTGCCCACCCTATTTGTATACGTCGCCCATCAGGACTATTACTAAAGGTTTGGGAAGCGTAATACTGACCATAATGTACCCGCTGTTTTTTATCATGTTCAGGTATGAATTTTTGTCCATCAAAGTTACCTATTGAGTACTGTCCATCAGCAGCAAAGAGAACCCATCGAGTCTCATCCTCACTCCCATCTACAGGTATTTCAAATATTTCAGGACATTCGTAGTAACCATCAAGTCGACTTTGAAAAGACCACCTTTTAAGGTCATTCGAAGTATAAAACGCAATTGAACGTACTAATTCTTTTTCTTCTGTGCCAGATGAAGTTTCAGTGTAGACAGCCATCACCCATTGTTTTTTTTGGGCATACCAAATAATCTTGGGATCACGACCTTGATGATTAATTACGGGATTTTCTTCGTATTCAGTAAAAGTCTGACCTCGATCATTACTATAAGAAATACACTCACCTCGGCCTGTACTAGTCCATGAAGCGACAATAACTTTCTCTTGACCCGTTTGCCATCCACCCGTATTGTTTTCATCCACAACTGCACCACCAGAAAAAGCCCAGTCCCCGCGACGTTTGTTATAAATCGCAATAGGCTTTTGGTTCCAGTGGACTAAGTCATTACTGACAGCATGCCCCCAATGCATATTTCCCCATTTCCACCCGTAAGGGTTGTGCTGAAAATAGAGATGCCATTCACCATCATAATATACTAATCCGTTTGGGTCATTATTCCAACCAACCAGCTGAGAGAAATGGAATTGTGGTCGTAAGGACTCACGATAAGGCACATCAACTTCTGGGATTTCTTCTGATTGACGAATCAAATTGACTCCTGTTTTGGTTGCCCCCCTTAGTTGGATCGTTGCTGATTGACCATGAAAATCGGTTATATCTAAGAACGACCAAAAGCTAACGTTTGAAATATCGGTTGCAAGTTCTATGTCAAACTCACGTACATTTTTGTCTTCAATACTAACATCGATATGAGTCATATCCGTACCATTAAAAATGGGGAACAATAAGTATTTTTTTTCAAGATTCATTGTCAAAGTATGTGTATTCATCTGTTATCTCCTAAGTTCATGGTAAACTGTCCTCACATTATATAAATTATTATCATTCAGTTCAAATACCACACACTAAACCAAGCTAACACTTGTTATTAGGAGTATCGGCATTCTATAATGTACGAGGTTAGGAAATCATTCTGCTAACATTAGTAAAATAGGAAGACTAGGAAAACATATGATGAAAGGATCTACTATCCTAACAGGAAGCAGCTTAATTTTATTCATTTCTTTTGTCCTCTATCTTGGTTGTGGTGGCAGCGAAAATCGGGTTTCATCCAATGAAAGAGTACCTGACAATCGAAACAACCAAACCTATTCGGTTGGGGTTGCGCAAACCAACGTGAATGTGAAGATTGATCTAACTGACAAGCTTAATCCAGCTATTTTGCCTGACGTCATGCGTGAGGTTTTGGAAGAATTAGCCCCGACGGAAAAGCCTGATTCACAGAAGTTTCAGCAAGACGTCGTGAGGAAACTAAGCCATAAAATTATTAGTAACACAGATATTAATTACCAAGTTGATCTCAATGAAGATGCAAATCTGGACCCTCTATTGGTTGTACCTGAATCAGTTCAAGGTGAAGCTGCGATCTATTCAATTCGTGTTCCAGATCCAACTGAATATCCCAAAGATCCCGCTGCATATGATGTCGATTGGGATCAAGTCGCTAAAGATGGTATCGAGTTAGTAGCCTTGTCAATTACTTTTGATCAAACATCACAGCAGATGGTCATTGGTGCTGAAGCAAATGCTCACACTTATGAGGGGCGACCTAATCACTATCGGCGTGATTATCACTCAGACAACTACAGTTGGATGGGTAGTTATCTACGTTATATGGTCATTCGGGACATTTTGTTTTCACCGTACTCGTGGTATGGTGGTGGTTGGTATGGAGGATGGTACCCCAGGTACTATGGTGGTTGGCACTCACCAGTTGCGACTAGAACTGTTACTCGGACCAGAACTATTACTCGATATAAAAACGCTAATCCAGCCCAGTCAGCACCATCAAATAATGTTCGAAGTAGTAGAGCTAAAAATAGGACTCAGGCACCCAAAGCGATTCAGCAGATGAAGTCTAAGCGTACTATGGCTGCCCGACAGAAGGGTAGCGGTATTCGGAGTGGTGGATTTGAGCGTCAAGCCTCAGCTAGAAGAAGTACATCTACTACCAACAGGGCGGCCACCAGTAGCCCTCGGAAAGTAGCAAATTCTCGTAGTGGCGGTTTTCCAGGCCGAACATCGTCGCGGGGAAGTTCATTCCGGGGAGGCAGTCGTAGTTTTGGTAAGTAGCTTCTCACTAGAAAATAATAAAAAACTAGATTAAAGGAGTCAACTTAAGTCATGAATCGAAAATTGCCCGGTCTAATGTTGGTTATTTCTACATTGTCGGGCGCAATAGCAGCACAGCAGGGTGTCGGTAATTCCGATAATTCTAGCTTTTGGAGCGGGTTACCCCTCGGTTTGGCCGCTGCATTAATCTACAGTTTTTTGGGCATTATCGTTTTGATGATTGGATTCAAAATTTTTGATTGGATCACGCCCTTTAGCCTCAACCGAGAAATTGAGGAAAAGAACAATACCGCAGCGGGTCTAATCGTCGCCGGAATTATGATAGCTTTGGGGTTGATTGTAGCTGCAGCTATTTTATAGGCTCTTTTTAGATTCTTGTGCTCAATCTAACGGATCATCTTCTATCTGCACCGGAGACAATTGACTATGTAGAGCAACGGGTTTCCAACCTTGAATTCTATTTGTATGAAGGTCGAATTTCCCCCAGTTATTTCCAAATTTTTCGACAAAGTCGACTGAAACGATGCAAATATGAGGCTGAATTCTGGATTATTGGCAGTAGCCACGTGGTAATAATTGAAACCGAGAACGATAAACTAACGGAAATCGTTTCAGCTGATCAAGGTAGGTTACCTTCTTCCAATCGAATCTATCATCTATCAGGATTGCAGAACGGTCAGTTCTGTTACCCTCCATATCAAATTTCCTTGGAATTGAGGGGGTTTGATTGCTTAGATCTGTTCGAAAGTGAATTTCGTCAGTTGGTTGATTGTAAGTTTGAGTTTCGTCTTCAGCAAATGTTTCCCAGGACTAGACTCGATGGAACTGGCTCCGGTCAACATTTGCCACCGAGTACAATCATCGACATTTTTCGAGCGGACGATGCTGTGTTGAATTTCCGGACTCTGCATACCTACACAGAAGAAATGTCAATTGCAATCACTAATACTCAGGTAAGGCTTCCTGAGTAGAAAGTTCGAAGCCTTTGGAATTCCTTTTTAGACTAACAAGAATGTGTATTGGCAGAGACTTCCTATTTCCCAACAAAAAAATTGAAAAACAAACTTTTGGCCCAACTGCAGAAGAGATCACTGACTATGAGATGACAATAGAGGCCAACCAAACCGATTATTCGTTTGCCAAATAGCCGGGTACTCAAGTTGCTATGCTGCGGTTACCCTGAGACAAAACAACTTGAGTAAAAAACGATTAACCAACTAAAAATGAGTAGCTATGGGTTAGGCAATTATTGATTCTTGGAGGCTTTTATATTTAAGTTTTCCAATTTGTCGACAGTTCAGGATAACATTTGATCTAACGGTTCGAAAATTTGCTCAACTGAAGGTTTAAATATATTTCCACTCAGTATGTCTGTCACACCTTGTTTGCATTGTGGATACTTTTTCAAAAAGCGGGCAAAGCTGAAATCTTTACTATAGAAGGCATACACCAATTTTTTGAAAGCATCCATGCCTCGCCAGAATTTATCCTGAAAAGCTGACAAGCGCTTTTCTGAAAAATCGTTGTTTTTCCATGCATCGATAATGCAGTCTGCGGCCATCTCACCCGATTGAAATGCCAGTAAGACGCCCGAAGAATATACAGGATCTAAGAACCCGAGCGCATCTCCTACTAGAACCCATCCGTCTCCGGCAACTTGGGATGAACGATAAGAAAAATCTTTTGTCGCTTTAGCTGAGAAAACTTGCTCTGCCGACTGTATACGTCCTTTCAGTGGCAAACATTTTTCGACCTGATTGTCGAATATATATTGCAAGCCTTTTCTCTTGTCTTCCAACAAGGTATCAATTGGCCCAACAACACCAACACTGACTAAATCATCGGCTAACGGGATGTACCAAAACCAAGCAGACTTGTCATCGGTGTGCATTACTAAAGTTGCACCTTCATCTTGACCCTGATCGCGAGCCGCCCCCCGAAAATGGGTAAAAATAGCAGCATTTTTTAATCGAGAGTCACTCTCCTTGAGAGCACCCTTACGTGATAGCAATGTACTTTGACCTGTCGCATCAACCACGACATTAGATTGAATTTGACGTATAGTTCCACCAGGAAACTTAGCCTCTACACCACTTGCTCTATTTCCTTCAAACAAGACTTTTCGTGCGGAGACACCTCTTTTGACAATGACACCACTTTCAGCGGCATGATCTAATAGCATTTGATCAAATTCACTTCTTAGAACCTGCCAAGTTACTGAACTTTCGTGAGGGTCGTTATCGTAGAAGTAGAAAGGGGCTGACCCTCGACCAGACGATGAGTAAAATTGTACACTGTGTTTCTTCTGAAAGTGGCTCTGTTTAAGCTTTTCAATCATGCCGAGTCTTTCTAAAGTCCAGTAAGTACCAGGAATTAGAGATTCACCTATTTTGAAGGTTGGTTTGGTAGACCTTTCTAAAAGAACTACTTTTTGGCCCTCTTGAGCCAGCAATGTAGCAGCAGTACACCCTGCTGGACCACCACCAATGACGACAGTGTCTACCCTAGTTCTGTTTGGGTCTTCTATCTTAAATGACATTTCTTCCCTCAATTAAAGTGGGCTTTTATATTGGTTAGTTCGGGGAATCCCGTTGCTTACGGTCAAAATTGTACCGTCGATAGCTAGACTTTACTAATTTTCTTTTCCCATTCATCACAAGTCTTATGTGTTAGCTCAACTGAAGCACCGATGTAACGTGTTGAATCCTGCAGGGTTTGACGTTGTGTTTCAGTTAATTGGTTAAGGAATGGGCGTAAATTACTGTCAGACCAAAGTAAATCGGTTAATGTAGCATCTTGGTCATGGACTTGAGATACTAATTTCCGTGTGTGGTCGTACGCATCTGGGAAACCATAATAAGCCAGTAAAAGATAGATCGGCTCTGCTATTGTATTACCAGCGCTGAGTTGCAAATTCTGTAACATCTGATCTGACTTAACATCTAGTTCAGTCAATGCTCTACTCAATCGATAGATTGAGTAGTCAAAAGCGGTAAATAACTCCGTTAAAAAACGGCTAGAAGCTGAGTTTGTTAAATCTCTTTGATGCTCTAAAATACTATCCATGAAAATGGTTTGCATTCGAGGAATAAACGCTTTCCATAAGCTTTTAACATTCTCAAATGCTTCCGGGTTTACTTTATGAGGCATGGTTGATGAACCAACTAAATTGGGATCATACTTTCGTCCGACTTCTCCAATTTCGGTCCGGTAAAGGTGTCGCATATCATCAGAAAAATTAGCAAGAATCGTATAAGTAGATGAAATAGCATAAGCCAAGTCGCTGATAAACTCAGGTTCAACACACTGAGTTGAAGTGTGGGTATCAGATGCTTTCAAACCCAGTAAGGAAAGTAAATCAGTCTCCAATTTTTCTGGGTTGTCGAATACCATAGATAAGCCATTAAACGCACCAACAGCACCTGAAAACTGTCCTCGAAGATTTTTGGCAGCTTGATCAATCAACTCGATTCGATTACCTAGCCGACTGACGTATAGTGCTAAGGCATAGCCAAAAGTAATTGGTTCTGCATGTTGTCCATGTGTACGACCAATTTGCACAGTTTCTGCATGGGTTCGTGCTAATTCAATCAATTGCTGAACAAAACCAACTAAATTAGGCAGGATAACTTTTTCGGTTAGCTCTTTGAAACGAAGAGCCGTGGCAGTATCTAAAATGTCAGCTGAAGTTGCGAATAAGTGGACATAAGGCCTTGCAGAAGGGGTGATTTTACGCCGAATGACATTAACTAGTGAACGAATATTGTGCCTGATTTTTGCTTGTTCTTCGTAGACTTCTTCTGCTGTCACTTGGTTGACTGCTGACTCCACTTGGTCAGCAACTTCAGAACTACAAACCCCATGATTAGCTAAAGTCCTGACCAAAGCCGCTTCGACTTTGGCCTGATACTTGACATAAGCTGACTCTGAAACATAGGGTTTTAAACGATCCATTACTGTTTCAGTTGCTCCATAATACCGAAAATCGAGCGGGCTAACAGCTTCAAAAAGCTCCATTTAATTTTACTCCTCAGCTAGCTATTATTTTTTTTAAGAAACTAATACTTTGGCTGGCTATTGTTATAGGGTCTGGCTCAAAGTTGAAAACTTCAGTCGACAAATAACCATCGTAGCCGGTCTCAGCTAACGCTGAAATGATAGGTGGATAGTCAACATCACCAGAACCAGGTAAATATAAATTATTATCGTTAGTATGAAAATGAGCTAAATCATTAGAAAATTGACGGATTTCAGTCGGCATATCCAAACCCTGATTCGCTGTACTACAAACGTCCAAAATCAAACGAAAATTTGGACTATTAACTTGATGAATCATTTTCACAGCCTGAGATGGTGTATTGATAAAATTTGTCTGATTATCAGATAGAGGCTCCATACACAGTAAAACATCTTTATCTTGAGCATAATTGGCACTATGTGTGAAGGTTTCTCGGGCATAGTTCCATGACTGATCAGCATCCCAATCTTCTTGAACAGACCTCTGTTGTGGCGAACCAATAATCATGACTCGACCTTCTAAGTCTGCACACAGATCTATTAAAGCCAGAAAGTAGTCTAAGGTTTTTTCTCGAATTTCATTATCAGGGTGATTAACGTATAATCCTTTTGGAGATACTAATAACCAATGCAAGCCAACGATCTCTATTTGACTGTTGGCGGCAGATTTTTTAATTTGGTCTCTTCGATTAGAACTGATATCTCTAACATCGTCTGCCAAAGTGAAGGGAGCAATCTCAACCCCTCGATAGCCTAGTTGTGCAGCGCAATCAAAGACGTCTTCAATTTTCCAATCCTCAAACATTTCATTGCAAATTGCCAGTTTCATAGTGTCAGCCTCGTAACATTTCGAATTTTTTTATCAAAATTAATGAATAACACTCGCCAATTCTAGCATACGGCAGACAATTCATGCTATGCGCTCCATTTTGGCTTCCACCGGAAAAAGCCAAGTAAATAATAGTTGGTTTATGATAGAATTTTTTAGGTCCTTAAATCTGTTCCAACAAATATGTAAATGAATACCATAATCAGATCGTTAAAACCCTATATCGATCAAACCATCTTAGAATTTGACCAAATTACCGATCAACGGCGACATCTTCTATATGAAATTGCAACAGAAATACAAAATACAGACCAATTAACCTTCATTTGTACACATAACTCACGACGTAGCCACTTCTCACAAGTCTGGGCGCAAACTGCGGCATTCTATTACCAAGTTTACCAAATAGAAGCTTTTTCTGGTGGTACTTCAGTTACAGAGTGCAATATTCGTACGATTAATGCGTTACAGCGAGCTGGATTTTTAGTCAACAAATCATATTCTCAGGAGAATCCAATTTATCAAGTTAGATATTCTGAACAATCAGCAACCATTAAAGCATTTTCGAAAATTTACAATACAAAAAATAATCCTACCGAGGGTTTTATAGGTTTGATGTGCTGTCCCGAAGCAGATCAAGAGTGTCCAGTAATTTTCGGCGCGAAAAAACGATTTCCCCTACACTACATTGATCCTAAATTCGCCGATGGTAAACTGTCAGAAATCGACACCTATGATCAGTGCTGTCGACAAATTTCTAGGGAAATGTTTTTTTTCATAAAACAAGTTAAAAATCGAATAGAAAACTAGAATCATGCTTCACAAAGTATTGTTGGATACTCATTTTCGACGACGAAGTAATATTTTTTATCCTAACGATTTGAAACAACTATATTGTTTAAGCGAGGTACTATGGGGGAAAGATGAACCTATAACCGATGACGAACTGTTTGATCTGAAGGAAGATATCACTGTAGTTATTACTGGACAGTGGCGCTACGGTGATGTCTCACAATTTCCTAAACTAAAAGCTATCTTTGAGGTCAGTGGAGGGTTTCCATCTCCTAGACAATTGTCTTACAAAGAATGTTTTGCTCGAGGTATTCGAGTAATGAGCTGCGCACCAGCTTTTGGCCCAGTAGTTGCTGAGATGGCTCTTGGTCTATCAATTGCAGTAGCACGTCAAATTGTTTGGAACGATGCAGCTTTTCGGAAAGGACAAGCAAACTGGAGCCATAAAGAATTTGGAGAAACATTTTCCTTGTATGACAAACTAACTGGTTTCATTGGTTTTGGTGGATTAGCACGATCACTCAGAAACCTATTGAAGCCTTTTCGTAATTCAATTCAGGTCTATGATCCTTGGTTAACAGATAGTTACTTAAAACAAGAAGGGGTTCGACCTACTAGTTTAGAGCATTTGCTGAAAACGTCTCGCTTCATCTATGTACTAGCTTTACCAACACGATCTAACAGAGCCCTATTAGATCGACAAAAGCTAGAATTGATTACTGATGATTCGGTCTTTTTGCTAATGAGCCGAGCACATGTAGTTGATTTTGAGGCTTTGACCGATTTGTTATCCCAAGGCCGTTTTAAAGCAGGAATCGATGTATTTCCTCAAGAACCATTACCCTTGAATCATCCAATCAGGCAACTGTCAAACGTGGTGTTATCTTCACATAGGGCAGGTGCTATCGGAGAAGGTTTACTAAATATCGGACGTCTACTTGTGCGTGATGTTGAAGCGGTTGTTTCTGGCCGAGTGCCACAAGAGTTTCAGATCGCACAACCCGAGTACATAAGAGAACGAAGTTAGTATAGATCTCGGATCATTTGGATTACATTAGTCGTAGATTTGCCAGCCACATTGATGCCGACTATAACCTGGCCACCATTTTCTTCAACAACGTCTCGCTCGAGCACTTGTTCAAGAGAATAATCGCCGCCTTTAACGTGAATGGTAGGTTTGAGGATCGATAGTAAGTTCCTCGGGTCAGGCTCTGAGAAAATGACCACATAATCGACACAACCCAAACCGGAAAGCATCTCTGCTCTTTCCATTTCTGGTACTAGTGGCCGATTATTACCTTTTAATTGTCTGACTGATTCGTCGCTGTTAATTCCGACTACTAGTATGTCCCCCATTTTTTTTGCTGCTTTCAGGTAGCGCAAATGACCCACATGAAGCAGGTCAAAACAGCCATTTGTGCTCACTACAACCTCACCTAGAACCTTTTTTTTTGTTATTATTTGGGACAATTGTTCAGAAGTACGAATTTTATCTGACAGTTGAATTATCATCGAATAACTACATTCTACGTTCTAAATTTTGAACTCAGTCTAACGTTTTTAAAATTAATGAAAACTTTTACGACTAGGTATTTCAGACTTTAGTACCTTTATGAGGTCGATAAGCTACTTCAGGAGCAGCATTAATTAGGCATGGCTTGAGGACTTGCAAATCTATGTTCAGAAATGAAATTTTCTTAATTTTCCCGAACGGAAGCAATTTATATTTCACGTTCCATCTGATTCGTTCCTTCGATTTTATTCTTGCGAAGATTGAACCCAGATATTCCTCACACCATTGTCTTCGTCTTCGTAAATCCTCATTTTTTCAATATCACTGCTCTCAATCATATGATTTCTAGCAAGGAAGAAGATGTCTTTGACCGTATATAGATCTTCCGCTAGTATTTTTCCTGGGGTTACATCTTGTATCGAAGGTAGTTCAACAGATTCAGTCCGGTCTAATTCTACATCGGATATATTGGTTGATAAATTCTCAAAAACATCAAAAAGTCGTTCGTTGTACTTACCAATTTGCTCGCTAGGCGAGTAAACATCTTCCTTCATTTTTTCAATAACTTCTAACGGACCTAACGGGCCACCGTGTAATTTCGAAAATCGAAAATTGTCGTAGTCGCTGACAATTCCAATAATTTGCGCCCAATCGTCAATCTGGTCTAAAAAAATACCGTAATAGCCTTTGCCATCTCTTCGCTCGTGATGTTGTCGAATTGGTTTTCTTAAGATTTTTCGAACTTCATCTGGTAGCCGTCTGATTAACCATAATCCATCTTCAACGTGCATACTGACTTGCTTTTTTTGATCTTCGCTTAAATCTACGACGGGTATCCTCCAAAGAGATTCAGGAAACTTAAGTTTGCCAATATCATGCAAAACACCCGCCATCTCCAAAATATCTGCTGGGAAAGCCGTGCTACTTTGCCCATCTTCAACTACCGCGTCGGCCATCAGTCGACACCATTTACCAACTCGTCTGGAGTGTTGCCATAATGTTGGATTTACATACTGCATAGTGAACAGTAAAGTATCTAAAAAACTTTGATTTGTCTTACTAGCGGTTTGCCCGATTGACTCTTGCAGTTGGTCAAGATTTGATGCTAGTTCCTGATTTTCTTTTTTCAAACGAACACTCTCTGCCCGATAATATTTGGCAGCCCGCGTCATTTTATCCAATCTCTGATTTTCTCTTCGTTTTAATAATCGTTGCTTTAATCCCTCTTGTACAGTCTGAACTAACTGCTTGTTATTCCATGGCTTACGAACATGACGGAAGATCTTAGCTTCGTTTACTGCTTCTACCAATATGTCTGAATCAGAATATGCAGTCAATTGAATCCGGATAGCGTCAGGGCAGAAAATCATACTTTCTTTCAAAAATTGACTTCCTGACATACCATCTCCCATTTTTTCATCAGCAATAATGACATCTGCATCCTGGTTGTTTTCCAAAATCCCCAACCCTAACTCACCACTGTGAGCAGTTAAAATATACTGGTAACCAACATGACGAAGCAAGCGATCTAGAGCGTCCAAAATGATTTGCTCATCATCCACACAAAGGATTTTATAATTCATGGTAGGTCGTTGTACTATTTTTTTGTCATTAGTTAATCTGATAGAGGAGGAGAAAACAACTCGTATTACTAAGTTTTTAGCTCATTATGATTGAAACAAACGCTTCAGACCAACTGGAAAACGATAATGATTTTCAATTCTGTCGTTACACGCAAAAATTAACGTTACCAATACACAAAGAGTTTCAGGTCCTAAGAATTACAGCTGATCTCCGACCTATTTTTTGAGATCTAAAGTTAAAAAATTTTTCGGTCAACGATTCCTAAATGTTTAGTTGAAATTTGGGAATCATTGACCGAAAAATCACATTCCAAAATCATTATAGTTTGTTGCTCAATCCGAAACTAATATTGTTCTCGATTAAATTCATTAGAGTCAAAAAAATCAAAGTTGAATTAGTCTTTTATATTCTCTGATTCAATAATTTGCAAAGCAGACTCGATTTCAATTATCACCTCAATGTTCTTTTCATTTTGTAATTTTTTTTTGAGAATAGTTTCAGCAAGTGGTGTGGCAATTTGTCCTAAAGCCCATGCCGCATGTTGACGTACTAGTGGTTCAACATCCAAAATAGCTGATTGAAGAGGTTCGACCATTGATGGGTCTTTTGAATTTCCCATAGCCACGACTACGTTTCGTAACAGACCACGTCGTTTGGTTCTCTTGATCGGGCTTCCTTTGAACTTTTGGCTAAATTCGTTTTGAGTAATTCCGATCAAGTCGGCTAATTTTGGCAGGAGATTACCCTTTCTAGGTTGGAATTCTTTAACAGAAGTTGGTTGTGATTTGGTATTCCAGGGACACACCTCCTGACAAATATCACAACCGAAAATGAGGTTGCCAAGACCTGGTCTTAGATCCATCGGTATTGCTTCTTTCAACTCGACAGTTAAGTAAGAAATACAACTCCTTGCATCTACCTGATTCGGAGCAACAATAGCGTCCGTAGGACAAGCCTCTATGCAAAGTGTACAAGAACCACAACTACCTCGTGCAGGTAAAACATCGACACCTAAATCTAAGCTGATCAAGATTTCAGCTAAAAAATACCACGAACCTTTTTGCCAGTTGATTAAATTAGTATTTTTACCAATCCAACCTAAACCTGCAGTTTGGGCGTAATCACGTTCCAAAATGGGGCCAGAGTCAACAAAAACACGGCTTTTTGTTTCTCTTTTTAACCGTTTCTCAATTTTTTTAACTAATCGCTTGAGTCGTTTACGGATTACATCGTGGTAATCTTCGCCCCAAGCGTAGCGGGAAATTTGACCACGGGTGGGATCCAGCTTTCGTACAGCATCGGGTTCAACAGTATAATAGTTCAATCCTAATGAAATAACAGATTTCACTTCTGGTAATAAGTTTTTTGGGTCTTGTTTTAAAGGAAAATGGCGGTGTAGGTACTCCATTTCACCTGCATAGCCTAGATTTAACCATTCACGGTAACGATCGATAAGTTTTGGAGGGTCAGCAGGCACAATACCAACCAAATCAAATCCCATTTTTTCGGCTTGTTTTCGAATCCACTGATTCAACTGAGTCTTTTTTAACTCCAACTGATTAATTTTTGTCATCTCATTTAGTATGGTATACACTTACGAGTCGATAATTTTTCACTTTGAAGGGCCTAGGCTATTCTAGTATTGTTTACTCTAACTCTCAAAATACCATAACTTATTGTAATAATCATCTCCTGACACTTAACCAAGGGAAAGTAAATAATGGCTGCTCGCTGGAAAATAATTTTAATACTGATGGTCTTTTCTAACTGGAGTCACAAAACCAGCCAAGCTCAATTCCTGAATAGTCCGAACGAAATTGTTACAGCAACAACCTTCCTATCAAAAGATCAATTTCACGCTGGTCAAAGCTTTGAAGCTCTTATTCAGCTAGAAATCAAAGATGGGTGGCACATAAACGCTAATCCTGCAGGCCAAGAATACTTGATTCCAACAGAGTTAATTCTACCAGAGCAACCTTACTTAAGTTTAGACTCGCTCTTATACTCAGAGGGAGAAATCACTGAATTAGCTTCAGTCGGTAAAGTTCCACTCTATCATTACCAGTCATTAATTGGCTTTAGAGGAATAGTCAGTAATAACGCACCACTTGGATTGATTGAATTCATGTCAATTTTACGTTACCAAGCATGTAATGACCAGAGTTGCCTCATGCCAACTGAATTGTCGGTTCCTATACAGCTAAAAATCGTTCCCTCCGAAAAATTGACCCAATCGATTCACACTAACATATTCGAAAATTTCAATTTCGACTCATTATCAAAAGACATAAGAGATCAAAATGAAAACTTACCACCTAATAATCAGTTCTTATCTGCGTTATCAAAAGGACATTTTTGGGCGTTCCTATTCGTTTTTATCGGTGGAATTCTGACCAGCCTAACACCATGTGTCTACCCACTGGTCCCAATAACGGTATCTGTGTTTGGAGCAGGAAAAGATACAAGTCGAAGTAAATCTTTTTTGTTGTCAATTAGTTATGTTTTTGGCATGGCTGTCATGTACTCAATCCTAGGAGTCATTGTGGCTTCAACCGGTTCAGTATTTGGTTCCATAATGACTAACCCGATTGCCATAGGTTTAGTCTGTACTATTTTAATAATTCTTGGTCTCTCAATGTTAGGTTTATTTGATCTTCAACTACCAGTCGGTGTTCAAAACCGACTTAATGCAGTTGGTGGATCTGGTCTTGGTGGCGCATTTATAATGGGAACGGTAGCTGGAGTAATTGCTGCCCCTTGTACAGGACCCGCTTTAGGCGCGGTATTGTCTTATGTAGCTACTACTAATAATATAACATTGGGCTTTTTTTTAATGTTGACGTACGCAATTGGTATGGGGTTACTTTTTATTGTGATTGGCACTTTCTCTAGTATTTTAAGCTCTCTACCCAAGTCAGGTGGGTGGATGTACATGCTAGAAAACATTTTCGGTGTTGCAATCATCGCTATGTCCCTTTTTTATCTCAAAAACATTTGGCCACCTCTAAATTTACTACTACGAAATTCAGTAGAATTTTTGGCCATTGGCTTAATTTTTATTATCAATGGTATACAAATTGGAAAATTTACTAAGCGATTTAAAGATCTAAGGGGTCTTTCTTATTTGCAGAAAGCATTCGGTGTATTGATAGCTATAATCGGTTTTTATGTAGTGGCTGGAGGATTCATTAATGGTGGATTTCAATTTAAAGAAGCTCTTAGATCTCATGATAATGAACCAAAGGTAAATTGGATTACAGATGAATCAGAAGGTTTTGTGATTGCTAAACAGAAACAGAAACCCGTCATGATCGATTTTTACGCCGACTGGTGTTCGGCATGCAAAGAATTAGATCACCGGACTTTTTCCCAACCTGAAGTAGTTGAGCGATTAAATGATTTCGTTACAATTAAGCTTGACTTCACCAACCCAAAAGACCCAAGGATCAAAACACTGAAAGCTAAGTATCAGGTCAGTGGGTTACCGGTCGTTGCCTTTTTCGATAGCAATGGTCAAGAATTAGAACAAAAACGAATTTCCTCTTTCATACCGGCTGACAAATTTCTGACTTGGATTGATAATATTCGATAAGTTCAATCTGTCTAATTAAAAAAATCTTCCATGATTATTCAATGTTGAAATCAAAATATTAGCAACCAGATTAGAATAGACTGTTTTTAGACAAGTGGTAACCAACAATAGCACCGATTGGTGCTAGTAATGAACCGTAGGCAGCCCCTCGAAGATACCCTGTTTGACCGACCTGCAGGATTTTGCTATATATGATGCTGCCAATCAGTGGGCACAAAACAGCTCCAGCAATCACGTTGATACGTTGGCCTTCACCATAACCCAACTCTTCGCCTAATAAATAAATTTGTTCAATGCTACCAACAGTTAAACCTATTGCACCAACTTCATAAGGAACAATACCTTCCTGATTCTTAGCACCAATGAGATTTCCACCCAAGTAAGATAGTACAGCAGCCCCAATGGCAATGGTGTAACCACTTATCAATTGCAATCGAACTTCAGGCCAACCCTCCAGTGGGGGAGGCTTAACTGATGGAGGTAATTTCCACCTAGTAACTAACAAATTAACTTCAGCCCGACCATAGCTTGGCTTAATCTGTAAGGCTTTTTTAAACGATTTGATCGCTTGTATATAGGATCCCATCTCGTATAAAGATTCACCCAAGTAATTGTAAGCCTCTGCATGATTTGGAAAGAGGTCAATAGTGTATTCGAATTTTTTGATAGCTTGGTCAAAACGACGAGCCCGATAATGTGACATTCCCTGCTCAAATGAGTTGTTTGCTGCAAAGCCTCGATCTAGAATAATAAAAACGGGCAAAAAACAGACCAAATATCTAAGGTAGAACACAATCAATATTAGGAAAATGTGTTAGGATAATCTCATTCAGTTGTTCAAGATCATGACATCCACCTTTGGCTCCTCGGATAATGTTTCGGTCTTTAGTCCATTGATTTCGGTACCAAGAACAAGCTTCAAATCCGTCTTCTTGAACATTCATCCAATCACCTAATAAGGTCCTATAAAGTTGGGCTTTATTAGTGTAATCAGGGTTTTCAGCTAAGTTTTTTAACTGGTATGGGTCGTCCTCATTATTGAACAGAAACTCCTGCCTATTTTCACGATAAATAGCAAAAGTGAACTCATTATCCTTTACTCCTCTCCACTCGGTACCATCAGTCCAAGCAGCTGTTGCTCCCATACCTTGCATAAAGGTTGCAATTGGTCCCATGCCTGAACCCTGAATGGCAAAACTACTGACGTCTGAGCCTTCCACAGTAGAAGGAATTGGTAAATCCATCATCGATAACAACGTCGGCATAATATCAACCGTACTGAAATTGACATTAGTCTTGTGTTCTGACAGCGTATTATTACTGTGCCGTAGCAAAAAAGGTACATGGCAGGCTTCATTATAGAATATGTTTTTGGCTCGTCTGCCTTGTGAGCCAAACATCTCTCCATGATCAGAGGTGAAAACTAAAATAGTATTTTCGGCTAACCCAACTTGCTCTAGGCAGTCCATCACTCTCCCCAAGTTCCAATCAATATTGGTTGTTTGAGCATAATAACCTCTCATCGAGTTTTGTAAACCATTCAAATAATCTGGGGTGATTTTTGCCCAATTATCTGAATAAGGATCTGGCTGAGAAGAAAAATTAGGGTTCGGATGAATATCAACTCCTTCAAACATCTTCCAGTACTCACCAGGGGTGTTATCCAGTCCCCAAGGATCGTGTGGTGGTCCCCAAGAAAGAAACATGGCAAATGGAGTACTATTTTTAGCAGATTGGCGAATATAATCGATTGCAAGGTTAGTTTGTATATCAGCTTCGTAGCCGTTGTATGGAATTGGGGTTGCGGTTTCCTCAAAATAGTAAGAATCGTATGAATTATGATTAAAATTATACCCAGCCCAATAGTCGTCAAAACCCAGTCGGTATGGCCCCGGCGGTACAAATCCATTACGAATTGCGCGATGATTACCAAGTTCGTTAGCCCATAAATGCCATTTACCAATGTAGGCCGTCCGATAACCATTAGCTGTCAGAACATGTCCAAAACACTTATGATCGGGGCTCAACCTCAATTCGTTAATAACCATACCATGACTACTTTGATACTTTCCGGTAAATAGCGAAGCACGATAGGCAGAACAAACTGGCGTATTGGAGGTTGCATTAGTAAAATTGACGCCTTGGCTTGCCAGTAAATCCATGTTGGGTGTTTGAGCCCAAGAATCACCTGCAAATCCACAAGCCTGGTACCGTAATTGATCAGCAAAAAGGTAAACTAGATTTGGTCTTTTTATAGATCTGTTCATGAATTTCTCAAATCCAAAATTAACTAAATGAGGCCTTTGTATTCTGACTCTAAATTATCGGTAAAACTAACGACGCGACCTACGGCCAACTCTGCATCATTCCGTTCCTGTCTGGACATTTTCCTATCAGCTATCCATTTCCTGCGCTTCGGTATCCACTCTTTTTGCAAATAGTTGAGCTGGTAGGCGAAGTCTGGGTCTTCCACTTCACTAACGAAATATTCTATCACACCTAATAAACCATACTGGCGATTGATTTCCAGATTGTCTAGTTCCAAATTCATTTCAGTTGCGAGTTGACGAGTTCTGGCTTGACGATTGGTTGCGACTTCTATTGCTACGTCGGTTAAGAGTTGGTCGACAAAACTGTCTTTTGAGTCTACAAATCCGGTCAATCCCTCAACATAACTTTCTAGTTCAAACTTCCCATTGCGTTGTATGGCAAAATGGGCATGGATATGGATATTACGGAAGAAACTAGTGTAACCTACATTGGGATCCATGGTATCTGCATCATACAAAATCTGGTTTTCGATATTTTTATACAGGATATCGAAGTCTGAATGGTTCATGTTGATAGGTTTTAAGTGAGCAAAGACAATCGAACGTACTGCTTCAACAAACTCTGTATCGAAACCAAAGTCAACCAAGATTTTTTCAGAAATAGTAGCTCCCGAGTCGTGGTGAACTGTTTCGTATAGGTCGTATTGCTCATAGAGTTCAGTAATAACGTTTTCCCGCGCAGGTTTTATTTTTTCATTCAACCAAAACCCCTGAGAACTAGTTACTCGTTTACCATCCTTATCATGCAAAATTTCACCATCATACCGCTTCGTTATGTCGTGAAGTGTACCAGCAATTTCCAGCTTCTGAATATCACCACCGACTTTACCACCTAACTCCATACCCATAGCTCGTACCCGTTTAGTATGATTCCAAGTATAGTGTCTCCATTGAAAACCAACTCGATTATGGTCCCAGAGTCCATACGTTTCAAGTACCAAATTCTCGAGTTCTGCTAACGTTTTTTGGTAATCCATTTAGTCAATTTCCTTGTCAAAAATTAATATCTAACTATATTTACCAGCAAACCGCGACCTTAATAACCTCTCTTGGATTGTGGAAAATCTGACCGTAAGCCGAGGGTAATTCTTCTGACGATACAACAGGTGACGGTAAACCGTGTGGAATTAGATCACCTCTACTAAATAATTGGATCAGGATATCGAAAATACGGCTTTCACTCCAGTAAAGATCACGCTGAGGATGGCTACACGCACGAGCTGAAATAATGTTGAGCTGGTTAAAATGAAATTCTTCGCCCAAATGTAGGCCATTCGATTTGCCACTATAGAAAGCTAGTGGTACTACATTACCTGCATAACGAGTAGCTCGAATGGCTTGGTTAAGAGCATGATAACTCCCACTGGCTTCGATTGTTACATCAGCACCATCATCTAACCAATCTCTTGAGGCTAGAGCAAAATCATCCACTTGGTCAGGGTCTACTGCCAGTGTGGCACCGTGTTTGAGTGCCAATTCTCTCCGGCTTTGGATAGGATCGACAGCAATTATATCGGTAGCACCAGATAAACGAGCTAGCTGGACAGTGAACAAGCCAATTGCACCCATGCCAAATATAATGACCTTTTCACCAACCCGTACGTTTCCGTCCCTAACTGCGGCTAATGCAAAGTTAGCAGGGTCCATACAACAGGCAGCCTCAGGCGTAAAGCCATCAGCCATTAAGCGAAAGTGACCACCTTGATGTACAGAACGAAATCCACCATATCCCCAAACCTGATCTCCAACTTTGATTTCTTCAACTTCGGCCCCGGTTTCAATAACAAGCCCAACCGTCGTATTACCAACACCTTTCCATTGAGAAGTGTCGGGCTTATTGACAGTGAAACGATCAAAGATTTTTTTATCACCCAGATAAGGTGATTCAATGTAAATAGCCTTACCTAATAACTCAGAATGTTCAGTTCCGTGTTTAGCAGCTGTTAGCTGGCTTTGTACTCGAACCTCTTTGGGACCAAGTGTGTTTAGTTCATATGATTCCCAGCGTGGGTTAAATTGATCGTTACAGACTAATTGTTTCAGTTCAATACCATTGAATATTCCCATTTTTCTACCTTTTATTGATGTGATGGCGAGCTACTACTATCAACTGGCCGGCATTATAGTTGATTTTAGCTAGCAGATCAATTTTCATTTACTCACCTTTCCTCTGTCTTCCGTTTTCTGAATGATTGAACCAATTGAGTGATCGCAACTTGTTTATTAGCCCAATTCATTCGGGATGGTGGTATAATGTAGATACCATCAACCGAAAAACGATTTTGCTCACTGAGCCGAGAAACTAAATCTCTAGCTATCGATAGACCGTAGAGGAGTTGGTCTTTAGGATTATCAATATCTTGGAACTGTTTGACCACTGTCGAGGGAATATACATTCCCAAATTATCTTGTAAAAAAGATATACTACGAAGGCTTGTAATTGGTAAAATACCAAGAAGGATTTTAGTATCGAACCCCTCGTTCTTAATAGATTGGTAGACGTCCTCGGCCGTACTTAAATCGTACACAGGCTGAGTGTAGATAAATTTTGCACCACGCTCCACTTTTCGACGCAGATGCCTCAACTGTGGCTTGAGATTTTTAGTAATAGTAAATCCACCACCAACATAAAAATCACAAGGCTCTCCTAGCGAAGTACCATCAATCAAAGTGCCTTGATTTAATCGTTTTAGCAATTCCATCAACTGAACAGAGCCTCGTACGTCAGTAACGATCTTAGCGGTCTCAAATCGACCAACTTTAGGGTGATCTCCAGATAAAGCTATGACTCCCTTAATACCTAATGCC